>VYLT01000288.1_pt1 | contig 12067 bp, 13 predicted proteins | sample 5114261 | NCBI WGS metagenome assembly VYLT01 (sample SAMN12291815, study PRJNA351875) | freshwater metagenome | isolation source: freshwater lake | place: USA: Michigan, Little Long Lake | collected 2011-07-12 | reverse complement strand
CCTTTATCGGCGCCGGATCGGTGGTCACAAAAGAAGTGCCTGCTTATGCTTTGGTGGTGGGAAATCCTGCGCGCCAGATTGGTTGGATGAGCGCTTTCGGACATCGGTTAACGTTTGACGAACAAGGGTATGCCGCTTGCCCGGAAAGCAATGAAAAGTATCATTTATCGGACAGAAAGGTCCAAAAAATAAACGCATGATTCCTGAAAATCAGAAAGTAAAATTTGCCATCGTTGGCTGCGGGCATATCGGAAAACGCCATGCAGAAATGGTGAACCGCGATGCAGAATCCGAATTGGTAGCATTGGTAGATGTGCGCACGCGCGAAGCTTGCGGAGCTGACGCCTACGATGTACCCTTTTTCAATACCATGGAAGAATTGCTGGCTTCAGGGCTGGAATTCGACATCGTAAATGTGTGTACGCCCAACGGATTGCACGCAGAGCAAGCTTTGATTGCCTTGGAAAACAAGAAACACGTGGTGGTTGAAAAACCGATGGGCTTGTCGAAAGAACAATGCGAAAAGGTGATTTTTAAATCCCTGCAGCAATCCAAACAGGTTTTCTGCGTGATGCAAAACCGTTATTCTCCGCCAAGTGAGTGGATCAAGTCGGTGGTTGAAAGCGGCATTCTGGGTGAAACATTTATGGTGCAGCTCAACTGCTACTGGAACCGCGATGAACGCTATTACAAAGCGGGTGGCTGGAAAGGAACGCAGGAGTTGGACGGTGGAACCTTGTTTACACAATTTTCGCATTTCATCGACATCATGTATTGGTTGTTTGGCGACATCGATAATATTCAAGGGAAATTTGCCGACTTTACCCACAAAGATTCTACCGATTTTGAAGATTCCGGTTTTGTAAGTTTCGACTTCATCAACGGCGGAATGGGAAGCTTGAATTATTCTACGGCGGTTGCCAACCAAAACCTGGAAAGTTCCATGACTATTATCGGAAGCAAAGGAAGCGTGAAAATTGGCGGACAATACATGAACGAAGTGGAAGTCTGCAACATTACCGATTACGAAATGCCGGAACTGGCACCAACGAATCCAGGCAATGATTACGGAGCTTACAAAGGTTCGGCAGCAAATCACCACTATGTAATCACCAATGTGATCGATACCTTGAAAGGTCGCACCTCTGCTACTACCAACGCATTGGAAGGACTCAAAGTAGTAGAAATTATAGAACGCATTTATAAAGTACGCAATGAGCAACTCAATTTACAATAGACTGATTCGCAAAGAAGCCAAACTGGCGGTAATCGGTTTGGGATATGTCGGCTTACCGATTGCCCTGGAATTTGCCCGAAAAATCAAAGTGGTAGGTTTTGATATCAACCAGGCGCGTGTGGATTTGATGAAACAGAACATCGATCCGAGTAACGAGTTGGCAGCAAGTGATTTTGACGGTTGTGATATTTTATTTACCGCACAGTTAGACGATCTCAAAGACGTTGAGTTTTTCATTGTGGCCGTTCCCACACCGATTGACGATGCCAATCTTCCTGACTTGAAACCGTTATTGGGCGCTTCACGCACAGTTGGTAAGGTTTTGAAAAAAGGTGATTACGTAGTATTTGAATCAACCGTTTATCCGGGTTGCACCGAAGAAGATTGTATTCCTGTTTTGGAAGAATTGTCGGGCTTGAAATTTCATGAAGACTTTATGGTCGGTTATTCACCCGAGCGCATCAATCCGGGCGATAAGGAACATACCTTGCAAAACGTCATCAAAGTGGTTTCCGGTTGCGATGCCGAATCACTGGAAGAAATTGCCAAAACTTACGAATTGGTGGTGAATGTTGGTGTCCACCGTGCTGCTTCTATCAAAGTAGCCGAGGCGGCAAAGATCATTGAAAACACACAGCGTGATGTCAACATTGCGTTGATCAACGAATTATCTATCATTTTCAACCGGTTGGGAATCAATACATACGATGTGTTGGAGGCAGCCGGAACGAAATGGAACTTCCTGAAGTTTTCTCCGGGATTGGTAGGCGGACACTGTATTGGTGTAGATCCGTATTACCTCACGCACAAAGCACAGCAAGCTGGTTATCACGCCAAGATCATCAACAGCGGTCGTTATGTGAATGACTCTATGGGCTTCTACATCGGGAAACAAACCGTAAAGAAAATCATTGCACAAGGGAAACACATTCAGGATGCCAGAGTATTGGTGATGGGGGCAACGTTCAAAGAAGATGTTTCCGATATCCGCAATTCAAAAGTGATTGATGTGGTAAACGAGTTGAAATCGTTTCAGGTACATGTTGATTTGGTTGATCCGCATGCTTCTTCCGATGAAATGCAACACGAGTATGGTGTTGGGCTGGTAGAAATCGGTAAAAACTATGATGCCATCATTGTTGCTGTCAATCACAAAGAATACCGTGGTTTGGACGAAGCGTATTTTCAGGCAATCCTGAAAGACGGAAAAGGTGTTTTTGTGGATCTGAAAGGAATTTACAAAGGAAAGATCAAAAATCTGGAATACTGGAGCTTATAGAAGACAAAAGACTTGAGACAGCTTCGCTAAAAGACAAAAGACCGTGTTACTGAACATGGTCTTTTGTCTTTAGTATCAAGTCTATAAGTCTCTGTTCCTCAACGGCAATTGCATCAATTGATGAAAGGCGTCATCCGCGAGGTGTTTCTCCAGAATGTGCAAATGCTCAATGCGATGGCAATCCGTTCCGGCGATATCCACCAATCCTTCTTTGATCAGCTGCAAGGCTTGTTTTTTCACTTCAGGACCGTAATGTCCGGTGAGTGAGTTGTTGTTGAGTTGAATCCAAACACCTAGTTCGCGCAATCGATGTGCCATTTTGGTGGAACCATGGTAATAAATATAGCGTTCGAAATGCGCAATGATAGGTTGGTATCCCGAAGAAATGAGTTCAAACACCAAATCTTCCAGTTGAGCCGGTTCATTTCGAAACGAGCATTCGAATAAAATGCAATTGGTATGAAAGGACAATAAATCGCCCGATCTTACCCGTTCAAACAGTGTTTCGTCGAAGTAATATTCAGCCGAAGCTTCAATTTCGATGGAAAGTCCTAAAGCTTTTGCCGCTTCGCGGAGTTCATCGCGTTTGGCTAAAATACCGGCGGTAGAATTGTTGTACACACCATTCATCACGTGAGGCGTGGTAATTACTTTGCGATAGCCCAATTCCTGAAATTTGCGCAGCATGCCCAACGAATGATCCATGCTTTTGGCACCATCATCAATTCCGGGGAGCAAATGGCTGTGCAAATCGACCTGTAATACAGACAAATCCACTGGTGGTAGTTTGCTGTTCGATTTCAAAAAAGAGAAGATTCCCATAGCGATGTTGAAGATACAAAACTAAGCGACATGAGTACTATTCTGGTTTTTAGAAAATCAATTGTTAATCTTAACGTAAAAATAAGTTCATCTACTAAATCGATTGAGGGGCTACCACATCTAGTAACAGCGTTTCCTACTAATATTTTTAACCCATACAAATTGTGGTTTATGAAACGCTTACTTATTTCGATACTTGGCTTTGCATGGGGTTCATCTTCTCTTCATGCGCAAACGTTTAGCTGGAGTGGTTATGTGGCAGGATCAACGTCTTATACAACCGGAATTATGAACGCAACGGTTACATCTTCCAATCCGGGTTTTCAAAACAGTACTCCACGTCACTTTGCTGGTACAACTGTTGGAAGCGGACAGTGCGGTCAGGCTGGCGGTTTGGCACTTGAACAACTATTTGGAAATATCACCACTGCGCACGCTACCCTGACACTTGATTTTACACAAGGCAACAGTACCAACGGAACCTGTTCCGCTATTACCTTTTTGATCAAGGATATCAATTCCGATGAATCGGTGCAAACCTTTGCCGACTGGGTTGAAATTTCAGCGGTTGATGGAAACAACAATGCCATTGCAGTGGCTAGTATTACAGCTACCGGTGGTTCCAATAAAGTTGTTACTACTTCCGGGAATACACGAATCATCAAAGGTCATAGCACGGGCTCTTATGGCTCGCGTTCTACAACATCCTGTGATAACGTCAATATCAGTGTTACGCCTCCGGCCGGAGTTACCCTGAAACGCATCGTGATCAAGTATCACCCGGATTACACGGTTTCACCCAATTGGTATTGGAATTTTTCAGGACCAACACGTCCGGCTTATCAATACATTTCTATCGGTTCGATCACAGCAACTGCTACAGGAGGTGGTTGTTTGGTATTGCCGGTAGAATTGGTTTCGTTTACTGCCAGCCGTGAGGAACGTACAACCGAATTGACCTGGGTAACAGCCTCTGAAGAAAACAATGCACAGTTTGTGGTAGAGCGCACAACAGATGGCAATCATTATGAAACAGTAGCCGTAGTGGAAGGCAACGGAACAACACAATCCACTTCTGTTTACACCATTACCGATCAAAATGCACCCGATAAACTAACGTACTATCGCCTGAAACAAATCGATACGGACGGCAACCCGACGTTTTACGATTTGATTTCGGTTGAAGAGATCAGAGGTGAATCGCTGATTGAGCGAGTGTATCCGAATCCTGCGAACAACGTGTTGGTGTACACCTTGAACTCGCTCGGAAATCAGGCGTATTCCATTCAGGTAACCGATCAGTTGGGCAGAACCGTTTACCGCGAAACAAGCGAAACCGACAATGGTATTTCCGAACACACATTGGATGTAGATGCTTTTGAAAACGGCAGTTACCTGATGACCGTTCAATTGGAAGATAGCAGAACCGAATGTACGCGTTTTGTGAAGTGTGATTAGTCTATTGGAAACCTAAATGAAGATTATTTAATTTTGGTATTTGCTTTTAGAATAGCTAGAATACGGGGTTGTAAATGCCAAATTCCTATCGGTAGAAAGGCAAACATCATAGGATCATAACTCTTGAATAGTTGTCTGAAACCTGTGTTAGCGTTTTCGAGTAAACGTAACTTGTAGGCTAAATTAAAAAACAAATAAAAGATAGAAACTCCGGTTGTAATGCCAGATATTAACAGAAAACCTGGATTTGAATGAAAAGGGATGATTTCATTACTGAATGCGTTAACTATTAAGGAGATGCAAAAAAAGACAAAGACCCATTTAAAGTGATTCTTGGTTGTTATGCCTTTTTCTTTTAGTAAGTTGGAAAATAGTCTGTTGATTATCCAATACCAATAATAAGTGAAACCTGATGCTGATAGCAAAATCAGTTTCTTCAAAGATAAATACAAGTCTTTTTTTTGGCAATCATCTACAACAGGAAAAAAAAATTGATCAACCAACAACAGACCAAAAGTGGTTCCTGTAAAGATCAAAAACAATCCCCAACTGGGTAAAAGCAAGAATCGTTTCAATTCTCCCCGTACATTTTTTTGTAATAATCGCGATAGCTTCCCGAAGTCACTTCTGTAACCCAATTTTGGTTGTCGAGGTACCATTTTACGGTTTTACGCAAACCTTCTTCAAACGTAATACTTGGTTTCCATCCCAATTCGCTGTGGAGTTTGGTCGCATCGATCGCGTAACGGTGGTCATGGCCGGCACGGTCTTTTACAAAGGTGATCAGCTGCGCACTTTCTCCCGGCTTACGATCCAGCAGTTCGTCCATAATGGAACACAATTCCTGCACCAAATCAATGTTACGCCATTCGTTCCAACCGCCGATGTTGTAGTTGCAACCCACTTTTCCTTCATGAAAAATCCGGTCGATGGCTTGCACATGATCTTCCACCCACAACCAATCGCGCACATTTACCCCTTCGCCGTAAACAGGAAGCGGTTTGCTGTTCAGAATGTTGTTGATCATCAGGGGAATCAATTTTTCCGGGTGATGATGACTGCCGTAATTGTTGGAGCAATTGGAACGTTTAATTTGTAAACCGTAAGTATGAAAATAAGCACTTACAAAATGATCCGAAGCTGCTTTCGACGCCGAATACGGACTGCGTGGGTCATAAGCCGTTTCTTCGGTGAAAAAACCTTCCTTGCCCAACGAACCGAATACTTCATCGGTTGAAACGTGGTAAAATGTATGTCCGTCAAGCTCTTTCCAGTAATTCCGGGCTTCTTCCATCAGGTTCACCGTTCCTAGCACATTGGTGTTCACGAAGGGCATTGGTCCTTCTATCGAGCGATCTACATGCGATTCGGCGGCCAAATGAATGATATCCGTGATGTGGTAGTTTTCCAACGCACCACGAATGTCTTCCCGGCTTGTGATATCGCCTTTCAAAAAGGTGTGGTTCGGTTTGTTTTCCAGATCTGCCAGATTCGACAAATTACCGGCGTACGTCAGCGCATCGAACGTAAAAATGTGGTAGTTGGGGTATTTGTTGACCAACAAACGAACGAGATGCGAACCGATAAATCCGGCACCACCGGTAACGAGAATATTCATAGCACTTTTTGTGTGTAACAAAGCTAACGAGAAATTGGTGAAGTTGTTTTTTCGAAGGTGGAAAAGTAGATGTTCTCAATTCACAAAGATAGCGCGTGCATTCACAAAGAAATAGTTTGAAAACACGGCTTCTTTTGATTCTTTCGCCTACAAGATGAAACAAATTGGCGGTTATTTTAAGGGATGTTCGAAAGAAGCGCTATTGTGCCTTCTCATTACATGGTCTTTAACGGTAGTCTGTCATGCGCAACAGCAAGTAGAAAAACCGGTGATTCAATACGTTTCTCAGTGGGAGTTGAAAGATGTGTTGTTTTTTGAACCGGGAAAAAAGGTGGTTTTTAACCAGCAATGCACACCTTCGGCGCCCGAAAAAGTTGTCAATGGTACCATTTTACTTGAAAATGTCAGCTATGGGAAGGAACGTCTGCAGGTTTTACTCGCGTTTAAGGACACCATTGTTGAATCCGTAACCTACGTATTTGACACACGTGAGGCAGGATTGATGACCTTGCTCGGGATAGACACCCTTAAGGTGCAATCGTTGGTGGAAAAGGATGAATGGTTTTATGTTTCGGAGGATAAAAAAACAATGATAACCCGTGTTAAACGACGAATCCTGATTAAAAAAACGGGTATATCACAAATCGAATAACAACATGAATGATCATTAAAAAATGGACAAATGAAAAACAGATTTCAAAAACCGCTTGCATCGGTAACTATGATTTTTTCGCTAATACTATTGGTTACAATTACAGGATGCATTAAAGGTAAGAGATGTTCGAACTCTTATTCTTTTACGCATTCTGTTGCTGTTTATCCGGTTCAATCTTCCTACAACGTGGGTGATACCATTTGGTTTGATATGGCCGTCTCCGATGTTTTTGAGGTAGGAGTTACAGATAGAACTGGAAAAAAGCATCAGGAAACAGTTCATTTAACCAATTTTTATTTTGACCGATTATATGCATCTGTTTCTGAAATTGTCAATGGTGGAGGGTTAAGTAACGCATTAGGTTCATTTACGATGGTTACAGCTGCAGGAATGGTGTATGATGGCGGAAATCAACAATTGATTTTTGAGTACGATTATCTTAACTCTGTCTACGTATTTAAACTTGGTTTGGTGTGTAACGCTCCGGGGGTTTTTGTGTACACATCCTGGTTCGAGGATCAGAATATGGGAGCCGAAGGGCCAAAGAAGGACTTGAATATTTCTTCTGATTGTTCAAAAGAATTCATTGAACGGATAACTTTCCCTGTAAATAAGCAGGTAGATGGAACATACCTGAACAATTCCGGAATACTGGAGCAATACCCCAATGTTTTAGCTCACTTTTTGAGTCTGAATAAAGGCAAAGGTGAAACATACACGTTCGTGGTGAATTGACGAGTTGCACAAATCAGACAAAAGACCGCTTTCAATAAACGGTCTTTTGTCTTTTAGTGAAGTAACCTCAGGTCTTTTGTCTATTGTAACTCTGCCCTGATTTTCAATTGCTCATTCATCGCGATAAACCCGTTTTTGGTATTGGTGTCGAGCATTTTTCGGAATAGTGGAATCAACATTCCTCTGAAACGCTCACTTTGAATGAAAGTAGTGGTGCCGTTGCCATTGTCGATGAGCTGAAACCGGTGAGCGCCGTCAAACAATCCCGGAATGCCCAAATGTCCCAACCAGCGAAACTCCTTTTCGGGTTCAAAAACCAATACTTTTGGTTTAAAGGTCATGCCCTTTGCTCCTGGTGGCTGCAAATGAGCGGTGATTTTCCCTCCGACTTCAGGTGTGCCTGAAATGGAAGTGATGAACGGATTCCAGGTGTGGTAGTTCTCAAAATCGGTGAGAATGTTCCATACTTTTTCCGGAGTTGCGTTGATGATGATGGATGTGCTGATTTCTTTTGCCATAGCCGTTGAATTTAAAAGGGTGATGAATAAAATGCTGTTTAACAACTTAATAATCGTTCGTTTGAATGAATAATACAAAGTTCAGCTACAGACGGCGGGCGGCTCTTGACAAATATCAAGAAATAAACGTTCGTGATTCAATGATTGAATAAAGAGATGTTGGTGGGTGGGATGCAGTTTCAAAAACAAGATTTTTGTTTTTTTTACGTTCGTAATTTTGCGAATTCACGACGATTTTTCGGGACGTAAATTCGCAAAATTACGAACGGATTTTTCTCCTTGTAATCCCGCAAAAAAAACGCTTCAAGCCTATCCGTTCAATTGTTTTTTGCGAATCCGGCTAAAGGTTTCCGGTGTCATTCCCAGCATGGAAGCAATGTATTGCAACGGAACCTGATTGAACAGTTCTTTGTTGTTCTCGAAAAAGAAATGATAGCGTTCTTCGGCGCTCATGGACAAATGCGTGAAAACTCGATCTTCCAGAATGATGAAGCAGCGGGCAATGAACAGTTTTTCCAACTCATGCCAGCTAGGAATCAGTTTACCGAGTTCTTTATAATCAGAGCGGTTTATGGTAAACAATTCTACATCGGTGAGTGCCTGAATGGTCCAGCGGGCGGGCGTTTCAAATACAAAACCCGCCAAATCGGTCACGAAATAACCCTTGGTCGAAATCCATTGCGTGACTTCCTTGTCTTCGGTTTGCAGGTAAATGCGCAGCATTCCGGAAAGAATAAAACTGAGTTTGTTGCTGCTTTTTCCGGTTTCAAGAAAGTAGTCACCTTTTTTCAATGTTTCCCGATGAAAAAACTGGCTGATAGCAGTCAGATCTCCCGGTTGTGCCACACCGAAATAAGACGAAATATAGTGTTCGAGTTCTGTCATTTCAACAAATTTGGGTTTCTACCAATCCACTTTCTTAAAAATCATGGGGCAAATTTTCCGCATACTTTCCGGATCATCTTCTTCCCAGGTGAAATCGAACATCACATAATTGGTTTCATGGGTCTTAAAAACAGTTTCATCAATGTAGTCGTACAAATCTTTACCGCTAACATTTTCAAAGGCGTCGTTGGCAACGTACCAAAAATCTTCGAAATCATAGAACTCATTTTCGGGATTGTACTCTTTTACCAGTGAATCCGGATTTTTTTTGGCTGCATAATAGGTTTCTTTTCCTCTTGAAATCACCCAGCAGCGGAAATATTCAAAGGAATCATCCGAGCATCCGCCGTTCAGTAAATATCCGGCACAACACATGTTGCTGGTATAGGTGTCATAGAGTAATTTGTCGGTACGCAATCGAAAACCGATTATCTGTTTGGGAGAGCGTTTTTCTAATTCTTGGGTTAAATAAGCCGCTTGTTCATCTTGATTAGAGGTAGCCTTCAGTGATTGATCAATTAATTTCCAAAAGGTGTTTTCATTCATCATTTCTCCCGATTTGGTCAAAACAATGGTTGTTGAGGGTTTCGGAATGTGAGGGACATTCTCTGACTCACATCCTGTACTTATCAGTAACCCTAAAAGTATTATTGAACTGAAAAAAACAAATCTCATTGGGCTATTGTTTATTCAATAATGATATCGTGTTGCGTCAACAGACCAGCCACTCCACGCAAGGAAAATTTAGCTTTTTTGATGCGATTTGTTCCCGGATTGATTGTATAACCAACCGTAGTTCTAAAATCGGCCTTTTCGAGGTTTGTTTGGTCGAAGGTAGCGCCGGACAAATCGCATTCGTCAAAAACAGCAGCGCTTAAGTCGCATTCCGAAAAATCAACTTCTTCCAGCTTGCAATTTGAAAAACGGGTGTTTTTGAGTTTCAGTTTGTAAAAGGAAGCATGGTTTACCACGCAATTGTTAAAAGCCACTTCCAACCCAAACGGATTGGCGTGTTCTGCCGGAAATCCGAGCATTTTGCAATCAGTGAAGGTGATTTCATTGAGCGTGGTGTTGCCGAGTTTCACCAAACTCAGGTTGCACCCTTCAAACGAACATTGTACAAAACGAAATCCGGAGAGATTTACCCCCGAAAAATCACATTCTTCAAACACGCAGGCTTCGTATTCACCCTTTTCCAATGCCTCTTTGGTGAAGTCGGTTTTTGAAAATGTTTCTTCGAAAAAAGAGTCTGCCATGCGATGTTTTTAGGACTTAAAAGTAGTGTAAATTGTTTGCTAAGAGTACATCACAATTGCCTTGTTTACCTTTCCTTCAGCATTAAAAAATACGTTTTCTGCTGATTTTCTTCCGGTTGCGGTATTCACATAATAAATTGTCAGGCCATTCACGCCCACCAATACATCTTTGATCTCAAAATGCAAGTTTGGAATCAGGCTGAGGCCTTTGAGCCAATAATTTCTCACAGCCTCAATTCCTGCAACGGTTCCATTGCTTTCCGGTATCAGTTTGGCAGCCATCGGCGTGATGATGGTGAAATCGTCGGAATAGTGACTTAAAATGGAGTCAAGATCATGACTGTTCCATGATTGTGCCCAGTCGGCGGCAAATTGGTGGGCAAATTCAGGGGTAATTTCCATGATAGCGGATATTTTTTCTAAAGTTAATGACGTTTTTTTTTCGAACGCAATACTTCATCCGTAAAATGTTCCGTGCGCTTTGGCTTGGAGAATTTTTCCGAATTGTACTCCTTTGAATTGCCTTTCGGAATGGAAAGCGAAACCCATTGTTCATCACGAATCAGTTTGGCAATGAAAACAATTTGCCCGATGTGATAAGGGTAATGCGCCAGTTGACGATTGATGGCTTCCATCACCGTGTGGCCCATATTCCGTATGTAAATAATGCTACCCAAATCTTCTTCCCGCAGGCTGTTGAGTGCTCCGAGAAAACAATCCCAACCCTCAGCCCATTTTCGGATCAATTCCGTGCGCGAAGTGATTTCATTCTCAAATTCCGCATCGCGGTTGCGCCATTCTTTTTCGCCGTCGGTTGTCAGAAAATCCGTCCAGCGACTCATCATGTTTCCCCATAAATGATTCACAATGATCGCAATGCTGTTACTAGCTTCGTTGGCTTGCCACAGCAGTTGTTCTTCGGTTAGTTGTTCAAACGATTTTTCACCGAGTAGCCGGTAATATTGCGCTTGTTTGATGACGCTTTGCAAATAGCCCGTTTCCATGGTCTTAGCGATTGTAGTAAAAGATGAGCGATGCTTTTTGAAGTACATGCTGCTCTAGCATAAAACCGACCAATGCGGGATTGGCGTCAGCATCGAGTCCTAGCTTTTCGGTATCCAACGCATAAACGGTTACTACGTAACGATGTGGTTTACTTCCTTCCGGTGGACACGGACCTCCATAACCCTGGGTCTTAAAATCGGTCATACTCTGAACAGATCCTTTCGGTGCCAGTTTCAAGGCACTGTTTCCTGCCCCGGTTGTTAGTTCTGAAATTGTAGCAGAAATATCGAAAATGAGCCAATGCCACCAACCGCTTCCGGTAGGCGCATCTGCGTCATAGATAGTAACGGCAAAACTTTTGGTTTCTTCCGGTGCGTTCTCCCAGGAAAGTTGCGGAGAACTGTTTTGTCCGTTACAACCGAAACCATTGAATACTTGTTTGTCTGTGGCCTGACCGCTCAGATCAGAACTGCGAAGGGTAAATGTCTGCGCGAAACCATTGAATGCAACAAAAGCGAGCAAACTGAGAATACTATTTTTCATACGATCTTTTTTGTGCGAAGTTGGGAAACAGGGAGTGATTTCAAACAAAAAAGATC
>VYLT01000287.1_pt1 | contig 12078 bp, 8 predicted proteins | sample 5114261 | NCBI WGS metagenome assembly VYLT01 (sample SAMN12291815, study PRJNA351875) | freshwater metagenome | isolation source: freshwater lake | place: USA: Michigan, Little Long Lake | collected 2011-07-12 | reverse complement strand
ATTTCCCTCGCCAGTAACTCGTCGCGCAGCTTGCTGTTGAAGCTTTCGCAGTAGCCGTTTTCCCATGGCGAGCCCGGCTCAATGTAGAGCGTTTTTACGCCGATCCGCTCAAGCCATTCGCGCAGAGCTGTTGCAATGAACTCTGGTCCGTTGTCGGATCGTATGTGCTCGGGTGCCCCGTGACGAACGAACAGCTCGCCCAGCGTGTCAAGGACATCCCTGGAGGAGAGCTTGCGCTCGACCCGGATAGCGAGGCACTCGCGCGTGTACTCATCGATCACGCACAGCATACGGAACACCCTTCCATCGTGGGTGCGGTCCTGCACGAAGTCATAGGACCAGACATGGCCTTTGTGCGCCGGCCTCAGCCGCACGCAAGAGCCGTCATTCAGCCAGAGACGGCCGCGTTTTGGTTGTTTCATCGGTACTTTCAGCCCCTCTCGCCTCCAGATGCGGTAAACCCGCTTCTCGTTCACATGCCAGCCGTCGTCCCTGAGCAGAGCCGTGATCCGCCGGTAACCGTACCGGCCAAACCGCTCGGCAAGGCGAGTGATCGCCATTGTCACTGCGTCTTCATCGTCTCGCCGGATGTGCGGCTTGCGCTGGGTCGAGCGATGCTGGTCGATCACGCGGCAGGCCCGGCGCTCAGTCACGCCAAGCTTTATGATCACGTGATCGACCGCATCGCGTTTGCGGGAAGGGCTCAGAACTTTCCCTGAGCGACTTCCTTGAGGATCTGGTTATCCAGGGTGAGATCGGAGACGGCCCGGCGCAGGCGCTGGTTCTCCTTCTCAAGGTCCTTCATGCGCTTCGCCTGGTCGACCTGAAGGCCGCCATACTCTTTGCGCCAGCGGTAGTAACTCTGCTCCGTCACACCAACCGCCCGCGCTGCCGCAGCGGCCGTCTCTCCGCGGGCCAGGCGAACCTCCACCTCCCGCAGCTTCGCAATGATCTCTTCAGGCTTGGCTCTCTTGCCCATGTCTCAACTCCGTAATCGGAGCCGGGACTAACTCAAATACTGGACCACTTTTCTGGGTGCAGACCACTATCCGGCGCTGCCAGCACCTCCGCCTCGGCAAAGCCCCACCAGAGATGACCGGCATGGAAGGTCACCCAGAGGGTTTCCGGGCAGGGCTCATAGAAAGTCTGGACCTCATTAACCCAGCGGGTGACCGTGCCTGGGTCGCTGCTTCTTGAGGCCAGTAACTCCCGGACTTTGCCCCATGCGCCGGCGGCGGCGAGCTCATGCGGGACTTCCGTATGCTGAAGGACGAGTAAACCCTGGTTGATGCACGCGTCCGCCAAAGCGCCTTTCTGGCCCAGCTTGATATAGCGCACGGCAGTGGGCCGCAGTTTCTGGCGTTCGAGAGGGGTACTGGCGTCATCCATGACACGTGTGGAGCCATGGTGTGCCGGCACAGTCAACTCGAAAATGAGACTCATAGGCTGTAGATCAATCGGCAGCATCAGCGTCGCTTGCGGCGCATGGATGTCCGGAAGAAATTTGGCAAAAGATTGCGGGCTTTGCGCGAGGAGCGCGGCTGGTCGCAGGAAGAGTTTGCCGACCGGGCAGGGCTGCACCGGACCTACGTTTCGGCGGTAGAGCGGGGCGTCAGAAACCCGACGCTGTCGGTGCTGGAGCGGCTGGCGAAGGCACTGGGAATTTCTATCACGGCAATGCTGCAGGGCGTGTAGTAGATGAGGAAGACCGCTGCACTTCTCGCCATTGAAGTAGCGGAATATCAGTCAAAAAAATCTGAGCAAGCCAGGTCATTGACCGCACAAGCGCCAAAGTGACCACGAGTCGTTCCGCTTCTGAAATAATCTTGTGGCGAGCGACTGTCGTCTTTCCGCTGCATCACAGATAAGCTAAGGTTGATCGAATAAATCAAATCTGCTGTGCGTGGGGCGAGGGTGGCGGACGGAAACACAACATTCGACTCGGCTTCACTCGTTGAGCAAGCAGCGAAAAATCCCAATCTGTTCAATCGGTTTTTTGGAACCAGAACCAGCACACTCAAGTTTTTTTGTGGGGTCGCTTCTGCAGCACTAACGCTGGCGGTAGGCCTTAACTTCAGCCCTATGCTCGGGCTCTCGCTCATAGATGCGCCATTCATCGTGAATTTGGATGGCTGGCTCTGGCTCGGAGTAGCGTCGAGCGCATTGCTCCTCTCGCTATTGCTGCTTCTGTTAGATCCTCCGGACAACATGGCGAAAGGCCCCAACCGGGCTCTCCCTTTCGCGACGCTGGCTCTTCTGTTTTTGCTCGCAATCGGCTCAATCGCTTTTGCTGAAGTTTTGGCCCGAGAATTCGCCGAGCTTCGAGGCAGGAGCATTTTTGGAAGCCTCGTAGGTTCGGCTCCTCTCTCGCTCTTCTTTGCCTTGCTTGGGACCGCGCTGGTTGCCCGCGCTTGGAATGCAGCGCTTTTCGCAAAGTACGCACATACAGAGTATGTTCAAAGACAGACAGTGCGCCTCAATCCTGGTGACGACGCCCAGAGCCTTACAAACGAGCTTGAGGCCTATCGTAGAGATCAGGGCGACGCTGAAGCTCTGAGCTCATTGATTGCGACTGTGGCCGTGTTGGCAGTCACTGGGTTTGCACTTGTCGCCGGCGGTTGGACCGAATCTACCCGGGTTGGAAAGAACGCCGGACTGATGGTGGCTGTCCTGATTTTCGGGATTTTCGCTGTCGTGATTGTTCTTGATTGGCTCGCTGATTTTCCGCCTGTTCGATCACTCAGCCGGGTCATGAACCGCGTATCCACAATCTTCAGGCCTCTCGCTGGCTTCTACAATATCGTCGACCTGCTGCTTGTCCGGATCGGCGCTCATGTGGCGGGAGCCGGGCATACATCGGCCGCGACAAGGTACTTCGTTATCGCAGGCACGCAGGTGAGCCTCGCAATAATGGCTTGGAACCTCCCGGACCCCCTCGGATTGATCCCCGCTTTTGCAGGCTTCACCCTTGCTCTTGCAGTCTCAAGGCTTTGGGCTTGGGTGGAAGAAGATCGAAACTTGGCCTTGATAACGCAGTACAAGCAAGGTGCGCCTCAACGGATCGGATTCAAGGAAGACTACCGCGACGAAGCAATTTTCGGATTCATGTTCGTTCTCGCCATCGTGCCGATTGCTCTCAAACAGGCGGACGCAGGGCAGTTATTCAATCTGACGTACTTCCAGGACGCGGACCATAATGATCCGCTGCCTTGGTTCATCTATTTCTGCATTGAAATCGCAAAAGCGTTGCCCATCGTCGACTGGGCAGACATTTATTTATCGCCTGAAAACTTTGACACGCTTAAGCCTACCGATCCTTGGGGTCAGCACGCAACTTTTATGGCGCGCGCTTTAGTCGACCTAGTGTTGGTCGCTGCATTGCTTCAAGCGATCAGCATCTCGTTGCGCAATCGCCAACAGAAGTCTCTCTACGCCGCTAGGCAAATCGACAGGCTCGACGAACTTGTCGAGCGGGTTGAGTTGCGGCGCGCAGTGGCGAGACCTGAGGAAGATTGGTTTTCGCGCGGCATAGATTTTCGTCACTACAACCCAGAGCGGTTGCGGGAGGTGCACGCGAAGGCGACCGACTCGGCCACTCAGAAGTTCATCGAGAAAATATTCAAGCAAGCCGGCCGGCAGTTAGAAACGGCCTACAAAGTATTGGAATTACTTGCTCGTCGACGAGCCCCTTTGAAAGAACTCCAACTTACCTTTGCAGCGGTTATTTCGGAGCACGAAAGCGGAAAGAACAAACTCGAAGCTTTAGATCTAGAAGATGTGTTTGAAAGTCTGCGGGATGTTGAGGGATTGAAGAACCTGAAGCTCGAGATGTTGGATTTTGCCGAACGCATTGGGGCGATTGATTTTAGGGACCACCCCACCAGCCTCGCCAGTTTGCTTGAGCAAGTCATCTTCAGCGTACGGCGTGATCAATTTCAGTACACACGCATTCATGCCGCAAAGATCCTGACGCGGATCGTGCCACGCTTGGCCGAACCGGAAACTGTCTCTACCCTTCTAGCGAAACTAAAAGCTGGGCGCGAAGATCTCTTCGGAAGATCTCAGTTTGTGCCGGATATGCTCGATCGTGCGCTGGTACTGCGCCTGCAAGAAATTGGAGCTCCGGACCATCGGTAGTTGCGCACTTTTAGGGCGACTTAATGTGAGTGATTTAGCTGGAGGAACTGAAAATGAGAGCCCACCAATCCCGGTCCAAATTCAATATACTCGCCTCCATCGCACTGACGGTTAGTTGTCTGGCGGCGAGCGCCGAACCGGCACAGTCAAAGTTGGCTGGCACAGCCTCTGTCATTGACGGCGACACAATCGAGATCCACGGCAAGCGCATACGGCTCGACGGCTTCGACACGCCCGAGCGCGGGGCCATGTGCGACAAGGTCAATGTCTACCAAAAAGCCGCCTTGGCGCTTTCAGATTTCATCGGCGAGCAAACCGTGACCTGCGAGATTATGGGGCAGGACCAGTATGACCGCGGCATCGGCCAATGCAGTGCCGGCGATGAAAGCCTCGCGGAATTCATGGTCGCACACGGCTGGGGCAGGGACTGGCCGAAGTACAGCAAGGGCGAATATGCAGACGAGGAAAAGGCGGCCAGGTCTGCCGGCGCGGGCATTTGGGGGCTGGCATGTCCTGACGATCTCTGGGGTGATCGCAACTATGACTGACATGGACGCCTACCTGCTGAGCCTTAATATCGTCTGATCTAAGCTGGAGAAGGACGTGAAGCGGCCGAAGAAGCGATCTAATCGCCAGCCTGTAGACGCAGACCTAGTCGTTGGTGCCAACGTACGTAAGCTCCGCGGTGAACGGCAAGCCACGCTCGCCGAAGTTTCAGCGGGGCTTGGTATGAGCCATCAACAGCTCCAGAAGTACGAGACAGGGGCCAACCGCGTGTCGGCTGGGGTTCTCTATGAACTAGCAAAATACTTCGCGGTGCCGATCGAGACATTTTATGAGGACGAAAGCGCAGAACACACTCAGCAAGATTCAGAATTGCTCCGTGCCCAGCGTAAATGCCATGCGATCATTGATCGGACGCCTTCTGCAAAATCGCTCGACACCATGTCAAAGGTTCTCCGCGCCATTCTGGACGGCAAATCTTAGCGCAGATGCCAATCTGAAGCCGAGCGAAGGGGCATGGGATCGATCACAGGGTAGACTTAAATCGCAAATGCGTTTGTGACTTGTCTCTAGTCCGCCTTAATCCGCAAAGAACCCGTGCTTCAGTCCTCATACTATCACGCGCCCATAGCGACCTTCCTGGCCACGCCGCGGGACACGATCCTCGGTGAGCTGAGCCGTTCCCACCATTTTGCGCTTGAGGGGACGCAGCGGGACGCCTGGTTGGTGCAGATTGATGTGCTGCAGCAAGAACTGTCGGGCCTGGCTGCGGGGACGATCTTCTTTGAGTTTGCTATCCCGCGCATGGGCAAGCGCGCCGACGTTGTATTGCTTCTGGCCGGCACCGTGTTCGTGGTCGAATTCAAGGTCGGCGCCGATACCTTCGACCGGGCGGCCATTGATCAAGTTCACGACTATGCGCTGGATCTGAAGAACTTCCACCGCGGCTCACATGACTTGCCGATTGTGCCGGTCTTGATCGCGACGCGGGCCAGCAATGCTGGGCCGGTCAACCTCGCTTGGGCAGCGGATCAAGTTGCCGCGCCAATCTGCAGTCTGAGCGAACACCTTCTTCGCGTGATCGAAGCAGGGCTGCGCAGCCGGTCGCCCCGAGTTGTGGAACCGGACCTATGGGCAACGTCTGGCTACTTGCCGACTCCTACCATCATCGAGGCGGCTCAGGCGCTCTATCAAAATCATTCTGTCGATGAGATTGCCCGGTCCGATGCCGGCGCCAAGAACCTCAATGCGACGACGGCCTGTATCCGCGCCATCGTCAGAGAAGCTCGCACGTCCCGCTTGAAGACCATCTGCTTCGTTACCGGCGTGCCTGGCTCGGGCAAAACGCTAGCAGGTCTAAACATCGCAACCTCCAGCGCGCAGCAAGACGAGGCTGAGAAGGCGGTGTTCTTGTCTGGCAACGGTCCGCTGGTAACTGTGCTGCGAGAGGCGCTCGCGCGCGATCAGTGCGAGCGGACGGGATGCAAGAAGCAGGACGCCGAACGCAAGGTCGCGAGCTTTGTTCAAAACATCCATCACTTTAGGGACGAAGCGCTGAGAGACCAAAACGCGCCGCCCGAGCGGATTGTCATTTTCGATGAAGCCCAGCGTGCATGGGACAGAGACCAGGCCTCGAAGTTTATGCAGTCTAAGCGTGGCCAGACGGGGTTCGATCAGTCCGAACCTGAGTTTCTCATCAGCGTCATGGATCGGCATCAAGATTGGTGCGTGATCATTTGCTTGGTAGGCGGTGGCCAGGAGATCAACACAGGCGAGGCCGGACTGTCGGAATGGATGAGCGCTTTAAGCACTCGTTATCCGAACTGGGTGATCCATCTCTCGAACCGTTTGAGCGATCCGCACTACGGTCTCCAGGAGGCGGCTGGCGCATTGAACGCAATCCAACGTGTCACATGGCAGCCTGACCTGCATCTGGGCGTCAGCATGCGGTCGTTTCGTGCAGAAGCGTTGTCGGACTTTGTCGGTCATGTATTGGACAATCGTGCAGACTTCGCAGCGGAGACTTACGGCGCCATCAAGGATCGCTACCCGATTGCTCTGACCCGCAATATTGACGAGGCGCGCGCCTGGCTTCGCCGGCATGCCCGAGGTAGCGAGCGCTATGGCCTGATGGCCTCGTCCGGCGCCTACAGGCTGAGACCGGAAGGGCTAAATGTCCGTGCAAAGATTGACCCAGGCAATTGGTTCTTGAACGGCCCCGAAGATGTCCGGTCCGCCTACTACCTGGAAGAAGTCGCCACGGAATTTGATGTGCAGGGACTTGAAGTCGACTGGGCCGGCGTCTGTTGGGACGCAGATCTTCGTTATCACGATGGTGCCTGGACCCATCAGGCATTTAAAGGAACGAAGTGGCAGAATGTGAATTCAGCGGAACGGCAAATCTATTTGCAAAATGCCTACCGGGTTATCCTGACGCGGGCGCGGCAGGGCATGATCATTTTTATCCCGGAAGGGGATTGCCAAGATCCGACGCGGCCACCCGCTCACTATAATGAGACGTTCCAATACCTGCTGGCGTGCGGGCTTCCACTCATAACTTGATCCCAAGTCAATCTCTGCATAAACGACATGTATTCGGGGCCGGGTCATTTACGGCCGCAGTGCGGCGTTGCATTTCTGAAACCGTCGATCCGACGACGGTTGGCTTCCTCAAGTAAATGTACATTATGCTCTACTTTCGGTTTCACCGAGAATCACGACTGGGTGTGGGGCATAGGGAATGAGCGAAACGCCGCGATGGATGCGAGATCTGCGACGGTTCCTGCCTCTGCGGAGCCAGTTTCTCCTGTCTGGCAACGTACGCGACCGCTATCCCATCAGTATCGAAGGCGGCGCGCCGCTCCTCCTTCCGCTCGTCGAGTATCTTACCTGTGAACTCGCACGCGCGGGATTATCAAGAGTTATCGCTTTTGACCCCGTCTCCGGCTTTTTCCTGCCGCCATCCCTGGAGCGGGACAATTCTGAAGACAGTGGCTTCTTTTCGAGCCTCGGGGTCAAGTTCGACGAAACGAGCCGAGCTGCCGTCTCGCTCGAGCGCTTTTTCGAGTCGCTAGCGCCTCTGGTGTCTGAACCTCCTGAGCCGGTCGTTGTCATCGCGGACTTTGCCTCTCGGCTGGTCCAGCGCCCGGATCACCTGGTCGATAACGAGCATCGCGGATTTACACGCGCCCTGGTCCTGTCTCACCAGTCCGAGCCGAGGCCGCATCCCCAGACAGGCAATGCCTGCTTTAACCCGATTATATGGATCGCAGAAAAAGAGGGCGATCTGCCGGATTGGCTCACGGTGGATAATCCGCGCTTCCGCCATATCCCAATCCCCAGGCCGGACCATGTTGTCCGCCGATCTGTTGCATCCACCATGCTCAGCGCTACGCCGGGCGCCCGGGGATTGCCAACGGGCGAGCTGGACGCGCTCGGCAAGCGTTTCGTCGAAGCGACCGAAGGCTTGAGGCTGATCGATTTGGACGGCGTCACCGAGATCATGCGCGCTGAAAAGGTTGATGTCCGCAGCATCGATGACGCCGTGCGGCGTTACAAACTGGGGGTGACTGAAGATCCCTGGCGCAAGATTGATCGCGACCGGCTGAAAACGGCCGAGCCATTTATACGGCAACGCGTGAAAGGTCAGGACAGGGCCGTGCGACACATGCTCGATATCGTCATGCGGGCGACGACCGGGATCGGCGGCGGCAGAGGCGGCCGGCCTCGCGGTGTCGCGTTTCTTGCGGGCCCTACGGGTGTTGGAAAGACAGAACTCGCCAAGACGGTCACCGAGCTGCTCTTCGGAGACGAACGCGCTTACATCCGGTTTGATATGAGTGAGTTTTCAGCTGAGCACGCTGACCAACGCCTCATCGGCGCGCCGCCGGGTTATGTTGGCTATGATACAGGCGGAGAGCTCACCAACGCCATTCGCGAACGGCCGTTCTCCGTCGTCCTCTTTGATGAAATCGAGAAAGCCCACCCCCGAATTCTCGACAAGTTCCTGCAGGTCCTCGATGACGGTGTCCTCACCTCCGGACGCGGCGAGCGGGTCTACTTCTCCGAAAGCCTGATCCTCTTCACTTCCAATCTTGGAATGAGCTCGGTTGGAGAGGACGGCACCCGCCGGACCAATACCAGCCTCGAAGATTCCTACGAAACGATGTCGCGGAAAGTCCGCGCGGAAATCGAACGGCACTTCAAACTCGAAATCGGCAGGCCCGAACTGCTCAACAGAATCGGCGAGAACGTGATCGTCTTCGACTTCGTTCGGCCTGCACTGGCGAAAGAGATTTTTGACACTTTGCTCGAACGGAACCTGAAAGATATCGCACGAGACCTGAAACTCGACATTCGGCTGGAGCCGAATGCACGGGAAGCGCTGATGGCACATTGCCTAGCAGATCTGTCCAATGGTGGACGGGGTATCCGAAACGCACTGGAAGCCGCTTTTGTTAATCCGCTTGCGCGGCTTGTCTTTGAGCGGGACCTAAGTGAAGGCGGGCAGATCAGTCTGTCGGGATTTCATGTTGAGGCGTCTGGTTTCAGACTGGAGGCATCATGACAGACAGCAAAGCCGCATTGGGGTTGAGGTTGTCTCGGATACACTTCCCGATCCATGCGCTCGGGTTTGGACGCAGGATCGGGCTCTGGGTTCAGGGCTGCTCAATCGGATGCCGGGGCTGCATGAGCCTCGACACCTGGGCGAACCATGGCGAGCTTACGGATATTGATACTCTGGTTGAGGAGATCGGTCCCTGGATTTCTGTTGCGGATGGGATCTCGGTTACCGGTGGTGAGCCGCTGGAGCAGGCTGAACCGCTGGCGGCCTTCCTGAAGGCTGTGCGCCCGAAGCTCAGCGGTGATGTTGTCCTGTTCACCGGGTACCCGATTGAATCCCTTCCGAGCGGTTCTGGAGAGGTTCTGAAATACGTCGATACATTGATTGCAGGACCATTTGAGGCAAGCCTTCCTGACACGCGTCCGCTCTCAGGGTCAAAGAACCAGACGATCCGGTTTATGGCCCCGCTGGGGCGAGAACGATACGAAGCCTTTTCAAAGACGGCCGCAACGCGTCCCGGCGTCGACCTCGTCGCAGACGGCGACGGGTTCCTGCTCGCGGGAATCCCAAGGCCGGGCGATCTTGAACGGCTGGGAGACCATCTCGCGGCTGAGGGCATGGCCCTCAAGACATCAGCCGGCCGGCTGGGGAGACGCGCTTGAGCCGGTTAGTACGGAAGTGTCCGAAGTGTTCAAGTCTGCGCAACCCCGGAGAGGTGGTTTGCGAGAACGAGGTCGCCGAAGGGCAGACCTGCGGATTTCCTCTGATGAATGTTCGTCCTACCGTCCATCATCCGGTATCGACCGACGTTGCAACCCCGCAAGTCCCTGAAGAAGAACCAGAGACGGCTTCCGATGGACCGGCCGGACGAACTCTCATTTGCCCCAATGGTCATGAAAACGAAATCGGCGACGCCGAATGCATCACCTGCGGCGCACGGTTGTCCAGCGAAGTTCTCCCCCCGCCGGAGGTTGACCGGATTGGAAGCTGGAGACTTCTTGAGAGACTGGAGGCTGAACAGGAAGACGCCGAGCTGTTTCGCGTACGCCAGGAAGAAACCGGCGAGCTAGCGCTTCTCAGATGGTTTGGACACGGCGTTGAGCCGCGAACTCGGACCTACGCCGTGCTTCGGCGTTTGCAGCACGAAAATCTCGCGCGGTTGATCGACTTTGGCCGGGACAATGAAAGGTCCTGGGAAGTCTGGGATCAGTCTGCCGGCGCCTCTCTGGCATCGGTCCTCGCGACCCAATCCTTCTCCGGCGACAGGCTTCGGGAGATCGTCCGGCAGCTGGCGTCCGCGCTTGAGGCGCTTGGAGCTGCAAACCTGCGGCACGGAAATCTCACCCCCTGCGCCGTGAGGTTCACCGACGAAGACTTAATCCGCCTTCAATTGGGCGACCTCTCCACCGCGACTTTAGCCGAGTTCGATCTTGAAGCCGCCGGCTCGGGCCTGATGTCGCGCTATGCCTCACCTGAAACCGTTGTGGGGACCCAATCGGCTTCATCCGATTGGTGGAGCCTCGGGGTCATCCTGATCGAAATCACGACCCAGGGTCGCTGCTTTGACGAGGTCAACGACCGCGCCTTCCTTCTGAACACCATCGCCCGGGGCGTAGAGATTCCGGAAGGCCTGCCAGTCGACACGACCCTTTTGCTGAAGGGGTTGCTGACGAGGGATCATTCGCGTCGCTGGCGCGGCGCAGAAGTCCGTCGTTGGCTTGCCGGTGAAACTGACATTCCGGTTTATTTCGAGGGCGGCCAAAACGAACCGACTGATGGTCAGGTGCTGTCGATTGGAGGCCGGTCTGTTCGGAATGCGGCGGCATTTGCGCTCGCCTCGGCGACCGCCGAGAACTGGAATGAGGCGCTTGGCCTAGTCGAGATGGGAAGTGTTGCATCCTGGCTCGCTGCGATTGGCGAACAGGCTGAAGCCGCGACCCTCAAATCCATCATGGACGAGCGCCGCATTGAAACAGACGCGCGCTTTGCACTGGCGCTGCTTGCGCTCAATCCGCACCTTCCGCTTGTGGTGAAAGGCGACATCCAGACCCCCAATCGTCTGCTTGAGGATCCGCAGGCCGCTTGCATCTGGTTTGAACAACCTGTCGTGACGATTCTGAAACGGCTGAAGCGCGAGTCATGGCTGGTCAGGCTTTCCGAACGTGCGCGGCGGGTGGAAGCCCGGGCGCAGGAATTGAACCTCCGGGTCGTCGAGGATCGGTTCAAGGCCGCTCGCCTTGCGGCCTTTGAGGCCAAGCTCGAAAGCTTCTGGCGCGCACGTCGCGCCATGTTTCCGGATGCGCGAGTGCCCGGAATTGCAGCGCTTCTTGAGCGGCGAACGCTGACCGACGAAGACCTAATCCTGCTCATCTGTGCGGACGACGCGTCTTTCCGGTCCGAGAAGGAGGTTCTCGACGAAGCGGAGAAACTTTGCCGGGAGGTGGGCGTCTCACGTTTTGACCGCGCCATCGCGGCAAGCACGCTCCAGCAGTCGAAGCGCCAGATCATCGACACGCTGACAGACCGCTTGGGAGCATTCAAGCGATGCGGTGTGGAGGCGCTGGATAGCTGGGCGGACTCTTTGCGTCTCGGAAGACGATTGTCCCTTGCGCAACTCCTGGTGCTGCATGCGAGCGATACGGCTCTCTGGGTCGAACCTCCGCATCAGGATTATCTCAACAATATCCTTCAGTTCCTGCAGAAGAAGATCCTGGTCGGCGTCCAGCGCGGACCATTGGTCAAGCTCCAGATTGGGCGCAGTGCAACACGCATCGACCTTATGGATCTGGGCGGCGCTGAAGTGGCCCGGATGATACTCGACCGCGCTGTGAAGCGGGATGACCAGCCGGTAAGGCTTGCGCCTTCCGCGGGCC
>VYLT01000286.1_pt1 | contig 12145 bp, 7 predicted proteins | sample 5114261 | NCBI WGS metagenome assembly VYLT01 (sample SAMN12291815, study PRJNA351875) | freshwater metagenome | isolation source: freshwater lake | place: USA: Michigan, Little Long Lake | collected 2011-07-12 | reverse complement strand
CAAACGCAGATTACCGCGCAATGATCAAACCAAGTGAGCAGGCAGCAGTGTTGGCTTACCTGATTGGTAAATTGGGTGGAAATGCTGGTGGAGTGGCTGCTAACCTGAGTGGTAACGCTAAGCAAATTGCAGACGAAGCCGTTAAATCTTTGAAAGCATCGAGAGGTGAATCATTGGTGGTGTGCGGTTCAAACAATAAAGCGCTTCAGATTTTGACAAACAAACTGAACGCTACACTCAACGCTTACGGAAAAACGATCACGTTCGAAAATGAATTGAACATGTATCAGTCCGAAGATGCGAAAATGCACCAATTGGCTGCAGACGTTATTGCGAAAAGCAAAAATGCTCCGGATGCTATTTTGTTCTTAGGATCGAATCCTGCTTACAACTTGCCAAACGGAAAAGCATTCGGCCAGGCATTGGTAGAATACTCCAAAAATAATCTGACGGTTTCATTGGCTTCTTATGGCGATGAAACAGCTACAAAATGTACTTACATCGCTCCTGATCATCACGCATTGGAAGCATGGTCTGACTTCAACGCGAAAGCAGGTCACTACGCAATCGCTCAGCCTACCATCCGTCCGTTACACAATACCGCTTCGGCATTGGAGTCGGTACTTGTTTGGGCGGGTAAAGCAAACCGCGGTGGTAAAGATTCACGCGTAGCGTTTGATTACATCTCGAAAAACTGGGAACTTTACGGTTTCCCTACACAAACAGAATACGCTGATTTCCATACATACTGGGGAATGGCAGTTCACAACAGTGCAATGTCTATGGCAGTGCCTGCTGTAACACTGACGTTTAACGAAGGTGCTATGAGCGGTCTCTCTTCCAAATTACCGAAAGGTGGAGGATTGGAAGTAGTTCTTTACCAGAAAACAGGTATCAAAACCGGTGAAATGGCAAACAACCCATGGTTGCAGGAATTACCGGATCCGATCTCTAAAGTGACGTGGGATAACTACATCACCATGAATCCTACCGAAATGAAAAGTGGCGGTTATGCAGTCACTTTCGATCAGGAAAACGGATTGAACATGGCTACTGTGAAAGTAGGAAACGAATCGGTGACATTGCCGGTTTACCCGTCTCCGGGACAAGCATTGGGTACAGTAGGTATCGCGCTTGGTTACGGACGTGGTGCAGGAAATGAAGAAATTGGAAATGCGGCTTACCGTACCTTGCAATACGGTGGTTTCGAATTAGACGAAAGCGGAAAACGTATTCCGATCGGAGCAAACGTATTCCCGTTCATGGGATGGGCAAACAATGCCTATACAACTGAGGTTACAGGTTCATTGACCAAAGCCGAAGGTATCTTCCCGATTGCAGCTACGCAAATTCACCACACGGTGATGGGTCGTAACTCGATCGTAAAAGAAACAACATTGGATATCTTCAAAAACGAAGATTCACACGTTTATAATCCGCCTCACGTATTGCACACACACGAAGGTGAAGTTCCGATCAAGGAATTCGATTTGTGGGATGCACATCCGGTAGAGCACGTAGGTCACCGTTGGGGAATGACCATCGACTTGAACCAATGCTTCGGTTGTGGTTCTTGTTTGATCGCTTGCCAGTCTGAAAATAACGTTCCTGTTGTCGGAAAAGATGAAGTACGTCGTGGTCGTGAAATGCACTGGTTGCGTATCGACCGTTACTATGCTTCAGATGAAGAAGCGGCTCCTGGTACACGTAAAGATGTAGATACCTTCAGCTTCGGTGAAGCAGAAAAACCTTCTGAAAACCCGAAAGTGGTTCACATGCCAATGTTGTGTCACCACTGTAACCACGCTCCGTGTGAGACGGTTTGTCCGGTAGCTGCAACAACGCACTCATTGGAAGGATTGAACCAAATGGCTTATAACCGTTGTATCGGTACACGTTACTGTGCGAACAACTGTCCGTATAAAGTACGTCGTTTCAACTGGTTCAACTACCCTTCTTACAAGAAATTTACAGAAATCAACCCTGCTCAGGACGATCTTGGTCGTATGGTGTTGAACCCTGATGTAACAGTTCGTACACGTGGTGTAATGGAAAAATGTTCATTGTGTGTTCAGCGTATCCAGGCAGGTAAATTGGTAGCTAAGAAAGAACTTCGTCCGGTAATCGATGGCGATGTTGTTACAGCTTGTCAGGATGCTTGTCCGTCAAACGCAATCATCGTAGGTGACTGGAACGATTTGAAATCAATGGTTCGTAAGAGCGCTGATGACAAAAAACGTGCTTACCAGGCATTGGAAGAAGTAGGTGTGAAACCGAACATTTGGTACAAAGTGAAAGTGCGCAACGAAGACAACTCTGAGTTGAATCGTTTGGCTCACGAAGCCGAAGGTCACGGACACAAAGAGCCTGCAGGACACGGGAATAAAAAGAATCATTAATTGCTTAATATAAACTGAAATGTCGCATAAGGAAGCTGCAATTCGTGAACCGCTCATATTAGGGCATAAGACATACCACGAAATTACCGAGGATGTTTGTAAGCCAATTGAGGACAAAGCACCACGCATGTGGTACATCTTGTTCGCCATTGCCTTGATTATCGGTTTGTACGGAGTAGGATGTATATTCTACCTTCTCGGAACCGGTATCGGTGTTTGGGGATTGAACAAAACCGTTGGTTGGGCATGGGATATCACCAACTTCGTTTGGTGGGTTGGTATCGGTCACGCCGGTACGTTGATCTCAGCCGTGTTGTTGTTGTTCCGTCAGAAATGGCGTATGGCAATTAACCGTTCTGCTGAGGCAATGACCATCTTCGCTGTATTCATGGCTGGTTTGTTCCCGTTGATCCACATGGGTCGTTTGTGGGTTGGTTACTGGACGTTACCACTTCCGAATCACTTCGGTTCGTTGTGGGTGAACTTTAACTCTCCACTCCTTTGGGACGTATTCGCTATCTCTACTTACCTTTCCGTATCGCTCGTGTTCTGGTATATCGGTTTGATCCCCGATTTCGCTACCATTCGCGACCGAATGAAAAAGCCTATTCCGAAAAGAATGTACACCATTCTATCATTTGGTTGGTCGGGGCGTGCAAAACACTGGAATCGTTTCGAATTGGTTTCTTTAGTTTTGGCCGGTGTTGCTACACCACTTGTATTCTCGGTTCACTCCATTGTATCCTTTGACTTCGCCACGTCGGTAATTCCGGGATGGCATACCACCATCTTCCCTCCGTATTTCGTAGCGGGAGCAGTATTCTCAGGATTTGCGATGGTACAAACCCTTTTGCTTGTTATGCGAAAGGCCATGAAACTGGAAGCTTATATCCATACTAAGCACGTTGAATACATGAACATCGTAATCATGGTAACAGGTTCCATCGTTGGGGTTGCTTACCTGACGGAGTTGTTTGTATCATGGTATTCGGGTGTGGAGTACGAAGCGTACGCTTTCATTAACCGTGCTACCGGTCCTTACTGGTGGGCTTACTGGTCAATGATGACGTGTAACGTAATCTCTCCTCAGTTGATGTGGTTCCGTCCGTTGCGCAGAAGCTTGTTGTTTACATTCGTGATTTCAATCGTTGTAAACATCGGTATGTGGTTCGAGCGTTACGTAATTATCGTTACATCCATTCACCGCGATTACCTTCCGTCTTCGTGGAGTATGCACTACCCGAGTCACATCGACTTAGGTGTTTACATCGGTACAATCGGATTGTTCTTTGTATTCTTCTTGTTGTTTGCTCGTTTCTTCCCGGTATTGGCGTTGAATGAGTTGAAAACAATCCTGAAATCTTCAGGAGAATCGTACAAAAACGATACCGCTCCGGTTCACCCGTACTTTGCTAAAAATGGTCATGCTGGTCATGATCACCACGAGGATAATAATCACAATCATTAATAGAGAGACATGGCAGATATAGTAATTTATGCAATGTATGACGACGACGATGTGCTGAAAGATGGCGCAAAGAAGTTAGTCGCTAAAGGTGTGAAAGTAGCTGAAGTGTTCTCACCATTCCCGATTCACGGAATTGATCCTATTATCGGTGTGAAACAAACACGTTTGGGTATCATGGCCTTCTTGTACGGTATCACTGGTTTAATGCTGGCTACCATCGGGATGCGTTATTTCATGATCTCGGATTGGCCAATGGACATCGGTGGTAAACCAAACGAAACGTATTTGGATAACGTGTTGGCGTTCATTCCGATCACATTCGAGTTTACGGTGTTGTGCGCAGCCCACGGAATGGCAATTACTTACTTGTTACGTAATAAAACATTACCTGGAATGCCGGCTCAAAATCCGGATCCGCGTACTACAGACGATAAGTTCGTAATGGAGTTTCGGATGTCTGAAAATAGCCAGTTTACGGCGGCAGAGCTACAAGCGATGCTCAACGAAACGGGTATGATTGAGTTAGATCAAAAAGAAATTCATTAGATTTTTAATGTAAGTCCGCCAAGGGCGGTTAAAAAGACCATACAGATGAAAGTAAAATTCAAGGCAATGATGCAGATTTCCGTAGTAGCGCTGTTAGCAGCTGCTTGCTCGGCTGATCCTGATAGTCCTGGTTTGGAGTATATGCCCGACATGTATCGTTCTCCTGCGGTTGAACCGTATGTTGATTATGGTGAAGTGAGAGGTAAAATCCATGACGATATGAAAATGACCATGTCGGCATTGACGCCACCAAAGCACACCATTCCTTATTGGGGAACTGATTCTGCTACCGTAAGCATGATGTTGCCATATCACCGTTTACCGGCCGCTGCGTTTGCATTGACTCATGGTATGTTTGGTTTCGATTTCTCTACGAATCCTGATGGAAACTATGAGTACAACCTTGCAGCTACGGATGTCAACCCGATTAAGTTGACTTCTGCAGAACAATCGGATAAACTATTCGCCGAAGGAAAAGCGTTGTATCAGGCCAATTGTAATCACTGTCATGGTGAAAAAGGGGATGGTAACGGACCGATGGTAACTGCAGGATCTTATGTAGGTGTTCCGAATTACAAAAACCTTACGATCGCTGAAGGTCAGATGTTCTACTCCATTTACTACGGTAAAGGAATGATGGGGTCTCATGCACCGTTGTTGAATAAAAAGGAAATCTGGACTTTGGTTCACTATGTACGTCGCTTCCAGGATGCGAACTACGGTAAGTTTGATCCGAAAACAGGATTGCCAATGACCGTTGCTACTCCTGCCGCAGCAACCGGAGATAGCCTTTAATTAAAAGAATAAGAAAGAAAACTCGTTGTAATGGAATTTAAAATTTCTTCGAAAGCAAAATTACTTACACTCTCTCTGATGATTGTAGGTGGTATTTCAACCATCATTGGTTGCGTACTCGAGATGGGGAATCATGAAGGTGCGCATTTTGCTCAGCGCTTTCTTGCCAATGCATTGGTGGATAGTTTCTTCTTCTTTGCAATTGGCTTGGGTGCATTGTTCTTCCTTGCCTTGCAATATGCCACTGAAACTGGTTGGTACGCATCTGTAAAACGTGTGATAGAAGCAGTAACCGGATTTATGCCTTACGGTGTTGGTTTGATGATTGTGACTTTATTGGCAATTACGTTCATGGACGGAGCCCATATTTACATGTGGATGGATCCGAAAGTAGTAGAGCATGATTCTATTATCGAAGGAAAATCAATGTTCCTCAATAAAGGTTTCTTCTGGATCAGAACTGCGGTGTACATGGCCGTTTATGTAATGTTTTGGTGGGGTTTCAGAAAACGCTCATTGGAAGAAGATCGCGTGGGTGGAACTGATATTCACTTCAAGAACTATAAAAAAGGAGCTGCGTTCCTGGTATTGTTTGCCGTATTCAGTTCTACGTCTGCATGGGATTGGTTGATGTCTATCGACGTTCACTGGTTCTCTACACTCTTCGGATGGTACGTGTTTGCAGGAATGTGGTGCTCGGCAATGATTATCATTGTAACATTGACACTTTACCTGAAAAAACAAGGGTATTTGCCGAAAGTAAACGAAAGCCATATCCACGATTTGGGTAAATGGACATTCGCAATTTCTTTCTTATGGTCTTACTTGTGGTTCTCTCAATTCATGTTGATTTGGTATGCAAATATTCCGGAGGAAACAACTTATCACTTAACGCGTATCGAGGACTTTAAAGCAATGTACTTCGGTATGTTCATTATCAACTTTGCATTCCCGATGTTGTTATTGATGTCTCGCGATGCAAAACGTCATGCCGGAATTCTAACCTTCGTAGGTCTGGTTGTGTTATGTGGTCACTGGGTTGACGCTTACCTGATGGTAATGGGAGGTTCAATGGGCAAACATGCTTACATCGGATTTATGGAAGTAGGAATGGCTTTATTGGTGTTCGGATTCTTTATTCGAATGATTTTGGTTAACCTGACGAAAGCACCGTTGACTCCGGTCAATCACCCTTTCCTGGACGAAAGTATTCATCACGAAATTTAATAACGACTGTCCGCGGCGGCGGAGATAAATAAAGTAAAATGAGTAGACTAATCGTATTAATCGTTATTGTTTTAGGAGTATTGGCCATTGCGCAGCTGGTGCGCTTATATGAGCTTTCTTCTAAATTGAGAGATCGTCGGGAGGAAGATATTCCAAACCGTGATAATAAACTGAATGCCGGATTGTTGCTGGCGTTTATGATCTTCATGTTCGGTGGATTCATTTGGTTGATGTTGACGTATGGATGGACAGGTCGTGGGGATGCTGCTTCAGTGAGTGGTGCTCAAACAGACTGGTTGTTGAACCTCAACTTCTGGATCATCATCATCGTTTTCTTCCTCACAAATGGACTTTTGTTTGGTTTCGCTTACAAATATGTACGCAAGCCGGGTGTGAAAGCTTACTACTTTCCACACGATAATCGTTTGGAGTTGGTTTGGACCGTTGTTCCCGCTATCGTTTTGGCGATCATCATCATCCTTGGTTTGAAATCATGGAATGAACAAACAGATGACGCAAGTAAAGAAGCTGTGCGCGTTGAGTTGTTTTCAAAACAATTCGGGTGGACAGTTCGTATGTCTGGTGAAGACAACAAACTGGCGTTTTTTGATTACAAACTTACCAATGAAAATAACCCGTTGGCATTGATGACAGCCGCAACAATTCAAAATGCGATCGATTCAATGGAAAACGGTGCCAGTGGTATCAAAGCATTGGAGCGCAAGTTGAATGATCGTACGATTATGTTAATCCCTGAAGAACGTGATTTGATGGTGACTGACCTTGATCGTAAGGAGCGTTTGATTCGTTTGTTGTACCAAATGAAAGAGCGTCACAATCCAAAAGAAGATGCGCAGGCAATGGATGATGTCGTATTTACGGAAGGTGATACCCTGTATTTGTGTAAAAACCAGGAATACGAATTCAATTTCCGCTCTAAAGACGTTATTCACTCAGCTTATTTCCCGCACTTCCGTGCGCAGATGAACACTGTTCCGGGGCAAACTACCCGTTTCAAATTCACTCCTTCGGTTACAACAGACGAGATGCGCGTGAAAATGAACAATCCGAAGTTTAATTACATTTTGATGTGTAACAAGATCTGTGGATCGGCTCACTACAAAATGAAATTGATGGTGGTTGTATTGGATAAAAAGAAATACGATAAGTGGAACTTGAAAGTATCCTACAACGATAGCAAGAAGCACCAGGCATTGTTGGCTAAGATCTTAAAAAGAACGCCTACACCTGCTGAAAGAAAAGAATGGCTGGCAGCATCTAAAACATTCAAAAATGTTTACCCTGTCGGAAAACCGGTTGAAGCTCCTGCAGCAGGTGCTGGTTCAACGGATAGTATCCCTGCCGGTGATGCTGCAGTAGCATCTGGTGATTCACTTTCAATGTAAGTGACAATTAATTTAGTATAAAACAGTAATAAAAGATAGAACATGGCAGCTCACGAAGCACACGCACATCACGACGCTCACGGTCATCATCACCATGAGGAAGGTTTTGTTTCGAAGTACATCTTTAGCCAGGACCATAAAATGATTGGAAAGCAGTTCCTTATGACTGCGGTTTTCATGGGAGTTGTGGCGATGTTATTGTCCATTTTGTTCCGTATTCAATTGGCGTGGCCAGGTGAAGAGTCGGATTTCCTTAGCTTTTTCCTAGGTGATAAATGGGCTCCAAAAGGCGTATTGTCTGAAAGTATGTACCTCGGATTGGTAACAATTCACGGTACAATCATGGTATTCTTCCTGTTGACGGGTGGTTTGTCAGGTACATTCTCTAACTTACTTATTCCGTTGCAAGTAGGAGCCCGTGATATGGCTTCCGGTTTCCTGAATATGATTTCGTACTGGTTGTTCCTGTTGTCTTCCGTAATTATGTTGTGTTCATTGTTCATCGAAACAGGACCTGCATCTTCAGGTTGGACGGTTTACCCACCACTTTCAGCCCTTCCGCAAGCCATTGAAGGTTCAGGACAAGGGATGACAATGTGGTTGGCTTCCATGTCAATCTTCATCGCATCTTCATTGTTGGGTTCTTTGAACTACATTGTTACAATTTTCAACTTGCGTACGAAAGGAATGAAAATGACGCGTATGCCGTTGACAATTTGGGCATTCTTCGTTACTGCCGTTTTGGGTGTACTTTCATTCCCGGTATTGTTGTCAGCAGCTTTGTTGTTGATGATGGACCGCTTGGCTGGAACGTCGTTCTACCTGTCTGATATCATCGTAGGATCTGAAATGTTGGAAAATCACGGTGGTTCGCCTTTGTTGTACCAACACTTGTTCTGGTTCCTTGGTCACCCGGAGGTTTACATCGTATTGTTACCGGCATTGGGGCTTTCTTCAGAGATTATCTCTACCAACTCTCGTAAACCGATCTTCGGTTACCGTGCCATGATTGGTTCCATTCTCGCCATCGGATTCTTGTCCTTTATCGTATGGGGTCACCACATGTTCGTCACAGGGATGAATCCGTTTATTGGTAGTGTATTCGTATTTACAACCTTATTGATTGCGATTCCTTCAGCTGTGAAGGTGTTTAACTACATCACTACAATCTGGAGAGGTTCCAATATTTACACGCCGGCGATGTTGTTCTCTATCGGATTGGTTTCAACGTTCATCACAGGTGGTGTTACAGGTATCATCCTTGCCGACTCCGCATTGGATATCGCCGTGCACGATACGTACTTCGTTGTGGCTCACTTCCACATTGTAATGGGTATGTCGGCTGTATTCGGAATGTTTGCCGGGGTTTACCACTGGTTCCCGAAAATGTACGGTCGTATGCTCAACACACGCTTGGGGTATGCTCACTTCTGGATTACCATCGTTGGTGCTTACGGGGTTTTCTTCCCGATGCACTTCGTAGGTCTGGCAGGTGCTCCTCGTCGTTACTACGATTACACGGTTTACAATGAGTTCAATACAGATTCATTTGATATGATGCTGGATTTGAACAAGATCATCACTTTCTTTGCTATTTTGGCTGCACTCGGACAATTGTTGTTCCTGTTCAATTTCTTCTACAGTATCTTCCGCGGACCTAGAGCCGTTCAGAATCCTTGGAAATCAAATACACTTGAGTGGACAACTCCGGTAGAACATGTACACGGAAACTGGCCTGGTGCTATTCCAGAAGTACACCGTTGGCCGTATGATTATTCTAAGCCTGGTGCTGCTGATGACTACATTCCTCAGACAGTTCCGTTAATGGAAGGCGAAGAAGAGCATTAGTATTTGAAAATAGATTATTGAAACCCGTTGTTGTAAAATGACGGGTTTTTTTGTGTTTTCTAATCTCCGTTATACGGGGAAAATTCTTTTATTTTTTTACCCCGAATCAATTGGGGAAATCTTCCGTTTTTAACGGATTAGATGGCTCAAACTATTCACTGAAAATTACATATAGTTCATCGTCCGTTTGCGTGTCAGCCTAAGAATGATTCGTGGTAAAGGTCACCATGCCGATACGTAATAACGTTAAAAGTTACTGTACACTTTGATTACGGAACTTTTCTTTTTAGTCATACCAGCAACAATGTTTTCTAATTCATGTTCTAATTCGTAAACGTTAGTTTAAATTTTGTTCGGAATACTTGTATGCATAAATTTATTCTTTCCGTTGGCGTTTGAGAAATACCTTTTTTAAAATAAAAAAGGATGTCTCTGAAGACATCCTTTATTCTATATTTTGGAAACCGTAACATTACGGACCCTCTGGACCATTACAATTTTCAATCAATACATGGAGTTTTCCGCCTAGTAAGACTTCTGTTCCCGGAAGTAACTCAACAGTGTTTCCTCCAATGAAGAATAATTCTGACCCATTTTGTGCGGTTACAGCCGATCCGTTCCCTGCTACTTTTAAATCGATCAATGCTTGTTCAACCTTTATTGTTCCACTGGGATAGGTTGTTGCCGGAATCTGATAATAGCTTGGCAGATTGCATAGCGGTCTAATATTTGTCGCAGCATCCACGTAGTTGTAATACAACATACTCATATAATTGCCGTTTTGATCCGGCAAAAACAAATAATAAAACCCATCTGAATTTCCTCCTAAACCATGTGAAGAATAGAAGTAATTGTTACATTCGAATCCAGAGAATAGAAAGCAATGTCCACCATTATTACTGAATCCTGTCATTAGAACGGGGCGTTCATTCATGAGCGAGTTCCGAATGGCATTTTTAAACGGTATTTCACCAGATGTTTTAGTCACATAGTCAGTTGTTTGATTCCATGTATAACCGAAATGATCCACCAAATCATTGGCCCAGGTAGCAGAATTCCCGTAAGTCCCAACATTTGGCCAATTCATTCGACTGGCTACTCCGGTTACCCAGCTTAAGTACCCAATTTCATTTCTTTCATCTGAACATGCTGGATAATAAGAACTCCAATCATTCGGATCACCATCAGCTGGACCCTGTTTGCCTGTAGCATACGGCATAAGATCATAATTCAATGCGTATTGTGAAAAATCATCACCAATATTGAGGTAATTGCTAATATTGGGATCGTATTGCGAATAATTTTCCGTTCCTATTCCTACAAACGGATGACGGTAGAACTTGCAGATTTGGCTCATACTAACGGAAACACATGTGTTATCAACATGAGTTGCATCAAAGGCTGCCACTTGTTGTTGGAATGGAGTTACACAATCATGTACTTTATCCCAGCTAGCCCATCTGGAAGTGTGGTAGTGTTCAAGAAGTGATGGGTACAATGTGCTTTGTCCTGAACAACTAGCAATTCCGTTGACCATGAGGTTTTCCCATTGATTTGCGGCTTCTTCCATTGCCTGATTCTGAATAATGTGCATTGTTATGGCTTCGTTATAAGCCCGCATAAAGTATTCAGCTCCCCCCTGCAAAAGATTTCTTTCCGAAGCATATTGATGATTATATGCCAGTACAGGAATAACCAGACTTGTTGCAGGAACAATTGCAAAACCACCTTCTATAAAGTTGAGAACATAGACCGTTACTTGCTCACCGATGGTTACATCTGGTGTATCACTTATGATTACATCCATATTGGTGTACGAACGATCATCGTCGACCGTGCGGGCATGCCCCTTTGCCTCCATCCATTTAACAGCTGCTTTTTTAGCGGTTTCGTAGTTGACAAAAGATAAATTAGGGGCATCACTTTGTGCATATCCACTTGCAATTGACAAGATGGATAATGCAATGGTACAGAATAGAAATTTCATAGTTTTATTTTTTAGAAACAATAAACTGACGTGAAGTCAACACCATACCACCTGAAACAATGGAATAGAGATAAATTCCTTCCGTTAATCTGTCAGACGATACATTGATTTTTAACTTTTCTCCGGCTTCCATCGGAAGTGAAAATATTTTTTTTCCTTGAAGATCAGTAATAAACAATTCCGATTGCCCGTAGCTCAGTGGTAAGTCATATTCAATTGTAGTACTATTGTCAAAAGGATTGGGATAATTTTGACCAAGGCGTGCCTCCTGATGAATTTGTGTACCATTACCTTGAACAGCTGCCAACTGTGATTCGAGACGATTGATCTGTTCTTGTTGCTCCTGCATGGCATCTACCAGCAATGCAGTGATGGTATGGTATTCCAATGCTTTATAACCAAGTGTGGTTTCCTTTACAATCTCAGGTACAATTTGTTCTACTTCCTGCGCAATAAATCCAATCTGTGG
>VYLT01000284.1_pt1 | contig 12206 bp, 10 predicted proteins | sample 5114261 | NCBI WGS metagenome assembly VYLT01 (sample SAMN12291815, study PRJNA351875) | freshwater metagenome | isolation source: freshwater lake | place: USA: Michigan, Little Long Lake | collected 2011-07-12 | reverse complement strand
GTAATACCGGGGGCGCTCCCCACGTCACGGCCAATCCCGTCCCCTCGTAAGAGACAAACAATAGGATCGTCGGGGATATTCCAAACGCCGTTCGAGCAAGTCGCTCGGGTTCCAGAAGTGGGGGCGGTCAATTTTTCGTAGGTTGGTGCAGCCATAGCCTTTATCGGGTGAGAGTCCAAGAAAAAGTATAGGGTATAGAGAAAGGCCACCCAAGACAACGTGAACCGCCAATCTGCAGGGTTCGGGAATCGGCAATCAGGAATCGGGAAAGGCAGGTCGCCTGCGAACCCAGATTGCGTGGTCTTGTGTTTTGGTTTTCCCGAACCCCGACGCCCGATTCCCGATATTGCCATAATCTTTCGTTAATTCGAGCGAATAACTCAATAGAATAGCCCAACAATGGAGAAGTCTATGGCACCGTCTGATGCACCTCGCGCACCACTTGGCCTCCCACCGGGGTCAGTCCGGGCAATCCTCGCCATCCTTACGATGGTTCAACTGTGGATACTACTCCTACTCCCCGAAGATCGGGCGATTCCCATCCCGCTTAACCTTTACTTCTTAATGGCACTGGTGTTGGTGTTCTTCGCTGCTCATGGGAAATCGATCTCGACAAACTCGGGAAGCACCCCCTCTCCCTTGTGGATGCCCCGAGGCTCGATCCGGTTTCTCCTTGCGGTGATTACGATTGGCGTCGTTGTTTTCATCAGTGTAAATTACCCCGAACGATTCGACCGACGTTTGATACCAAACTTCACCAAACCCGAAGAAACCGTTTATTGGAAATACTTACTTGCTGCGGTCTTTGGTGGAATCGTGCTGGGGCAATTCACACGAATCTTCCCCTTTAAGGACAGCTACGGTTTCCAGACCTTCAAAGCATGGGCCTCACTGATTGCCATCACAACGATGTTTATCGAAGTGATCTTGCAAACAATGGTTCGCTCAAGCCTTGTGAAGCAATTCGACTTTAGCGGCTGGGAAGTGATCGTAACAGCAATCGTCGCTTTCTATTACGGAGTACGTTCGTAGGTTTGGGGATAACATTTTCGATCTCCTCGTTGTGGAATTTGGGCCAGAGAGATCGGCGAACCGGCGATGGTAATCGCCGGGTATATTAGGAGAGCGGTGAAGTAAACCGATACCCCAAGTCTCACACCCAGCGATTACCATCGCCGGTTCGCCGATCTCTTTGCAATAGCCTTCACAACATGGAATGCGATACTACTTTTGCCTCTCCGCAGATTCCCTAATTCGCCAACACTAACCCCGATTTTCTCATATCATAAGTACTTGGTACTTTCGATTGGCTCCTTTGATTTAGACTGATTCCATGAACGATAAGCGGTTGGCATTTATTTCGTTGGGGTGTCCCAAAAATACGGTCGATTCAGAACGGATGTTAGGCAAATTGGCCCAAGAAGGGTATGCCATCTCCTCTGATGCTGATGGGGCCGATGTGGTCGTTGTTAATACCTGTGGCTTTATCGAATCGGCACGTGAGGAATCTCTTTCGGTCATTCGTGAAATGCTCGCTCTCAAGGAAGCGGGGCAGGTTGGCTCCGTTGTTGTGGCAGGTTGCTTGGCAGAACGTCAGAAAGACCTTTTGCTCACCGAGGTTCCGGGCGTCGATCAAATTTTGGGTGTCTTTAGCCGTGAAGATATTGTCGCATCGGTTGATCGAGCGATTCAACATCGCAACGAACAGCGTAGCCTATTTCGACCTGCTCCCGTGAGGGCTTTGGAAGACACCGCACGTTTACGGGTCACCCCTCGTCACTACGCCTATCTGAAAATCTCCGAAGGTTGCGACCGCCTTTGTACTTTCTGTGCAATCCCCAAAATGCGAGGAAAGCACATTACCAAGCCGATTGAAGAAGTGGTGAAAGAAGCGAAGGAGCTGGCGAGCGACGGGGTACGCGAACTGATTATCGTTGCTCAAGATAGCACCTATTACGGCATGGACCTTTACGGCAGAACACGCCTTGCGGAACTCCTGCAAGAGTTAGACCAACTCGAAGATATCGAATGGATTCGCTTGCTGTATGCCTATCCCGAACACGTGACCGATGAGCTTCTCGAAACTCTGCGAAACGCCAAAAAAGTCATCCCCTATGTCGATATGCCTTTGCAGCACATCAACGACCGTGTCTTGAAACGAATGCAACGACGGGTAAATCGATCTTCGACGGAATCGCTTATTGGGCGTTGGCGTGACGCTGTGCCGAACCTCACTTTCCGAACGACGTTTATTGTCGGCTTTCCCGGTGAGACCGACCAAGAATTCAACGAGCTTTGCGACTTCGTTCGTGATACCCGTTTTGATCGGGCTGGGGTGTTCACTTATTCTCTGGAATCCGATACTCCGGCTGCCAAACTCGATGGGCATTTACCCGCCGAGGTGAAACAAGAACGCCAAGATATTCTGATGCGGATTCAACAACAGGTCGCCAAAGAATGGAGCGAAGGCCAAGTCGGGCGTGAGATACCCGTTGTGGTCGATGGTCCCGACCCCGAAGCCCCCAACTACTTCCACGCAAGGGGACACGCCGACGCCCCCGAGATCGATGGACTCGTTCGACTCAAAGGAAAGAATCTTCGTGCTGGTGATTTCGTGAACGCCAAGATCGTCTCTGCCGATTACTACGACCTCACCGCACGGGCGATAGGCAATCCTTGGTAAGCACGGAGGGTATTACTCCTTTTTGCGTTTGAGCGTTGAAACTTGGCGTGCGATTGGTTTCATTGAGGTGACGTCTACCCCTTTGGTTCCCGTTTTGAGGGCATCTTTTGCATTGTAAGTCGTAAGGTCCATGATAAGGGTATCTTCGACCCGTTGGTAACGTGTTTGGATGAAGTTATCACCCACTTGAAAAAGTGTTGTGAGCGTGTCGTCGAATAATCGTGCCGCAATGCGAATGCCGTTTTTCTCATCGACCTCAAACGAGCCTTTATCGTCGGGAAGCAATTCGTATTTGCGTACTTGTTTCTTCTCCCCTTCGCCGTAAACGATGATCCAAGTGTAACCAGCCTTCTCTTTCAAAGGGCGTATCTCTAACCCCGCATAGACTTCGAGCGATTTTCCGCCGGGTTGGAAAACCTTCATTTTGCCGACCCAAGCGCCGTGCCACGTTTCGGGAAGGGTGGCCTTTTCGGGTGCTTTTTTGGTCTCTTGGGCAAACGACACAGGTTCCGAAACGAAGATAAGCCCTGTTGAAAGGGCGAGGAGAAAAACAAATCGCATGTGGTTCTCGTTTAGAAGTCGTCGCGTGGGGGAACGTAACGTCGTTGGTTTACGCCGGCCATCTTTTGAATGAGGTCGCTGGCTAATTTCGTTTGGTTGCTTGTCGGGATAATGAACATCCCCGAACCATCCTGAGCGTAGGGTAGGTTTCCTTGCTGTTGAGCGCCCCCACCAATCTGCGGGAATCCGGGGTTGGGGTCTGGGAGAGCAACAAATTGGGCCTTCTTGGTGAAGATGGGTTCTGCGGTTCGGTCGGGTCGAATTTCGAGCGTGTAGTCTATCGTACCATTCGGATTAACGGTGTACTCCAACTCGATTTGGGCTTTGAAATCAACATCCTTTTCGATCAACACAAAGTTGACAAGGGTATCTCCAACGGTTGCTCCAAGTCGGTCGGCTAAATAGTCGGCAAGGTGTTTACGTTTCCCTTCGTCAGCCACTTGGCTTTTGTCTCGAACGGCAATTGAAATCACCGGTTGACGTTCGCCCAAGTCCGAGACAAGACGGCTAATGGCAGCAACATAGGCAGGATCATTTCCTTTCAATTTCTCTGCGGCAACCCTCTTGTAGAACTCAACGAGGCGAGCTTGTGCCTCTTCGCGATGCGATTTATTCCGCTCGTCGGCGAGGTAAGCACGCAGTAGGGGAACCTGAAACTCCATCGGTTGATTTTTCAGTTCATCCCATTCGGTTTCTTGTTTGATTGCAGGGTTCGTCATGTAGAAGAACAAGAACAGAAAGAAACCGGCAGCGGCAGTCCCAAGAAGACCAAACATCCCGAACGATTTTCGATTCTCGGCTTTGGGTCGCGGGATGAAAGTAATCTCAAGCCCATCGTCTGTAAAGCGATCCGGAAACTCGTTGGTATGGGCAGCATGCAGGGCGGCGGCTGCCATGATCGAGGGCGGAAGCTCCTGCAAATCTTTTAGCTTCCCGTCGTTTCCACCATCTCGCATGAACAGTACAGCATTAAGGAACATGACCAGTTTACCGGCCATTTCTTCGTTGCTCAGTGTTAGGTTTATCTCGTCTGCTTTGAGACGAATTTCTAGCACCGAATTCTTATAGACGTTATTGTTATAGTTGTGCGTTACCCGTGCCGAACGGATGTTAATCAGATCGGACACCTCAACCGTAGACCCCTTACACTGATAAAGAAATTCCGGATCGGCATAGATAAATTGACCCGAGGCCCTATTTCCTCGGTAGCCGATCCACGTCCGAAAGGCAGCCACAACCATCCACCCGCCCAAGAGAAAACCTGCCGTCTGCCCCAATGCCATCGGGATCGGCCCTTTGGTTGGCGGAAAGGTAATAATAATGGTAATCGCAATAATTGCGAACCCACCAATAAGCGAAAGCCACGGCATCGCAAACGAGGTGGGAATCATTACGCCGGGCATCCCGATCCCTTTGCGGTCACGGGCAGCGAGAAGATAATCGCGTGTTTCCTGATCCAACTCTTCAAAACTATATTTAATGCTCATGTGCAATTCCAAAGAGGAGTTTGAGGAATCTTGTTAATTTCTACCCCCTAATACAAGAGGGAAAACCAAAATAGTGGATAGTGTGTAGTTGACAGTGAAACGACTTGATCGCATAGCCTTCAAAACTCCCGCAAACTTTCACATACACCCAACTACCTTGACTTCACTGTTGTCCACTATTTCTAATCGACCATTTGGTGAGGGACGAAACGGCTGGTGTTGGTCGTCACCATCGTATTGTCTTCGCGGATGCCAAGCCCGCAAGCAACGTCGTTGACAATCCACACGCCGAAGACGGGAAACTTACCGTCGTGGGCTTTCATTGGGCCAAGCGTTTGATAGATGCTCGGAATATCGCCGTAAAAGCCGGGCGTAGCGATGTGCGTTTGCCCGCCACGAACGACGGTGATGTTAGCCCCTTCGCGTGCGTGGATCGGTTTGCGGACGTGGTCGCCGCTGATCGGTTCAAACGAAGCTGGGAGTAAATACGGGCATTCGGGATAGCGTTCCCACAGTAAAGGTAGGATCGACTTGCACGAAAGAATCGCTTTCCACGGCGGTTCGATCCACCCGATATTTGTTTCGAGAATGTGTTGACCAAAATCCTCGCGGAAAAGCCATTCCCAGGGGTAGAGTTTGAACATTCGTCGAATCGGTCGCCCTTTAAGGTCGTCGAAGGTATTCCTCCGGTCGTCCCATGCAATTGATTCGACATCGAGATAATTGGTTTCAAAACCGGCTTGAATCGCGGTATCGCGTAGGTATTCAACGGTGATGTAATCTTCCACGATACCCGCAAGGGCCGTGAAGTGAATGGGTGACGAATCCTTTGCGTGCAGCGATTGCCAACCTTCTAATAGTCGTTCGTGAATGCTATTAAATTGATCGCCTCGCTCGTCCATGTCCTTCAGCCAAGTCCATTGGATAATAGAGGCTTCAAGGAGCGCGGTGGGGGTGTCGGCGTTGTATTCGAGCATCTTGGGGGCGCCGGCACCATCGTAGGCGAAATCGAAACGCCCGTAGAGAGAGTGATCGCGATTTTCCCAAGACTGAATAATGTATTGCTCAAAGGCAGCCGGGATGCGGAACAGGCCAAACATGCGTTCTTCGATGACCTCTTGAACAAGGTCCATGCACATCTTGTGGAGGGTGTTACCCGCCTCTTCGAGGACATCGACTTCGTAGGAGGTCAATTGGTACGCAACGGACTCATCCCAATAGGGGACGTTCCCGAGGGTATGGAAATGCAGACCATGTTCTTCAACCCGTTTTTGCCAATTGCGACGGGGTTGGGATGGGACACGAAACACGGGTTAGCCCCCTGCCGAGGCCCGACCCAAAGAACCGAACCCGCCGGATCGACCAGCACTTGCGGTCGCCGGTCCGCGAACGGAAGACCCGCTACTCCCCCAACCACCGGTGTGAATAAAGATGAACCCACCACCCGAACGGTGGTAGCTGCTACCGCTACTGCTGCTCTTGCCCGCGACTTGGTTATTGATCGCCTCGTCTTCTTTGGCTTGAGTTTCGTCGGGATAAAGGAAGTAGCCAGCCGTAAGGATACCCGAACCAACAAGGACAAGCGAAAATTCGCGGGACATCCGGGTCATGGAAAGGTCTCTAAGAGATAGGGCGACTGTGGAGGATATAGATAAAGTATATCTATCAGATGTTCGCACGCAATGCTAGAAAATTTTCCCCAATTCAGAATCCTTTTGTAACAAAAGGCATCGGGCACTCATAATTTCACTCAGACAGGTAATTTTTGCCCCTAAATACGTCGTTTTCAAATAAATTGTTCCTTGCCCCTTTTACGAGAATCCTGTGCAAGCACGTTCGCTACCTGCTCGTTTGGCGTTTCGGGAACCTGTGAGCGATACGGAAGAGGGGTTAATTCGCGGGTGTTTCGAGTATCCGTGGGATGATGCACGGTTTCTCATTTTCGCTGATTGGTTGGAAGAAAACGATCTCCCCGAGGTTGCTACTTATGTTCGGAAGAGCCTGAATTGGGCCGATCATTGGCGAAGTCCACCGGAAGCAGTTCGAGGATATTGGGAAAGTCGCTTTGGTCGGGTTGTTGCAGAGCGTTGCGGTTATTTGCGTGGGTTCCCGTCGGTGTTGAACGTCCTGTTGCGGGATTGGGCGAACGGAGTGGCCGAGAGTTCGAGGATTTTTTGGGGCTTGAATCTCAGAGGTTTTTTTGTGGATGGTTTTATCGAGTTTCTCGCCAGCGAGGAGCTTGCAAATTACTCGGCGTTAAGTTTGAATCCAATACGCACCGAAAGCGACGGCCTAACAATACAGCAACTCTTTTCCAGTCGAAGGGTGATGAATCGAATCAACGCTCTCGATCACCTCTGTGCTTTCAAGCTGACCGATAATCTGTTAGGTCAGTTAAATGTAGAAACGCTCTTGCAATCGATCCAATTTCGGCAGTTAGAATCGCTTGTGCTGGAAGGGAACCACATCGGCAGCATCGATTTTTTCTTTCGACCGGAATGGCAACATCTTTGCACGATTCGCAGTCTCGATTTGGCAGCGAATCAAGCCGAGATCAATTTGTTTCCCGACGGAAACAAATTTCGCCTTTTCCCGAATCTTCAATATCTTCGGCTCAGTTGGAACCAAGTATACATCCGCAGGAATGATGCAGAAGCACCTATTTTCCCCGAGCTACGCGAGCTACATATGATCGGCTGCAACCTCTTCAATGAAAATATCGAGGCAATGGCAGAGTCGAACCACTTCCCCCGTTTAGAACGACTGAATCTTTCCACCAACCAAAGGCTTTCGGCCCCTGCACTCAAGGCACTCCTCGAAACCGACTCGATGCCCTACCTGAACGCACTTTACCTGACCGGTCCGTCGCTGTCTAAGAAGGAACGAAAAACCTTTACGGCCCTTGCGGAGAAGAAAAAGATCGACCTGCGATTCTAAGGAGGCTTTCGCCTTATACAAAGACTTCCACCCTCTCTGGAGTTTTTTTCATGCGACCTTTGACCCTGACTTTACTCATCTTGCTTCTGTTGATACCACGAACTTATTCACAAGAACCGAAGACTGCGGATATCTGCATTTACGGCGCCACTTCCGCAGGGGTAATTGCTGCCATTCAAGCGAAGAAAATGGGTAAAAGTGTCATTCTCCTTGAACCAAGCGAGCACGTCGGCGGCTTGACCTCGGGCGGGTTGGGGTTTACCGATAGCGGTGATAAATCGGTTATCGGTGGTCTTTCGCGTGAGTTCTACCAGCGTGTGAAAAAGTATTATGACGATCCGAAAGTCTGGACCCTAAGCAAACGGGAAACCTATCCTCAATATCGTGCCGCCGACGATGCGATGTGGACCTTTGAACCCAAAGTCGCCGAACGTATTTTGCTCGAAATGCTCAAGGAACAAAAGATCGACACTATTTTCAAGCAAAGGTTAGATCGTACTCCTAACAAAGGGGTCGTCAAGAAAGGGGCTAAAATCGAATCGATCAAGATGGAATCGGGCCAAGAGTATGGGGCAACCATTTTTCTCGATTGCACATACGAAGGGGATTTACTCGCGGCTGCGGGTGTCGAATTCACCGTCGGTCGAGAAGCCAACTCGAAGTATAACGAGACGCTCAACGGAGTGCAAACGGCCCGAAACACCCATAATCATCGTTTTGTGGTGAAGGTGGACCCGTTTAAGAAACAGGGTGATAAAACCAGTGGCTTGCTTTTCGGAATCGAAAAAGACCCCCTTCCTGAAGATGGTCAAGGCGACCATCGCGTGCAGGCGTATTGCTATCGCCTTTGCATGACCGACGTGGAAGCCAATCGAATAGCATGGCCCAAGCCCAAGAATTACGACGAATCCCTTTACGAATTGCTGTTCCGGAATTTCGAGGCGGGTGACCTTCGCATTCCGATGAAACCCGACCGAATGCCCAATGGCAAAACCGACACAAACAATAACTGTGCCTTCAGTACCGATTTTATTGGTCAATCAAACGAGTATCCCAATGCAAGTTATGCTGACCGTGAGAAAATCTTACAAGCTCACGAAGATTATCAAAAAGGTCTGATGTGGAGTTTAGCGAATCACAAACGGGTCCCAGAAAAGATTCGAGCTGAGTTTTCGCGTTGGGGGTTGCCTAAAGACGAGTTTGAAAAAACACAAGGTTGGCCTCACCAAATTTATGTGCGGGAAGCCCGTCGCATGGTCGGTGCCTATGTGAATACCGAGAACGATTGCACCCGTAAAGTCAATACCCCATGCTCGGTCGGGATGGGTTCTTACAATATGGACTCGCACAACTGCGCTCGCTATGTGACCAAAGAGGGTTTCGTGCAGAACGAAGGCGATATTCAAGTCTCGCCGGGGGGAGCTTACCCGATCAGTTACCGGGCACTCACACCCAAAGAAAAAGACTGCGAGAATCTTCTCGTACCCGTTTGTTTATCGAGTTCGCATATCGCATACGGGTCGATCCGAATGGAACCCGTTTTTATGATTCTCGGCCAAAGTGCTGCGGTCGCAGCAGTGATGGCGATCAACGGGAATGTCTCGGTTCAAAAGATCGACGAGACCAAACTAACCGACCAACTCAAGCGAGAAAAACAGGTTCTCGATGCCCCTCGCAAATCCAAAGGGATCGATCCCAAAAGTCTCAAGGGAATCGTTGTCGATGATGAGCAAGCCGAACGCAAAGGCTTCACCACAACCAGCAGTGCCAACCCTCCCTACATCGGGTTTGGGTATCGTCACGATGGCAATACAGATCGTGGTAAACAATGGGCGAAGTTTGTGCCACAAATTCCCGAAACAGGCGAATACGAAGTGCGAGTTTATTATTCACCTAACGATAACCGCTCGACCGAAGTGCCCGTGACCGTTTCGCACACCAAAGGGAACGACACTTTCAAGATCGACCAACGAAATTTACCCAAAGGTCTCAACTACCGCTCACTCGGAAAGTTCACTTTTGAAAAAGGAAAAACCGGCTCGGTCACAATCTCAAACTCCGAGGCCCCCGGTTACGTCGTCATCGATGCTGTTGAATGGTTACCCGTGAAATAACCCACTACCCAAGTCACGCAATTCGTATAGGTTAATTTCACGATCACTGTACTCTCTCAACGGTTTTTGGAATTGGAGAAGCCGAATGAAAACTGGAATGAATTTGCTTTTGTGGACTGGTCACGTTACCGAAGAGCATTACCCGATTCTGGAAGATATCAAAGCAACCGGCTTCGACGGGGTTGAGATCCCGATTTTCGGGGGTGATCCGGAGCATTACGCCACAATCAAAAAGGAACTCGATAAGCTCGGCCTCAAATGCACTACGGTTACTGTTGTGGGACCAGAACATAACCCGATTAGCCCCGATGCTGAAGTCCGCAAAGCTGCGGTTGAACGTCTGAAGTGGGCTATCGATTGCAACGCTGCTCTCGGTGCCGAAAATATGGTCGGCCCGTTTCACTCACCCCTAGCGGTGTTCACCGGCGTTCCTCCGACCGACGATGAAAAGAAACGTGCGGCCGACGTTCTACGCCAAGCGGCCGAATATGCCGAAAAGACCAAGCTCCAACTCTGTATTGAGTATCTCAATCGTTTCGAGTGCTATTTCCTCACGACCGCAAAGGATGCCGTTGCCCTTGTGAATGCGGTCGATCATCCGAACTTCAAGACGATGTACGACACCTTCCATGCCCACATTGAAGAGAAGTCCCAAACTGCCCCAATCCGAACGGTAGCCCCCGTTGTCGGGCATGTTCACATCAGTGAGAATGATCGCGGAACACCCGGAACCGGCCAAGTCCGTTGGGCAGAATCCTTCGCCACACTGAAGGAAATTAAATACGACGGTTGGTTGGTCATCGAAGCCTTTGGACGTGCCCTGCCTGACCTCGCCGCCGCGACCCGCGTCTGGCGTGATTTGTTCCCCAACGCCAAAGAAGTCTACACCGAAGGCTTAAAACACATTAAGGCAAATTGGAGCTAAGAGTGGAGAGTGGACAATGGAGAGTGGAGAGTGAAGACAAAGAAAGCACGGCTACGATGCTGAATCCCGCTCCATTGTAGCGGTTTCTGTTTTTACTCTCCACTCTCCACTCTCCACTCTCCACTCTCCACTACTATGAAACGTATTCCCGTAGCTGCTATCGTCACCGAGTATCGTCGGCATTCGCATGCCGATATTATCGTTGGTAAAATTCTCGAAGGTCCCATGCACGATGGTAAAGACCTTTTCGAGCTTGAGGTGGTGTCGCTCTATTGCGATCAATTCCCAAAGGACGATACCGGAAAAGCCTTTGCGAAAAAGTACAACGTCCGCCTCAGTGAAACGATTCCCGATGCTCTCACACTCGGTACCAAAGACCTTGCGGTGCAAGGGGTGTTGTGCATTGGTGAGCATGGGCAGTATCCCAAAAACAAGATTGGTCAGCTTCTCTATCCCCGGAAAAAGTTTTTCGACGAGGTGTTTGCAACCTTTGAGAGAACCAAAAAAGTCGTTCCCGTTCTGAACGACAAGCACTTTGGCCCGCAATGGGACGATGCCAAAGCCATGTACGACCTTGCCAAGAAATTCAAAGCTCCTGTGCTGGCCGGTTCGACAATCCCATTAACGTGGCGTAAACCCGATCTGCAAGTTCCGCTTGGTTGCGAATTTACCGACGTGGTTATGCTCGGGTACGGTCCGCCGGAGGGGTATGGTTTTCATGCTCTCGAAGGATTGCAGTGCATGGTCGAACGTCGCAAGGGTGGCGAAAAAGGTGTTAAAAACGTCCACGCCTACAAGGGCAAAGAAATGTGGGCAGCAATGGAAGCAGGGCGATTCTCGAAGGAAGTTCTCGAAGCAGCCATCGGCATGGTCGGGTATCACTCACCCGGCGATTATAAAGATGTTTCTGCCAAAGCCCTTGACGCTTCCGTCTGGGTGATTGAGTATCGCGACGGCTTCAAAGCAGCAATGGCGATTCTCAACGGATGGGTTTACGAAAGCGATGGGGGATCGTTTTTCTTTGCAGGGAAACTCAAGGACAAAAAGGAGATTGTCAAAACGCAGTTTTACCTTCAACAGCCCGACCCGTTTGCCCACTTCACTTACCTTGTGCGAGCGTTCGAGAAAATGGTGAAGGATCAAAAAAGCCCGATCCCTCCGGAACGAACCCTACTCACGTCGGGTATCCTTGATGCTGCAATGAAGTCCTTGCACGAAGGGCGAAATATCGAAACCCCTCACCTCGAAATCGCCTACGAACCACGCGACCACGAATACGCCACCGGCCCCATTCCCAAAGCGATTAAGCGATAGCAACACCTTACATATAAAGCATTCGGCCACAGGAGTTGCAGCAGATCATTTTGCCGCCATCGAGGTCGAGAAGAAGTTGCTGCGAAATATGCGTTCGACAGAATAAGCAAAGCTCTTTCTCTGCAAGGGCAAGGGCATCCGCACCGTGAGCCTTGACCAGTCGATCCAAACGCGAGCGAACATCG
>VYLT01000283.1_pt1 | contig 12207 bp, 9 predicted proteins | sample 5114261 | NCBI WGS metagenome assembly VYLT01 (sample SAMN12291815, study PRJNA351875) | freshwater metagenome | isolation source: freshwater lake | place: USA: Michigan, Little Long Lake | collected 2011-07-12 | reverse complement strand
TGATTTGGTATGAGTCCAGCCGTTTTGTTGAATGCTGATGAGTTCAAAAGGGGTGTCGAGAGGAAAGTTAACGACCACAACCGGTAGTACAATCAGTAGCAAAGGCCCCAATGTTGATTTAATGTAGAAACTTGCAGCACGGGCACTCGAATCGTTCCCGCGAAGTGTCAGCAAAGGGATAATCGTCAGGATCGAGGCTGTGTAGAAAAAGAGGAGTGTGAAGAAATTATCTGACATTCCAGCTCCGACAGATAACCCCACCGTTGCATTCATGTACTTGTGAAATGTGATTGCTTGATCTGAAAGATTGGCCGAGATGTAGCCCATAGAATACGTCAACGTGATACACCAGCACGTGTAGACAACAATCACAAATATCCATGATGGTGTGTCGAGCGATAACGACAGCCAGTTGCCAATACGAATCGAATCACTTGTGGGGCCGTGTAGGATTGTAATAAATGCGATGCAACCCGTAGACAGGATGGATAGGAGGTAAAAAGAAAATTTTGATTTCGTTTTTAGGATCGTCAACAAGTTAAGGAGTAAAGGCCAAGTCAGTAACAATATCACCATCGAAGTTGGATCGAGAATCGCATTTACCATCGTGACATTCCTCTCAACAGATCTTTATAGGGATCGTTGACTTCTGCTCTGGGAATATCCTGTTCGAGCTTCCTATTTCTTCTTCGGCAGTGGTACGAATGTTGCGTTGATTTCTTTCGTGGCGACCTTCATGGCTTCGCTGAGGTCGTCGAGTTTGCCGGTTTCCGATGCTTTGAAAACGAGGCTCAGGCGTTCGAGTGGCTCCTTGATTCGCTCTTGATATTCTTTGAGTTCGGCTTCCTTGTCCTTTGCTTGCGAGAGGAGTGTTAATCGTTCGACGACACCGTGTAACCCGCTCCCCGGTGCTGTGAGACTGCCCGATTCCTTTCCATAAAAGGGCTGGCGTGCTGCGGTGTGGTATAACGCATATCGCAAACGCAATCGTCGCAAGCCAAACCCTTCGGGGCTTCCGCTACCAAGTGGAGATGAGGTTGCCAGAATTGCAACGGTTATCTTGTTTCCGGGCGAGCAACCGAGAGGGGCATTGCTCATCCATGCGGATGCCGGTTGCCGAGTGTTTCCAATCACGCCGAGCTTACCCCATGTTCCCGGTACACCCGGAATCATCGTGGTGCCGTCGGGTTTGCCGTTCTTGTAAGTGTAGGCTTCCCACGTTCCGATGCAATTGCTTTCGATCCCCAGATTGAAACTCTTGAGCGGATAAACGCCGATCTTCTCAGGGACTTCAAAGGTTACGCGATACCAACCTGCTGCACCGGCCTTATTCTTCCCGAAGACCTTGTAAGGGTCATCGAGAACCTTCATCTCCGTTTCGTCGGCATCGAGTTCATGCAGAGAGGGTAGTAAGCCCTCACGGAATTTAACGTTCTTGGCGATGTCGATGGAATCCAGATCGTCGAGTTTCGCAATCAGCTTCTTAACGTCGTCCGGTGTCTGAGCAATGAGAGTGGTTGGTAGAAAAAACACAAGGCTAAGGAAAAGGGTCGTTCTCATGATGAATCTCAAAAAGGAGGGATGTTCAGGTTATAGCCACGATTGCGAGAAGATACAAGCAAATTTACGAATCTCGTCAACCGGCCGTTTTAGTTTCGCTTGAAACTCTTCTCAAGGGGTTGATGGCGGTTGAAGTACTGCAACAACTGCGGAAAGTACGGTTGAAAATGCTGTTGGTGTCAGAACCCCGACTGAACGGACAATTAACCCTGCACTCGCTGTGAATAATTTGCCTGGTCTTGCAAAACTTGCGACCAATAACCCACCCGATGCAAAATCGGGATTGTCCAAAGATATCGCTAACGGGTCTCCGTAAGGGCTACTGGTAATTTGGCAAAGTACCCAATCGCCACGACCGGCATCTGCCAAACAAAGAGCCGGTCGAACCTTCGATTGTGATAGGTCTGAGAATGGGAAAGGTACCAGAACTACTTCGCTGGCTGTAGGTGTGACCACGCTGCATCCTCTTCGGGTCGTAGCCAATCGACTGCGAGTGCAGCTTCTGCAAGCAACGCTGCTTCGCTTGGAATAGTGGCGGGTTCTTCCAAGACTGTGACAAATGCCCGTCGAGGACTTGTCACCTGAATCTCTCCGAGCAGGTGGACTTGTCCTTCAGAATCCACGACCGCCTCAACAGTTTGAATCATAACTCACCTCGACGAAGTTCTCGTTTACTGTCAAATTTCAGTATATCCATTGGGTTAGGTCAACACAAGTTGCGTTTGCGTTTCTCGAATAGCCCCTACGTCACCTTGAGAATCTTCATTTGAATGGCGTTTTGGTTTTTGGCTCGGTCGCGTTTGGGTGGGAGTTCGGGTTGGGGGCGACCGCTTTTGTCAACGGCTCGGACCCGCAGTTCGTAGGAACCGGCTTTCAAATCCTTGATCGTTGCGGACCACATGGCAACGCTGTAGCGTATCGGCCACTCTTTCGGCTTTCCCGTTTCGGGATCGAATCCCCAAATCTCTTTCGACGAGATTCCTTTGGGTAGGTGTGGCGTCCAGTCGAGAGGGGCAGGCTGAAGTTCGCACGGTAACCAAGTGGCAGTCTTCCATGCGGGATCACCATCTTTTATCCTTCCTTCGGGACCGGTGTCTGGGCGTATCCAATACTCCACAGCTTTCAAACCTTCAAGCCCACATACGACCATTCCTCGCACCGTGATGGGGTCGGTTGATTTGAACTCCAACGGTTGAGAAATTTGGGCAATCGTCATCGTGTAGTTGGTGTCGGGTGTCCCTTTGTAGTAGGTGTTTACAGGAACGTCGTTGGTTGTCAGAACGAGACTTTGCAACGATTTGACGGAACGAAAACCGTACGCCCATGGCACAATAACGCGAACCGGCCCGCCACGATCTTGCGAGATCGGTTCGCCATTGAGTTTGTAGGCAACGATAATCGGGGGATCGGCAGGATCGTTTTCCATCACATGGGCATAGCTGGCCGACACCGAGTGAAAATGCGACTTGGGGTTTGTTGCATCGTGATAGCCACTGATATTAATTCTCTTGAATTCACCGATCTTTCCGAGAGACTTAATCACTTCACGAAGCGGAACCCCCTCCCAGACCACATGGTTAGAAATACCCGCACTGCATTGCATCGCCTTGAGAACCTTGACGCTATGCTTCTTTCCCATCGCAACAAGAGAGGCATAGTCGAAGGCCGTTTTATCTTTGAACAAACGCGGTTTCTCGATGGCGATCTCATCCCCCGTAATTTCGATTTGCCACGTCTCTGCCGTGAGCCGAGCCTTGATCAGATCGTCCCCTTTCAGACTGCGTGCAATCCCACGATAAGGCCCATCGGCATCGGTCTTGATAAACGACAATCCCGCAAGGTCACTTAAACCTTTTTTCGGTACGGGAGTGGACTGAGCCCAAGAAGAGGGTACGACGTGACTCCCCGCAGCAACAACGCCGAGGGAGAGTAGCTGACGACGTGAAATGCTCATACGGGGAACCTCCGATAGTTGCTAAGACGTGCGTCATATTTTGGTTTTTGAGGTTTCGGGATGATACTTTGGACGACGGCAGCGAAGGTCAGCACAAAGAAGCTCCAGACCCATATCCAAGCTCCGCTCTGTGGTTGATCTGGGTGCAGAGGCGGACCAACAGGGGCAAAAAGATACACCGATGCTAGAAAGGTTGTGCATGCCCCGAGGAAGGCGGCTGTCTTACTCAATCGGCAAAAAAAGAAAATGAGTGTGATAAGAGCAAGAGGATTCGCCAACCACGCCAAGAAACCAAACTGCCCTTTTCTGAGATCGCCGAATTCTATCCATCCGAAGAGCAGGCATGCCAACCCCCATCTTGAAGAATAGCCTTCTTTACCGCCACTCTCAAAATAGTTGGTGGGTCCCCATTGTTTTGTCGCAGGCATGACGCACGACAACAAGAAAAGTAAGAGGAAAACTGCCAGCATTAGCCAGGGTACCCAATACAAACTTCGATTCATGCCACACCCCCGATGAACCGGAGTTGACGAAGTGACAGGCTCATAAACGAAACTCACAAGGAAGAAAACACGACACGAAAAGGAGTCTTGAGTTGGTTATACCCGCCTAGCGATTCAAACACAAGCGAATTTACAAATATCGACAGGGTATGCTTCTGCCTTTCCCGAACCCCGCTCACTCAGCTTTCTCTTTCGGTGCCGGCTCTTTCGGTTCTGGTTTCTTCGAGGTCAGTTCGCGTAATTCGCGTACCCAGATGTTGCGGAATTTTACCGGATCGCCGTGATTCTGTAAGCGAATCGGTCCTTTGTCCCCGTGTGGCTTGTACGAAGGCGGGGCATCCCAAGCAGTGTTGCCCAAAATCTCCCAATTGTTCTGCACAACGACACCGTTTTGCAACACCGTCACCACACCGGGTTTGACCAACTTGCCTTCCTTGAATTTCGGTGCATTGAAAATAATCTCGTACGTTTGCCATTCGCCCGGTTTGCGACAGGCATTCACAAGGGGTGGGTGTTGCTTGTAGATCGAACCACATTGACCATCAAAGTACGTTTTGTTATCGAACGAATCGAGAATTTGCACTTCATAGCGGTTCATCAAAAACAATCCGCTATTACCTCGCCCTTGCCCGCTCCCTTTCACAACAGAGGGTGTCGCAAACTCAAGGTGAATCTGACAATCACCGAACGAATCCTTCGAGGTGATATCCCCTTTGACGGGCGATGCGACGCCGTCTTTCACCTCCCATTTGTCGGCCCCATCCCATTTAGAAAGGTCTTTGCCATCGAACAAGACAATCGCATCGGAGGGGGCTTTTTCCGGTGAACCGGGGTCAATCACTTTCGGCTCTTCCCACTCGATGCCGGACTTCCACTCCGCAGCATCGACCGGCTTGAGCAAAAGGAAAGCACACATGGCCAACGCTGCCACACACAAACCAACGAGAAAATAACGCTTCACAGGGAGAGCCTCCAAAAAGAAAAAACGGCAGACGTTTTTCTATGAATTTCCAACACCGATCATCCAGAAGAATTATCCCGAAAACCGATTCCCGATTTCCAATCTGGGGGAAGTTCATAGAACAGGCACTGGGTCGCTCTCCCGACTGTCCGAGCATTCCGCGTGAAGGAACTCTTCTCCTTTCTCGATCCCCCGTTCGATGCCGTTGCTGCTGCGTTCGTACTCGCAGGGGTGTTCGTCACCTTTATTGCGTTGTCGTCGCTGTTCTTCATTTGGCTCGAACGCAAAGTTGCTGGCCGAATGCAGGATCGCTTGGGACCAACACGGGTCGGCGGTAAGTTCGGCTGGTTACAGACCGTTGCCGATGGTATCAAACTCCTTGTTAAGGAAGACACCACACCAACGGGTGCGGATAAAATCTTGTTTAAGATGGCCCCCTATCTGGCGTTTTGTGCTTCGTTCGTGGCGTTTATCTCACTCCCGTTTGGCAATGGAATTGTCGGTCGAGAAATGAGCGTCGGTGCCTTTTTCCTGATGGCAGTGCTGGCGTGCGAAGTCTTTGGGGTGATCCTTGCAGGTTACTCATCGGGTAGCAAGTGGTCGCTCTTCGGCGGAATTCGGGAAGCGGCCCAAGTCGTGAGCTACGAAGTTCCGCGAGCGTTGTGCGTGCTTGTACCCGTCGTCGTTGCGGGGACCTTGAACCTCACAACGATGGGCCAACAACAAGAGGGCATTTTTTGGAATTGGCGTATCTTCCACGATCCCTTTACCTTTGTGGCCTTCGTGATTTTCTTCATCACCGCAACGGCAAGTTGCAAACGTGCCCCGTTCGACCTTGCCGAAGCCGAAAGCGAATTGGTCGCGGGGTTCCACACCGAGTATAGCGGACTGCGTTGGTCGGTCTTCTTCATGGCCGAGTATGGGAGTATGTTTGCGGTGAGTGCTGCGGCGTGCCTGTTATTCCTCGGCGGATGGCACACGGGTCTCCTTCCGTTTGAACCCTCGAAAGAATGGGGTATCTTTGGGCATATCCTGAACGGGGCTGTCTTCATCGGCAAAGGTTTCTTCCTTGTGTTTGTGATGATGTGGATGCGTTGGTCGCTCCCGCGATTGCGTATCGATCAAGTGATGATGACCTGTTTGAAATACTTCTTACCGATTGCGTGTGTGCTGCTCATCGGCGTTTGCACATGGGAACTTTTCGCCCCCGACTGGTTAGGGTTAGGGTGGCGTTACCTGTGTTCTATCGGTTGCGTGCTGGCGATTGTGGCGTTAGTGCTGCGGTTACTCACGGCTCCACTGAGTATGCCAAAGGGCGAGCTTCCCGGCGCATGGGCAGGCGTCGCCACACCGTTTATGCGGACAAGCGGAAAGTGAAAAACACCGGGGTCTTCTGCCCGGGTGTTCGTGTTGGCCCCGGCTTTCTTCATAAGGAAACGTGTGATCGACCAGATACTACTTGCGATTGTTGGACTCGGCACGGGTTTGGGTGCGGTTGGGGTTGTGTTTGCACGCAACATCGTTCGCCAAGCGGTGTGTCTGTTGTTCACCCTCATCGGCGTGTCGATGCTCTACTTTCTGTTGGGTGCCGAGTTCGTCGGCGCTACGCAGTTAATCGTCTACGTTGGCGGAACGATGGTCCTTGTCATCTTCGGCGTGATGCTCACCGCACGACGCGAGTTCCTTTCGATACGCACAGCCCCTACCGAATGGTTTGCAGCAGGGTTATTGGGGTTGGGGTTATTCACACTCCTTGCCAAGACCCTTCCGACATTGGGGAGTGGCATACCCGTCGAAGGTGATTTGCCGGGAACAGGGCATATCGGTGTGGCATTCCTGACGAAGTATCTGCTTCCGTTTGAAGCCATCTCGCTACATTTGCTCGTTGTGCTAATTGGTGCTGCCTATCTTGCGCGGGCGAAGAAACGCCCGAAAGACCTTTCCGCAAACGAACCCGCCGAGGAGCAAAAATGACCCTCAGTAGTTTCCTTTTGATCGGTGCGTTTCTCTTTGTCTGTGGGATTGTCTGCATCGCCACAAGGCGAAACGCTATCGGCATCCTGATGGGTGTCGAACTGGTGTTGAACGCTGCCAATCTGAATTTCGTGGCGTGTGCCAGATACGTTCCGGGCTTTGCTTTGGAAGGCCAGATATTCGCGTTAATCGTAATCGTGTTAGCAGCTGCCGAAGCTGCCATCGCCCTTGCGATTATCCTGAACTTCTACAACAACCACGACACCGTAGACGTCGATCGTGCCGACGATTTGAAGGGGTAGTTTTTACATATTTATTAAAGAACCTATTTCCCTCTCGTCGGGGCAACCGGCACTTCGCAGAAGGTCAGGGCTGCAATTCCGTTCTCGCCGATGAGGAGCCGTTTTTGACTCCAAGACGCACTATCCAAATAGGTGATCGTCTTCGCATCGAAGCCAGCTTTGAGTTTTAACTTCACATTCACACCCTCAACTATTCCCGAGGCAACCGTATCTTTCTGACCGTCAAAGTAGAATTCTCCCGTGAGGGTGTTGTCCCATTTCACGGGTTGGTCGAACTCTAAAACGATCTCGTCTCCTTTTTCTCCCACTCGGTAGACTCGCTTGAGATTCGGAGGCATGATCGATGTGGTCGGCTTCTTGCCGTAGTGGTCGCGTTCGAGAAGTGGGCAAATCAACCGAGCGAATTCCGCATAACCTGCTGGGGGGAAATGGCATCCGCCGGGTGGATCGATTCCTAACGTAGACATCACGCTCAAATTTGAAAAGGCACTTGGCAGGTTTCGTTGCACTTCTCGCAAGCGATTGTCCGACCCATTGATACCCATTGCACAGGCTTTCGGCCAAATTTGAAAGACGTAGTAATGCTGGATGTTCGGAAAGTCTGTCTTCCAACTTGCGGTCATATCGATGAAAAGCTGGCGATAGTTCTCGTAGCCGTAACCGCCGGTTGGCCCGTCGGCCCCTTGATCGTTCTCCCCCTGATGCCAAAGCACTCCCCGAATTCCGTGCGTGAGTTTCGCCTGTTGAATACGCCACAAAAGCCGACCATAAATCGTCGTGAGGTCTTCGGGGTCGAGAGGGTTCCGCTGGTGTTGGTCGATCCGCGTTCCACCGACTGCCCCGTTAATAAAGCAGACCGGTATCTTGTGGGTTTCCACAATTCGGCGTCCGAGTTCCATTCCCCAATAACCGATCTGAAATTTGCCATCCTCTCGACTGCGATGGATTGCATTACCCCAAACCTTTGCGTTCTTCGGGTTTGCCGACATGCTTCCGTATGTGCGAATCCAATCACTGCGATACACCGGATCATCTTTGCCAATATCGGTTGCAACGGCGTTGGATTGACCCTCGATGATGTACGCATCGCCACAGACCAGATTCGATACCTTATTTAGAACCGTTTCGACACCCGCCGTTTTTGTGCCGAACTCGACACGATATTTCACAAGACCCGGCTTTAACTTCACTGCGAAGGTGTAGGCTTTGTCGGCTTTGGGTTTCTGGCTCAGGTTCTGGTAGGGCTTATCGTCGGCAAAGACCTTGAGAAAAACTTCGTCGGCGTCTTGGTTTAACGAACCATTGTAATGCAATGCCCCTTCGTTCTTATCATCGCGTGCGTAGAACTGCCCTTCTTCAGGTTTTTCGTCCTTTGCAGGTGTTCTGATAACCCAATCATCTTGAGCAGGTTGCTTTACCGTTATCGGAACGGATTTCAGGACGGGTTTCCCGCCATTATCAATAGCCACACTCACCGTCATCGATCCGCTATTTTGGGCACGTTTGAGGATGAGCTTTCCGGTTGGAGTTTCGTGAATGGTCGCAAGGTCAGAAATACTCCAAGCGTATTTCAACTTGTCGGCCCCTTTTGATCGCAAGGTTTCTAAATTGGTAACTTTTGGGACGATCTCGATTGTCTTACGTCCGTCCCAATTTGGGGGAGCTTGCAGGGTGAACTCAGGCTCTGGGATGTCCTCTCGAATCGAGATAACAACGTCTTTCGTCTTCACTTGATCCGGGCAGATTGCTTTAACTCGCAGCGTTACAACTTGGTCGCCAACAACACGCCCTGCCTCAAAGGTGTAAGCAAAACGATCTGACGCAACCACCGTTTCTTTGCCATCACGAACCAGACTCCAGATGACCTTTTGAGCGCCCCCTGCTGTAGCGTTGATGACCATGCTCTTGCCTTCGAGGACCGAAACTTTCTCTTCCGAGAGTGCAAATTCCTTACCGGGTTGCACAACAGGACCGACAAGCGTTTGATTGGGTTTCTGGTTTTCGTACTGGAGCTTGATCCACTCAGGGGAGCGAGCAACCTTCGAGATACGAACCTCATCGATATCTCCAACGAAGTTATAGTTGTCGTACCAACCACCAATAAAGAGACGTGCTGGTGTGCGGATATTCAACGGGGTCGATTTCGTCTTCGCCGAAGTATCAAGTACGCCATTGACGTAAATTCGTGAATCACCTTTTTCGTAAGTATGCACGACGTGCGACCATTGATCGAGTGGCATGGGAGTTTTACCCGTCACATCCGCATCGGAAAAGTAGCAATCCATCCTGATATGCGAGGGGCTGCGGTATTGCATAACCACTTTGCCTTGCCCCTGCTCGTTTCCCCAACCAATCAAGGTTGCGTTAGGTTTTTCCGGTCGGACCCAAATCTCGGTTGTGTGGGAAGCCGAAGCAGCAGGGAGAGTTTCAATTTTATCGCCACAAGTGATCCCTTTTCCGCCCGCAAAACGACGTGCAGGTCCGATAAGCCCCGTCGTGTTTGTTGTGCCAGTGTCCTTCGATCCCACCGTGCCAACGTCGTCCTTTAAGGGATCGTTCATATGCCAAACACTGAGATAGTCATTAGATTTATTGAAGACCGCTTTGCCGTTGGATTCGGATTTTGCATCGAGGTTACCCCAATAGAGCTTGATTTCCTGTCTCGTATTACCCGTGATTTTTGGCACACGCACCCACACGCAAGCCGTCCCGTTCTTTGCGTCCCATTCCTCGATTTGGTAGGCGAGTGCATCACCCTTCGCTGTCGAGAAACGCAAGTCTTCTCCGTTGGGTTTGGCTTTCTTAAAGTCGAAGAAGTCCCTGTGTAACCGAACGATGATCGGAAAATTCTCGACCGATGCCGTTGCTGGTAAGTCCGCCCCTTCTGGAGTCGTGAGGATATAAACCGATCCGGAATGTGCCCACCCGCCGTACTGGGCCGATGCCGAATTTGTGATAGCCAAGAATAGGAGGGAGGAAATTAGGAGAGCCGATCTCATAGTCTGAGAACCTGTTGAGGAGGGGTTTGGATTGGGGTAGAGGTAACGTAGAGAGTTTGGAGTGATTTGTCTTGATTGCTAAAATGAATGCCGAGAACAGGACTTGAACCTGCACCCCCTTGCGAGGACTAGCTCCTGAGGCTAGCGCGTCTGCCAATTCCGCCACCTCGGCATTAAGACTCTTTTTTTAAGGGATTAGCCCCACTTGGCAAGGGTTCGCGTGCGGGCAATTCTTTTTCGATTATTTTGGTTCTTCAAAATCTTCGGACACTGCTTGGTTTTGGGCACCTTGTTTGGCGAGAACATCGACAAGCATAATTGTCCCTGCTGTTGCTGGGATCGATAACCAGAAGAGGGTACGGGCTAACTTTTTGTGATCGCCGATATCGTTCACAAACGCCAGAACGATTCCCGCAGTTGCTGCAATCATTAACGTCAGTGCAAGCCCCAGTTTCAAAAAACGTAACGGGGACGGTTTATTCGGGTTTTCGTTCCCCTTGATGGCATCAATCGCCCTTTCGGTTGGGACCCCCTTTGATCGCAGTTCGTCAAGGATGGTCTCACCCTTTGCTTGCTCTTTTCGACGATTCTGAACGTATTGGAGCAAAGTGCTTCGAGTGCTGCGAGCGTGTATTTGTTGCAGAAAATCTGGTTCCATCGTTTGACTCATCTTCGTATCTCAAGTGGGTAGGCTTATCTTATTTAGGTTCAACCGGAAGAATTCGGAAAAGCCAACACTTCCCGATTCCCGAACCCCGAACCCCGATTCCCGATATTTTACTCAAGTTCTCCCGTTTCGCACGCCGATATTCTTTATACACAATTGCCGATTGTAGCGGTTGTGCGTATGATGTTCTGTGTCCTGTATTGTATCGGCCTCGTCGCCAAGTGGTAAGGCAGCGGTTTGCAAAACCGTTATTCGCCGGTTCAAATCCGGCCGAGGCCTCTCTGTTTTTCCAATTCAAAATTGCCCTCAAAAGCTCCACACTCTTCCCATAAAATTCCATCTCCGACCTTCTGGAGTTTCACCTGTGCGTATTCGGAACCTTTTGCTTTTGATTCTCACGTTGCCTATCGGGAGTTGCTCGGTTAATTACAATCGAGTCGTCGTTTATTGCGCTCAAGATGCCGAATACGCTCAAGACCTCTTTGCGGATTTTACCCGTCTGAGTGGCATCAAGGTCGAACCGAAATTCGATACCGAAGCTGCAAAATCGGTCGGGCTTGCCGAAGATATTGTGAACGAAGCCAAGCGTCCCCGATGCGATATCTTCTGGGGCAACGAGCCACTTCTTGCAATACGACTCCACAAACAAGGGTTGCTCGAACCCTATTCTTCACCGAATGCCAAAGACTATCCCGCATGGACCAAAGGCCCAACGTGGCAGGCGTTTGCTGCCCGTCCGCGAATCCTGATCGTCAATACGAATCTGGTACCCGAAGCCGAACGCCCTCGCAGTTTGTTTGAACTTGAACGGGACAAATGGAAAGGCAAAATGTGCATGGCAAAGCCCCAATTTGGCACGACGGCAACGCAAGCAGCCTGCCTGTGGGAAGTGTTGGGCGCTCAAAGGGCCAAGAGCTTTTACGAGAACTTGCACAAAAACGAAATTGCAATCGTGCCGGGGAATCGTCACGTTGCCAGCGAAGTCGCCAAAGGAAAGTATCACCTCGGCTTCACAGACTCGGACGATGCCCTTGCCGAACTCGAACAGGGGCAACCCGTTGCCTTAATTTTTCCCGATCAAAATGGGCATCCCGATTATCCCCGTTTTGGAACCCTTTACTTGCCTAATACTCTTTCGCTCGTCAAAGGTTCTCCCAACCCGAATAACGCCAAAGCCCTTATCGATACGTTGCTCAAACCCGAAACGGAAACCCGTCTTGCCGAAGGGGGCGGGCGACAAATTCCCTTAAATCCGAACACCAAAGCCAACCTGCACCCCGCCCTCAT
>VYLT01000281.1_pt1 | contig 12315 bp, 8 predicted proteins | sample 5114261 | NCBI WGS metagenome assembly VYLT01 (sample SAMN12291815, study PRJNA351875) | freshwater metagenome | isolation source: freshwater lake | place: USA: Michigan, Little Long Lake | collected 2011-07-12 | reverse complement strand
GGTTTCGTGGCGTGCGAGTTCGGGGTTTCCGCCGACGTTTGTCACGACAACAGGAAGACCGCATGCCATTGCTTCGAGTAACGTAAGCGAGGCTGCTTCGCTTACGGAAGTAAGGGCGAAGATATCGGAGGCTTGCAGCACTTGGGGCACGTCGGACCGGACGCCGATAAACTTGACCCGATCCCGTATTCCTAACTCTTGCGAAAGGTTCTCAAGGCTTTCGCGGCCCGGCCCTTCCCCTGCTAAAAGTAAATCGACATTCTCACGGGCATGGGCAACCTCTGCCAATGCCTTGATGAGCATCGGGTGATCTTTCACCTGATGGAAACGAGCAACCTTTGTGATGTAGATTCGTGAAGGATCGAGGCCGAGCTTTTCGCGTAGGGCAGCTTTATCGTTAATAACCGAGTAGCGATGGAGCTCGACACCGTTATCTATCACGTCAATCCGGCGACCCGAAAAGCCATCCACTTTGGAAAGAGCCTTGCCAGAAAATTCACAGCAGGCATTCACGGCATCGGCAAGGGGATCGAGTACAAGGCGATTCACACCCCTACGAAGAGGCGAGACGACATCGGGATAATGTCGCCCGTGTTCTGTCATGATTAACTTAAAGGAAAATCGAGCGGGTATCTTCGCAAGGGCAGCATAAAAGAACGGGGTGTATTGATGAGCATGCACGACTTCGATTTTGCGAGCGCGAATTTCACGGGCCATTCGCAGTGCTACGCCAAAATCTCTCCCCTTGCGATTCAAAACAACAATCGGAACACCCTGAGCCTGCAACTCCTCACCAATACGGCCAATCGAATCAAGACAAAAGATCGTCGGCTGGATTTGCGAACCGAGTTGCTTGATGGTCTCCCGCACAAGGACTTCGGCCCCTGCCACCTGCATCACATGGACGACAAACCCGACTCGCAACGGAGCCGGTTGCAACAACGGGTGCTTGATCTTACGACGAATCCAGCGTTCGGTAACGGGTGGCGGATCGATGGCAGGCTTGGCCTTCGCCTTTTGCTTTTGAGGGCGCACATTCTCCGAAGCCTTCCGAGAATCGGCAGACGGGTTGTTATCGAGATCATTCGGTGCAACCGTACTCACAAGGTATGTCCCTTTCGTAAATCAGAAATCAAACGGCAAAACGAACACTATTCCTCTTCGCAAGTCCCGCTCGTCCGCCTAGCCCGCTCTTCGAGCAAGGGCTAGGCTATTCGGGTGCGCCCTAACGGGCTTTTTCGTCGCTTCGCTCGGTAAAACAAGGCATTTTTTGCTTCATTCCGGTCGAGTTTTCGAGACCAAAGCCCGCAAGGGCGCACCCGAATAGCCTAGCCCTTGCCCGAAGGGCGGGCTGGGCGGACTGTGGCGTTCCCCCGTTCACTCACGTTCCGCTTCCGGCCAATTCCGTGAACCGCGAATCTTCGAGATCGGGGTTCTTTCGAGGGGTGGTCCCCAAGTATTGGTTGGCCCAGTGGCTTAATACCAGTATCGCCCAAAGGGTGGTTCCGTGTTGGACGCCTCGTTCGTGTTCTTGGTAGAGTTTAGCGACGGCATCACGATCAAGTAACGATTCAATCTTACCACCAGATTTCAAAACTTCGTCGTAAAATCGGTCTCGCAAAGTTCCTCGGAACCATTCGTTCAACGGGACTTCAAAACCTTTCTTGGGTCGCATTCGGGTTTCGAGTGGAAGAACTTTGCGGAACGCCTGTTTGAGTATCCATTTCCCAGTACCGTCCCGATACTTGTACTCCGAAGGGATTTTTGCCGTGAGCTCAAGAAACTCGTGATCCAAGAACGGTGGTCGTACTTCGACCCCGCATGCCATACTTGCCCGATCCACTTTGACTAAGTAATCGTCGGGCAAAATGACATTCGTATCGACAGCCAACATCCCCGAAAGGACATCGCCTTTGCGACCGGTTTCAAACGCCTGCATAAGTTCGCGTTTCGGGTCGTGCTGTTGTAGGTGAGTGAGCACATCGGGACTGAGCAAGCGTCGGCGTAGGGGTTGGCGACATATTGCTACGCTATTGGCATAGGCCCGTGCAGGGGATAGCGAAAGGTTTGTCAGTAAATTCTTAAAGCGAAGGGGTTTTGGAACCCATGCCCCACTCGGCCAAGCGTTTGCAACTCCTTTGAGAAGTTTCGCTCGGACCCAATTGGGGAAGCAACGCCGTAACCGATTCTCCCAAAGGTCGTGAGCATGGCGTGAGTAACCTGCAAAGGCTTCATCTCCACCGTCCCCACTAATGGCGACTTTCACTTTTTGGCGTGCGAGTTTGCACAGAAGGTAGGTCGGCAATGCGGAGGCATCGGCAAAGGGTTCGTCGAAATACTCCGATAACTGATTGAGCAACTCGACGGCATTGGGGCGTATGGTTTCTTCGGTGTGTTGGGTGTTCCAGTTCGCGGCAGTCGTGCGAGCAAAACGGGCTTCGCAATGGGTCTCTTCCTCAAAACCAATCGAGAAGGTTTGCAACGGGCTTGAATGCTCCTGAGAGGCCAATGCAACCAGTGTTGTCGAATCGACTCCCCCACTCAAGAAGGCCCCAAGCGGAACATCGGCCATGAGGTGCATACGCACACACTCGGCCAGTTTCGCTTGCACAGCTTCTTGCCACTCGGCAACCGTTTTGGAAACCGGTTCAAACTTCAACTGCCAATATCGTTTCGGGTTTGCCAGCCAATGCTCACGCGATAGGGTCAGGGTATGCCCCGGCGGAAGTTGGTTGATTCCTTTGAAGATGGAACGAGGACCGATAACCATTCCGAAGCAAAGGTAATTTTCGAGGGAGATCGGATCGATTTCGGGTGCAAGGTTCGATCCGGCAAGAATGGCTTTCGGCTCTGATCCGAAAACCAGTTGCTCCTCATCGAACTGGTAATACAAGGGCTTAATGCCGACCCGATCCCGTGCAAGGAAAAGGCGTTCGCGTTTGCTATCCCAAATGGCAAAGGCAAACATCCCCCGTAGGCGTTCGACCATCCGTTCGCCAAGTTCTTCGTAAAGATGGACCAAAACCTCGGTGTCGGAACGAGTTACGAACCGATGCCCCAACCCGATAAGCCAACGGGTCAGTTCTTGGAAGTTGTAAATCTCGCCGTTGAAAGTCACATGAATCGTACCATCTTCGTTACAAAGAGGTTGCTTTCCCCCTTCGACATCAATGATGGACAAACGCCGATGAGCCAAACCCACCCCACGCGCACGGTAAAACCCCTCCCCATCTGGACCACGATGCGCAATCGCATCTCCCATCTGGCGAAGAGTTTGCGAGGAAACGGGGGCGTTTCTCTCACGTCGAATAATACCAGCAATTCCACACATAGACGGTTCTGTTAGGTAGGCTTCGCGGGCAACTTATCGTAGTGCGCGGAGAGGTCGGCGTGGGCATTTCGGGGATTTTTTTCCCAAAGGCGCAAGATTCTTGAATTTTCTTGTCCGGTTTACGAGTGTCCAGACGCTTAAAATAATATCAAGAGTGCCACAAATAGCCTTCGTGTTTGCCGGTTTGAGGTGTAAATCTCAGACAGGGGATAAATTCTTGAGAAAAGCGCGAACCTTGCCGAACTGAGGGATGTCCAAACAAAACTTTCCTCAATCGACCAAAAAATTGGGAATAAACCTGCCAAATTGGTCTCGTACAGACATCGAAATCTGTTAGAATGTGGAATCTTGCTCCTTTTCGGTTGTGTAACCGAGGGATCAATCCAACCGTAACTTTATTACGTCGGAAAAGGTAGAAGAAAGAGAAGACACTTATCAAAACCCGAATCAGCCCCAAAAGCTGGTTCAACTGGAGGTAACTGACATGGCCAACACGATTCTGACCATCGCGAATTCCCTGAATGCTTTTGCAGCACAGGGCCGTTTTGCAGTGGCCGGGAAGCTCGTCGGCATGTCGATGCCACCAGCCTCCTCGTCACCCGGTACCGGAACGATTAAACGCTTTGAGGAACGTAATCCCATAGGGGATTATGATCATCCTCATCGGGTCGGTCGATCCGTCGTCACCATAACCACCACTGTCAGGATCACCACACGATGCTGTCAGGAAAGATTGAGTCAAAGCCAACACCAGTTGCAGTTACAACACCTTGAACTGCAACGACTATGGCAAAGCTCAAACGACCTGACGACAAAGTGGAGATGCAACTAAGTTGAGCGGGCAACCGCGACAACCCAAAGTGCAACTCGAATCCTGACTCAAACGCAAGGTCATCTGAACTCTCGCTCCCCGCGAAACTCAGAAACACCCCTTGTGCTTTGTGTTGGGTTCCTGTGATTTTTGGCGAACAACGCAAAACGAAATACTTGTGGCTTCTGCGAGCATTCTTACCGAATGTGCGAGTCCTTGCCTTGAAGTACCCCTTCGAGCCAAAACTCCTTCGGTCTGACCATTCGCTGAACCAGAACTGCTGATCTGTGGAAGAACCCCACGCTCCCAGCTTACCTGCAAAGGTTTTGGCTGGCCGTGACTCCGGTTCTCCCCAAGAGACTACCCGCGTAGCCGTTTCTGATCCAACGGCGTGCCTGTCTTCTTGGGTTCCAGACAGCCTGCGTACAACCGGATCGGACGAGAAGAGAAACCAATATGTCTTGGGACGAAATTAACGTTTTGGTGCTGAAAGCTCAACAAGGCGACCGGGCTGCTTACGGTGAACTGGTCGAACGATTCCAAGGGGCCGTCTATGCGATGGCTCTCGAACGGGTTCGTAACCCCGTTGAGGCTCAGGAGTTGGCACAAGAGGTCTTCATCCATGCGATGAAGAAACTCCCGCAACTGCGTGAACCTCGCTGCTTCGCAGGTTGGTTACGCCGGATCACCGCTCGGATGGCAATCAACCGGATGAGCCGCAACGGTAAAGTAACCGGTGTCGAAGCCGAAATGCTCGATCAGGTGGAAGGTCGCGGTGCTGCTCCGAGCGAAGCAATGGAGTCTGCCGAAACCAAAGCCGAACTGCACGAAGGGCTGAAACGCCTGAAAGCTCTGGACCGTGCCACTTTGGAGGCGTTCTACCTGCGTGGTCAGAGCCTGCAACAAATGAGCCGCGAGTTCTCCACTCCGGTCGGTACCATCAAACGACGTTTGCACGTCGCCCGCCTGCGTCTGAAAGAAGTGCTGGTCGAAGGAGACTTAGCCGGAGCCGTTTAATTGAACAACGACGAACCTCGCCGAGGGGATGTCTTTCGACATCCCCTCGGCTTTTTTTATAGCCTAATCGGGCAATGCCACAAAACTCCCTTGCTTGCCCGGCAGTCTAACAAATGCAAAAACCCAACCTTTTTGGGGTTGGGTTTCAAGGTTAGACAAATTGATCGCCTTGCTATGCCCTATCGTTTGAAGGCACGGTAGGTTTGGTAGCCAGCATCGGTTCCTTGATAGCTGAACTTGGTGGCTTTGCCGTCGCGGTCGCATTCGATGACTCGACGACCGTTTTGGTCACCGATCAGGGTGTTGCCGTTGCGGAGACGTTGAACCGATGAAGTGTAGCCGAAGTTGGCAGAGAACTTCTCGGCTTTACCCGTTTCGAGATCGAATTCCTTAATCGAAGCCCCACCACCAACAAGAATTTTTCCACCGGGGATAAGGTCAAGCGCACCGTAGTAGTTGACGCCATCGTTTACGGCTTGGAAGTTCTTGATTTCTTTGCCTTCGCGGTTGATTCGGATGACCAAACCGTTTTGGGTGAGGAGAACGTATTCGCCGTTCTTGGTTCGTACACCGGCACAGATATCGCCAAAGTTGCGGTTGTAAGAGAAGACCTCTTTCTTGTCGCGGTTGAACTCTTTGATACCTTGACGACCGACGCCCCATACGTTGCCGTTCGGGAGTTTACCGCAAGCAACGGGTTGTTGAATACCTACTGTCCAGTGAGTTGTGTTTCCGGTAATGTCGCGTTCGACGATTCGGCTCAGATTCTGTTCAGCAACGAGAATCCGTTGACCGGGGAGAATGTGAGCATCGGTCGGGAATTGAACTCCTTCCACTTTCCAACGTTCTTTGCCATCTGGTCCCAGGGCAACGACACGCCCCCCACGACCACGATTGCTATATTCCAGAACCAGAATCAGACCGTATTCTTGATCTTCGGCATCGAGTTTGGCAAGGTCGAGTTTCTCGCCATTTTCTTTGAGCCACTTGTTCCATTCTTCAACGGCTTTATCTTTGGCAGCTTTGTCACCGACGAATCCGACGGTTGGAGCTTTCTCGCCTGCAATGCGGAACAGAAGCTCTTCGCCACGCCAGAGCTTTTCATTGGTGTTTTCGGCAGTGATCTTAATCAGATCGCCCAAGAGGGCTTTATCCCGCGTGCTGAGGATCAAAGCTGCTTGGATACGCAAACGATTTTCGGGTTCCTTTTCCTTCTCGGCGAATTTCTTAATCATGTCGATAATGGCTTTCTCTTTAGAAGCAGCAAAGGCTTCGGCAGCAGCCCCTCGGAGAAGGTCGTTCTTGTTATCAAGAGCCTTTTCGAGAAAGGGGTCGGCTTTTCCTCCAACGACGGCGAGTTTCGCCAACGATCCACGAATATCATCGGAAAGGGATTCGTCTTCTGAAGAGGGGAGGTAATTCAAAAGGGTTTCGGTAATGCCATCCCCTTTCTTGGAACCGAGCAAGCGGAAGGACGCCCCAAGAATCGCACGGGTTGGAACCTTTTCGATTGTCTTGAGAGCCGCTTCGGCACGCCACACGATTTCGGGATCGGAATCTTTCAACGCTTGCTTGAGAATACCGATGGCAGGGCCACTCGCTTTGGCAAGCTCTTCCGAGGCAGCCTCACGGGTTTTGAAATCTTCGCTGCCGAGGTCTTTGACCAACTTGGTCAACTTTACGCGATCCGTTTCGGTTGCAGAGAGGTTCTTGATGAACTTCAACATACTTTCGACATCGTCTTTTACACCAGCCGTTTGAAGGGTCTTGAGGTCTTCCTTCGCTTGGTCGAACTTTTCTTCCTTCTTGGGTTCGACCTTATCCTTTTTGTCCTTCTCGCCGGCTTTCTCATCGACCTTCTTTTCTTTGATGATTTGAGCCGAGGCGGTTGGATCGAGCGAGAATACAACGATCCCAAAACCCAATACGGCAAGCATCGCAAATAATCGCATGGCCGAAACACTCCCTAGAGGTTGATCTTCACTTTTTCTATCTTAGCTGTTTGACCCCAAAAAGGGGAACACTATTTCTTACACTTGTGACGATTGAGCAAGCAAAAGGTAACCAAACGGCGTATTTCCAAGAAGATAAGCCCCTTTTGACCCGTAACAAAAACGGGGTTGAGATGTAACAAGGGGTTTGCTGACCAAGGAACTTTACGGGGTTGGTGAGGCCCTTTAGCCTTCGTAAAACGACCCGATAACGCCCGTTATTCAAACCTGTTTTCGTCCAAGCCTGCCAAAATGAGCATCAATCCTTCTTACGATAGCATGGGAAAGTCGTTGATCAAACTTGAGCCGAAAGCCGTCCTGCAATGGTTAACAAAAATGCCTGCGGATGAATTTGAGTTTCACGGTTGGGCCGACCCGACTTACCAAAATCCAACGGGTGAACACGACCTTGCAAGCGATCTTGTTGCAGACATCGAGCTTCTAAAAGAAATTGGCCCGCCGTGGGTTTGGGGGGTCGAACTGCAAGCAACCGCAGAGGCCGACATGGATTTGCGAGTTGATGAATACAGGATCAAGATCAAAAGGTTTTATCGCAGGGGTTTGAATCGAGGAGACCGTCCCTCGGTCGGGGCGATCTTGGTCAATTTTCGTGGCAAATCCGTTCCGATGCCCCCAGATACTTGTGCCGGTGCGAATATGCACCACGACTTCACATTCCCGATCATCAATTTGGAAGAGTTAAATGCCGATACTGTTTTGCAGGAAATAGCGGTCGGAACGGCCCCTTTGGCTATCTTGGGATGGATTCCCTTGATGAAAGGGGGCAATACACCGAGTATAATTCAAAAGTGGCTCGATATCGCAAACGCCATTCCCGATGACAACTATGTCAAACGCGAGTTGGCCAGCATGGTAAAGGTGTTTGCGGATGCCGTCGATCAAGGCGAAGCGTGGCGAGAACCTCTCAAAGGATGGAACATTATGACATCGAAAATTATGGCCGGTTGGGTCGATGAAGGCCGTGTTGAAGGCCGTGTTGAAGGTAGCGTGGCGACTTGGCAATCCGCAATAAATCGCCTAGCTGTTCGGGTATTTGGTCAATCACCCACACACATCGCTCAAATAGCGAAAATCACAGACCTCGAAAGGCTCACACGAATCCACGATGCCATACTCGACGTAAAGTCATGGGATGAACTTCTGACTATCAAATAATTTCCAGCACCGAAGAGGGATCGAGTGATGTCCAGTTTGTCGAGTATACCGGAAATTATGACCAGTTGGGTCGAGCAACGGCGTTTTGAAGGAATTCCGAATGTGGGTTATCTTTATACTTTGCAAGAAATGGTTCTCGTGGAGACAACTAAGAAGTTTGTCACAACACCCGAATACATCGCGCATATCCAACACATGACTGACGCTGAAAGACTGTTTCGGTTATATTTTGCATCATTCGATGCCAAATCGTGGGATGAGCTTCTTGCGGCGGTGTAACCCGTAAAGTTTGCCTATCTTCCTTTCCTCTTCTTCATCCACTTTTTCTCGTCCCCTGTTCCCCTGTGACGTAAGATAACTTCATCACAGGGGGAGCCTTATGGACGATGTCGAACATCGTTTAGTTGTTGGTCGATTATCGGAAGACCTCAGTTGGTTCGAGGAGCATCTTCGCAGTGACCCGTCGCGGGCATCGGCGATGGCGACCACACGGCTAACCGCAGCCCTTGTTCGCAATGTGGTTGGGCCTTTCCTTGATGGCGAAAAGCCGACCCCTTTGCATATCGCTGTTGTCGGTGGGGCGGGTGCTGGGAAGAGTACGATTGTCAATTTCCTTGTCGGCAAGAACGTTGCCGAAGCCAACCCCCAAGCGGGGTATACACGACACCCAACAGCGTATGTGACGGGTAACGATTCGATTGCATGGACGGGGCATATTGGTTTTCTTGGCCCGTTACGCCGACTGGATCGGGACGAACCCAGTAACCTTGACGAGGATGTTTACAAAATCCGACGGGTTTATGATGCCCCTCCGAATCCTCTCGGCGAAGTCGTGGTGTGGGATTGCCCTGATATGACGACGTGGGCTGCGGGGAATTATGTTTCTCGTTTGGTCGAGGTTGCGGGTCTGGCTGACCTGATTGTTTATGTGGCATCGGATGAGCGTTACAACGACCGGATACCAACCGAGTTTTTGGAACTCCTTGTGCGGGCAGGGAAGCCGTGTGTTGTCGTTCTAACGAAAATGCGAGAGGCCCAAGCGTCGGCATTGTGTGACCATTTCCGGCAAGAGATATATCCGCGAGTCGTAAAAGGGACGCAAACGATAAGTCCACCCGTTCTCGCAGTTCCGCATCTCACCCCTGACGAGTTGGCGAACCCCCTTGAAAAAGCCGGTCGCTATCGAGCGCCGATCTTAAACCAATTACTTGCCTTTGGCAGCAACCCGCAAGAGGCACGGATACGGGTCGTTCGTAACAGTGTCCAATTCTTGAAAGATCATGTAAGCGACCTTCTCGCATCGGCCAAAAGCGATGTCGAAGCCCTCAACGGTTGGTCGGGCCTTGTGTCGAGTGCCAAAGCCGATTTCCAAGAACGATACCGCAGCGATTTTCTCGGCGGTGAGAACTTCCGCAAATTTGACGAAGCTCGCACTAAGATGATGAACCTTCTCGAACTTCCCGGGGGTGGCAAATTCGTCAGCATCATTCTGCAAACGGTTCGCACACCCTATCGGCTCTTGCGAGACCTTGCTACGTCGATGCTCATTCGACCGACTGCCGGTTCTTCCAACGAGAAAGCCGTACTCGAAGAGGGCTTGCGTGCGTGGCTCGAAAAACTGCAAGCGGAATCGGTACGACGTGTGGGAACCCATCCGATGTGGAAGCACATTGCCGACGGTTTCTCGACCAGCTTACTCGAACAAGCGAACGACCGATTTAACCTGAGCTTCCGAGACTTTCAACTCTCTTCCACCGATGAGATCGATGCCGCAGCCCGAGGGGTCACCTCCGGTCTTGAAAGCAACTCGGCAGCACTTGGTACACTCCGAGGGGGGAAGTTCGCCCTTGATCTTACGGGGATCGGCGTCGGGTTCTGGGCAGGCGGATTGAATTGGCCGACGTTGTTGTATATTCCCCTCTTCGTCTCGTTGGGACATCAAGGGGTCGAACTTGCGGTTCGTCAATACGTTGAGGACAAACGCTCTAACGTGCGAAACACCAAAGAGGATGCCGTGCGTCAAAAGATCGCCACCCCCTTGAGTGACTGGCTCACCGAATGGCCCGCAACCGGAGGAACCGCCTACGAAAAGCTCCAAACGGTGTTACGAAGAGTCCCCGACGACGTGAATAACCTGACGCGACGAACCGAGGCGAAGATAAACGTATGAGAATAAGAGCGAATGAAAGTGGGGAGTGCTGCCTTTCCCCTCTCCCCCGGAGGGAGAGGGGCAGGGGTGAGGGGGCAGGCTCAGTTGCTCCTGTCAACTTACTTCTTTCTCCAAAGACAAGAAAAACAGGTCTCTGGGCGTTGTATCCTTTCTGGAAATCCCCAAATCCAACCCCCTCACCCCTGCCCCTCTCCCTCCGGGGGAGAGGGGAAAGGCAGGCTCACCGGACTCACCGTAAAGTTGTTGGTCACGCTATCCTCGCCGGGGCCGAAGACCCCGGCTATACGAAAGCCCCGTTGGGGCTAAAGACACTCACCGATTATCACAACGGGTTTTCTCGTATCGTTTTTGGGCATGTTCAGAAAGGATACTGCTTGCAACGACCTTTGCCCCAACGGGGCTTTGTTTTAGACGGGGTCTTCGGCCCCGGCTTCTTCCCCCGCGAGGCTCGCCCATGAGTGATACCCCTTCGGCTCCGATGTTGCGGACGCTTTCGCCCCTTTTGCATACTCTTTCGCGTGACCTTCGTGGGTGGTTGGATGCGCCTCATCTTCAGCCGTTGAGTTTGATTTCGCGGTCAGAGTTGGAGGGGATGTCTACCGATTTGAATCGGCAGTCGCAGGCGCTTGATGTGGATCGGCCTTTGCTCATTATTATGTTGATGGGCGGGACGGGTGTTGGGAAGTCAACCCTGTTGAATGCGTTGGCAGGGGCATCGGTTGCACAAGCCTCGTATACGCGACCGACGACACGCGACCCTGTTGTTTACTATCACGAAACACTCAAGACTGAGAAGCTCGATAAGCTCCTTCAACATTGTCGGCTTGTTCCGCATGATCGGCCAAACCTTGTCGATAAAATTATTGTTGATACCCCCGACCTTGATAGTAACGATGTTGCGAATCGTGATAAACTCATGGCGATTTTGCCCGTTGCTGACATCGTTCTTTATGTGGGTTCGCAAGAGAAATATCACGATAAACTTGGTTGGGAACTCTTCAAGGAACAACGTAAACGGCGGGCCTTTGCCTTTGTGTTAAATAAATGGGATCGATGCCAACTGAATGGGGCTGTCGGTTTGCGTCCCGATGAGGATTTGCTACGCGACCTCAAGGAAGAAGGTTTCGAGAACCCGATCCTTTTCCGCACGGTATCGCAGGCATGGCTTGATGAACCCAACGGCCCCAAAGAGTTACCCGAAGGGGAGCAATTCGCCGAGCTACGCGACTGGTTAGAGTTAGGGCTAACACGCAAAGAAATTGAAGCGATCAAAGCTCGCGGGGTCGAACAACTGTTAGGGCAACTCGGTTCGGCACTCGAACGAGCAACACCACCCGATCTCACCGAAGAAGCAAAGCGTACCAAAGACGCATGGGATGGCGTGCTACTTGCCGAAGCTCAATCGAACAGCGAGACCCTTGCGAATACCCTTGACCCGTATGCCCCCGAGGTCGAACATCATTTTCGCACGCAGTACCAACACAAGTTTCGCGGGCTAATGTCGCTCTATCAACGGCTTGTGACGAAGTTACGCTACACCGGAACGGGTTTGCGTGACCATCTTCCGCTAGTGCCTAAGATTCAAAAGAAGATCGAAACGCCGACCGATTGGAACCTCGCAGCGTTCGCCCATGAGCTTACCCGTGTGGCAGGCGAGAAGGTGTTGAACCAACGGAATTCGGCTTTAGTAAACCGGCTTCTGGTGGAAGCAGACCGTCAGCGTTACCCTGCCCAGCTGCTCAACAATGCCACCAACGATGCGGCCCGTATCGACTGGCAAGCACGCTACGACCGCTCTTTGATCGATGCCCTTGCTGCT
>VYLT01000280.1_pt1 | contig 12318 bp, 10 predicted proteins | sample 5114261 | NCBI WGS metagenome assembly VYLT01 (sample SAMN12291815, study PRJNA351875) | freshwater metagenome | isolation source: freshwater lake | place: USA: Michigan, Little Long Lake | collected 2011-07-12 | reverse complement strand
GTTAAGTATTGATGATGTCGAAGTATTAGGAGAAGCTTTATTCGATTTCTCTACGGTTGAAGATTTAATCAATTGGTTAAATACTTTAACTGCTTAGTTTACGTTAGCGATCGCATCTTCGCCATGACAAGGGGTAAGATTGCTTTGGGGGGGTTTTTAGTGGAAATTATCCCCCTCGCCATCACCCGCTAAAATTTTCATGGTGAGGGAGTAATTCAGAGATAAGCTTCATCTCAACACCATTATCGAGAAAACGGGTTTCTTCAAGAAACCCGTTTTCTCGAATAGAAGTGAGGTCTGCCAAAGGGAATTGACAGACGGCAAAACATAGGATAGCATTTGTATAATTCTTATAAAAATACAGAGAAAATATGAGTCTAGTTATTTCCCAAGAAGTGATTAAAGCAAGTGGTTTGTCAGAGGATGAACTGTTAAAGGAGATTGTTATTATGTTATTCCAACAAGATAAGATTAGCTTAGGAAAAGCAAGTGAGTTATTAAGTATTAATCAAATCAAGTTTCAACGGATGCTTTCTGAACGAGGAATTTGTATTCACTATGATGTGGCTGAGTTTCAGGAAGATATTAAGCATTTAAAAGAGAAAGGTTGGCTATGATTATTATTAGCGATACTTCTCCTTTCAGCAGTCTTGCTCTTGTTGGTTATCTATCAATCTTAAAAGATATTTATACTAATGTTATTATTCCCCAAGCAGTTGCCAATGAATTGGCTAATTTGACTGAGTAAGATATCCGCATTAAAGCGATAATTTCTCTGAACTGGATACAGGTTCAACAAGCCGCTAATTTGGAACTTGTGACTTGTTTGAGGAATGACTATAATTTAGATATTGGCGAAGCAGAAGCAATCGCTCTTGCCTGAGAATTAAAAGCAGATGAATTGTTAATTGATGAACGTCTTGGCCGGAGGGAGGCTGTGCGTTTGGGGTTGTCAATTACGGGGGTTCTAGGAGTTCTTTTAATCGCTAAAAATAGAGGATTGATTTCTAGGGTTCAACCCATAATCGATGCTCTAATACTCCAAGCAAATTTTCGCATCAGTCGTCAACTTTATGAGGAGGTTTTGCGAACTGCAAATGAATTAGATTAAGTTGTGATTTTAGAAAACGGGTTTCTCAAAGAAACCCGTTTTCTGCAAAGGCTTCTTTTTTAGATAATGATTTGCTACCTAAATTCGGTGAAAAACCCGAAGGGTGGCATCCGTCAGGCAAAAGAAAAGAAAGAGGTTTGTATCAAGCTTTTAGTCGAAAAAATCTCATGTTCAACCTTATTTCCTAGAAAGTTTTACTCGTTCAAGGCCGAATTTGAATTCTTTTCTGAACGAAACCCCCTACTATCTGTGGTCAAGGTTCAGTTTTTAGCTTGGTTATCGCTTTTTCCATTGTTGCTTAAAGCCGTCCTAAAAGGACGGGGTTTTAACCCAAATTTTCGATAAGCGGTTTCTTTAAAGAATATTATGACGGGTAGCGGTGGGCGTTTCGCCGATCCGTCGCTGTTCGGTGCTAGAGAAAAGTTTTTCACTACAGCTATTTCTAGACGAAATTCCTTCAAATTTACTTATATATTTCCTAAAAATTGGTGACAAACTAAAATATATACTTTCTGTCTTAGTTGTTGCTATCAAATAACGTTCCCGCAAAGACTGCAAGCCATTAATATATTCCATTGATGATAGTTCTAAGGTTTCTTTTAATTTTTGCCTAGACACAGGATTTTCAAAATTGCTTAATCGTAAGACAATTTCCTGTTCTACGGGAGATAGTCTAGTAAATAAATGTTTTAATCGAGATTCCATTGCTGTAGTAATAATTAGGTTATTCTCTGCTAGAAACTCAGCTACTTGGCCAGCAAAAACATCTTTAATTAAACTAGCAATATCTTTTAAGTAAGCTAAGTTTCCTTCATATAGTTCAATCAGCTTTAGCCAACTATCTCGATCATTTAATCCTATATTTTCTAAAATTGTAGAATCATCAATACCTAATAACTCTAAGTATTTTATTGAATACAATTCTTCATCTAAACAGTGCATCTCAGTACATTGTTCTTGACTGATTAAGATTAAATTGCTCTGATGTTCAATATCTGTAATCATTTTAAACAAGCTTTGATAATCCTGATATTCAGTTTGATATTGACCAGCGAATACACCAGGTATAAAGAGATTTTGCACATCATCTAAGATGATTAGAGATTTTTTCTCTGTCAGAATGGCAAATAGTTGTTTTAATTTATCGGCTATGATCTCATGGGGAGATTGATTACAAGTAGTCAATATATCGTCAACCAGCAACTCTAAGGATTTAGGGAATTTTAGACTTCTCCAAATGATAACTTCAAATTTATCTAAATTGAGATCGACAAATCTTTTTACTAAAGCTGTTTTGCCAATTCCACTCAATCCCAAGACTGAGATTAATCGGATATTTTGGTTTAGTAGCCAGTGAGAAAGTGTCTTAAGTTCAGTCTCTCTCTCGTAAAAGCTTATTATTTGAGGAGCCAGAGTCAAATCGTGATTAAGGGATTTACTATTTTGATTATTTTTCTGAAATATTTCATCAATTTTGCTTAATTCTTTTAGTTCAAAATTAAAAGTAGTATTATTGTTATGTTGGTTGTTACTTTGTATTATAATTGGTGAAGATAGCACACTTAATCTTGTTAAAGTTGAACAAAAATTAGATTTTTTTATATCCTCACCTAAAGCTTCAGACAAAAGTTGCCATAATTGAGACCCCACATCACTCAGATGATTTTTCGTAACTTGGTACTTTTTGGCCATATCGTCATAAGTCTGTCTTTGCCAAGTTCCCTCAACTACAGCGCGTTGCAAATCGTCCAGATGTTTTCCTGTTTGTTCAAAGACTACACTATCAGCAAATTGTAACGCTTCGTTTACATTCATTTATCTATACAGGGTAAGGCTTTGAGATATTATATCATAGCTTGATTCTGATTTTTCCGACTTTTTCCGTTGTTGATGTTAAGAAATTGTAATATAACTGCCGTTTAAATCCTATTTTTTCTGGTTGTCAAGTTTATAATCCTTTGTAAAAATCGATAGCAAGAATGAACTAAGTAATAATTTATAAGTTTAGACTGTCCTTCAAGCTAACTCATACTTTATTCGACAATCGCTGATGAAACACAAATTATTTGCTTTAACCGTAATTTCAATTGTTACAAGTGAAATTGCTATGGCAACTGTTCCGCCAATCAGAAGTAATTCCTGTCGGCTTTACAATGCTTACCTCTTGAACGGTCAAATCTACTTATCAAATAAACAACAAGGGAGGGCAAATATCTCTCTTGGAAAAAGTTATCAACAAAAGATTTGTCAAGCTTTAAAACCAGAACTTGAAAATATAAAAATTTCTCAAAAAAGATTTTGTAATCTATCGATTTTTTTGAACAATTCAAGATTTACCAAAATTAGCTGGTTGCCTTTAGATATATCCAGCAATTTAGAAGTAGCTCGTGAAATTTTCTTACGATATCAGCTAGGTCTAGATTTTTTAGTTCAAGAGAAACGGCAATCTTTTTGGAAAAATAATCAATCTGTCTTTAAATCACAGGTAGAAAAAGGGATTTTAAAAATTGAGAGAGCAAGATTCGATCTAGACTACGATAAAAAATTAGAAACTGTTTATCGGCTGGCAACGTATCCTTGTCAAGAACCGCAGAAAACTCAGGTTTCTTGGTATTGGTCGTATCATGTACTAGAGCGTGACGATCCACTTCTGAGCCCACACATTCTAGGATACCGCCTATCACCTTTTGAAGCTTTTATTTTTGAAGGACGGACGTACCTGTTCTTCTACGATCCCTCAGATAACTTAGTTGGAGTTTATGAACCACAAAGTGTCCGTGATGGTTATGACCTAGCAATGCCACTTGTCTGTGAATTTAAAGTTAAAGGAGTCTAACGATGATTAACACTCAAAATCTAACAAATGATAATTACGAACGGTTGAGATTTGAACTAATCAACCAACTGGAAACGAGTAATGTCGAAGATACTTTACTGAACCCTATAATAGATACAGTAGGCATTCCTACCTTGGGAGTTGGGTTAAATCTCAGAAGTGTAGCTTCAAGAAATATTATTTTTAATATTTTTGGGATAAATCCAGCTAATCCCAGTGATAGTGGATATGCCACTCAATTGATCGGTGTCATCAATCAAAATTGGAATGATACCCCTCAGCAAGAGCAACAATTGAGACAAGCCCTAAATAATATCATGGTAACTCGTGCCAATGATAACACAGTTACGGGGGGCAATACCAAGCGTCAAAGTTTTGCTTTTAGCAGTCGAGATGAATCGATTCAAGCTTTTAATCAGCGCATTGGAACTGATGAAACTGTAGTAACCAATCGCATTAATCTGGCAAATTCATTAGAACGTGCGGTCTTGGTTTCGATGGCATTTAACAATGCTAATCTACTCGGAACAGGATTACAAACAGCAATTAATACTGATGGTGATCGCGCAGAAGCATGGTTTGAAATTCGATACAACTCTAATGCAGGTGCCAGTGCAAGCACAGGTATTGCTAGAAGACGATATCTTGAGTCAGAAATTTTTGGTTTATATGATCAATCCAATCCCCCTGCTGGCTTTCGTCCTCCAGAAGCTGATGCTCTTAAAGTCTTCCGAATGTTTAATAAACATGAAATAAAGATTGGTAATTACGAGACAAGTTATGGAACTGCCAGAGCTATTGCCAATGGGGATATTGCAGCTATTAACGGACGATTGAATGTACCTGGAGTTACTATAGGACAAGTTCTAGTACCTCAAGATGAGTTCCAAGCAGCAAGAACAGTTTTGGTTGAAAACTTCGCTACATTGCCAACAGCGATTAGCACGGAACTTCAAATAGTCGATCCGACAAATTTCCTGCTGACTCCCAATCAGATCGATCTTGTATTCGTCGCCTATAGCGGTACGCAACCTACTGGTGAAGTAGCTGCCAATACTGTCAATCGAACGGACAAAACAAGCCAGGACGATTTAATTTTTGGCGGGATAAATAGTGACGGTACAACCCGTAATAGTAACGATACCCTGACGGGTGCTGGAGGTAATGATTTATTTATCGGCGGATTAGGTAACGATAACCATAACGGCGGAGATGGCATAGATACTGTCAGTTATCGACACAGTTCACAGGCTGTAACGGTTAACCTACAAGCTAATACAGGACAGGGTGGGCACGCCCAAGGAGATACCTACACAAGCATAGAAAACATTATCGGTAGCCCTCAAGCTGATACCATAACGGGCGATAGCCAAGCCAACACACTCATTGGACTCGATGGAGATGATACCATTGACGGTGGAGCGGGAAAGGATAAACTCCTCGGTAATCAGGGAGTGGATTCCCTACGGGGGGAAACTGGCGACGACATTCTCAGTGGAGGAGCCGGTAACGATATTCTTGATGGTGGGGATGGTAAAGAAGATACAGCCATCTATTCTGGCAACTTCAAAGATTACAAACTAACTCTGTCAAAGACAGATAAAAAAACAGTTACTATTGCCCATACTGGGGGTAGTGGAGAAGACGGAACAGACACCCTAACCAACGTCGAATTCGCACAATTTAAGGATAAAAAAGTTCCCCTCCAAGGATTGGATCTGGCTTTTGTTATCGACACCACTGGAAGTATGTTCGACGATATTGATGCGGTCAAAGCCAGTGCCAGCAATATCATCAACACGATCTTCGATGACAGCTTTCCTTTTTCTCGGGTCGCCTTAGTAGGTTATAACGATCCAGGGACGAACACCTTTCTCTCCTTCACCGATCAAGAAGATATCGATGAGCGCAAAACCGCGGCCATCAATGCCATTAATAGCATTTCAGTGGGGGGCGGCGGTGACTTTCCAGAATTAGTCAACTCGGGATTGCTCCGTGCTTTGTCTGGTGGTGCTGGCGAATGGAACAAAGAAGCGGTTTCTCGTTCGATCATCCTGTTCGGCGATGCGCCGCCCAAAGATACCGAACTTCGTTCCCAAGTGCTTGAGCTTGCTGCCAATATTGGTGTCTCAATTCCTAGCACACTCACGTCAATGTCTATCGTCGGTGACATCGAAACCAGCAGCGTTACCACAGGTCTCACCGCAACGCGCTTTTTTGTCTCAACAGTGGACACAGAAGGAACTGAGGAAACATTTCCTGTTCAGATCTTCACGATCTTGATCGGCAACGACCCGACAACAGCCGCTGATTTTAACAGTCTCGCCACCGAAACAGGCGGGAAGGCTTTTACCGCAGCGGACGCGGGAGAAATTGTTACCAAAATCTTAGAAGTGATCGACGAAGTTACCACAATTGTCACCTTAGCTGTCTCTCCCAGCAGTGTGAATGAAGATGAGACAACTAACTTCGTCTATACCTTCACTCGCACCGGAGCCACAACTGATGCTTTAACCGTCAACTATACAGTCGGGGGGACAGCTACCTTTAACACAGATTACACCCAAACTGGTGCAGCAAGTTTTAATGCAACCACAGGGACAGTGACTTTCGCTGCTGGTTCATCGACTGCTACCGTAACAGTTGACCCCACTACTGATACTACTGTTGAACCCGATGAAACCGTCGCTTTAACCCTCGCTTCTGGAACAGGTTATGCCATAGGTACGACTGAAGCAGTTGTGGGAATCATTACTGACAATGATAATGATAATGAAACTCCTGGTAATCTTGCTCCGACGGATTTAGCATTAAGTGCGACCACAGTAAATGAAAATGTTGCTCCCAATACAGTGATTGGAACATTTTCTAGCACAGACCCCGATACTGGTAATAGCTTTACCTATAGCTTAGTCGCAGGAACAGGAGATACAGATAATACTGCATTCTCGATTGTGGGGAATCAATTACAGATTAATAATTCTCCCGATTTTGAAACTAAGAATAGTTACAGTATTCGAGTTAAAACAACTGACCAAGGGGGACTAGGTTTTGAAAAAGTCCTGGTCATTACTGTTAATGATGTCAATGAAACTCCTGGTAATCTTGCTCCGACGGATTTAGCCTTAAGTGCGACCACAGTAAATGAAAATGTTGCTCCCAATACGGTGATAGGAACATTTTCTAGCACAGACCCCGATACTGGCAATAGCTTTACCTATAGCTTAGTCGCAGGAACAGGAGATACAGATAATACTGCATTCTCGATTGTGGGGAATCAATTACAGATTAATAATTCCCCTGATTTTGAAACCAAAAATAGTTACAGTATTCGGGTAAAAACCACAGACCAAGGGGGACTCAGTTTTGAGAAAACCTTGACAATTGTGGTAAATAATGTTAATGAAACACCAACAGATTTAGCCTTAAGTGCGACCACAGTAAATGAAAATGTTGCCCCCAATACGGTGATAGGGACATTTTCTAGCACAGACCCCGATACTGGGAATAGCTTTACCTATAGTTTGATAGCAGGAACAGGAGATACGGATAATACCGTATTCTCGATTGTGGGGAATCAATTACAGATTAATAATTCCCCTGATTTTGAAACCAAGAATAGTTACAGTATTCGAGTTAAAACAACTGACCAAGGGGGACTAGGTTTTGAAAAAGTCCTGGTCATTACTGTTAATGATGTCAATGAAACTCCTGGTAATCTTGCTCCCACAGCCGTAATTTTCCAAAATGCTGTCACCGAGTTAGCTGAAAATGTCGATGTCACTCCAGAATTTAAGGTCGCCGATCTCCTTATTGAAGATGATGGTTTAGGAACCAATAATCTCTCCCTCACGGGACGGGATAGGGAGCGCTTCTTAATTCAGAATTCGGCACTTTTCTATGTCGGTTTTGCTCCTAATTTTGAAGCCCAAAATAGTTACGAAGTCACTGTGAATGTGGATGATCCAACCGTTGGTGTCACCCCCGATCTCACCCAAACCTTAACTTTAAACATCACCGATGTCAATGAAGCTCCCACAGCCCTAATTCTTGCCAATAGCACCAAGGCGATCGCTGAAAATACCGATACCAGTCAAGGTGTAAAAGTTGCCGATATTCAGATCAGCGATGATGCCCTGGGAACAAATAGCCTTTCTTTGCTGGGTAATGATCAGAGCAGTTTCCAGATTCGTGGACGGGAATTATTCTTCATCGGTAAGGCCGATTTTGAAGCCCAAGCTCTCTATAATCTGACGGTGGCGGTGACGGATACCACCCTCAAACCGGCTCCCAACGCCACGCCAGACGCAACGGTTAATTTCACCCTAGAAATTACCAATCTACCCGACCAAGCCGTTAATCCCCAAAGCCTCCAATTTAATAATACGGGTGATGGACAAGGTTCTCTGGTTTTCAACTTTAGTGACTTGCCCGGTAGCATACAGGTCAAAGCGATTGAGGAAGGACTTCAACAGACGGGAGCTTTCTTCAATAACGTTGTCGGTCTCTATCCAGTGGCCGATGATAACGGAGCCGTTTTTGACAGCCTCGATTTAGATGGAGATGGCAACGCGACAGAGTTAATTCAACCCAGTCAAGCGGGTTATGCGCGTACCGCCTTAAGTCAAGCGGTGAATAACTTCATTTTGCGGGCCAGTGGGGAAGGGGCAAACCAAAGCACCACCGCCGCTGAATTTGGGGATGTGTTGTTGGAAGGGGGGCGACGCTACGCACCCTTTGTGATTGCCAATGGCGGCAATCTGGGAGGAAGTCTGCAAGGGAGTATTCAGGCATTTTTGTCCAAAAATCCCGATAACGTGGCGGCTACCCTAGAAAACTTTATGAGTCATGAGGTGGCCTATTTCTCCTTTGGGGCGGCAAATCCCGATGGTGCGGAACATTTACGGTCAAGGGGGAATAATATCTTTGGCTTTGAGGATTTACCGGGTAACTTACCCAATATCAGCGATAACGACTTTAATGATGGGATTTTGGCGTTTAATTTTATTGCTTAATCGTCTTTTGCTAGTCTGACAAACCTTTTCCTCTGGGAGTTGCAGATGGTTGTCTTTTTCTAACTGCGAATCGCCGTCATTTGTCGCCCCACAGGACTCATTGCCGTTTCCGATTAATGATAGCACAGATGGCTTCCAATCCAGCAATGATTTATTAGTAAATATCACTGGATTTACTGGTACTTTACCTGCTTTAGGGAGTATTCCGGTGGGTAATTTCTTTGTTTAATTAATACCTTTTTTCTAAAGTAATGGCAGAGATGGTTAATTACCCTCACCCACAACCCCTCTCCCTTTTTGGGAGAGGACAGTAAGATGTCTGCCACAAATAAAGAAAAATGTATAACCTTACCTATCAAAACTTTGCCGTCACAATTTAGGACAACAATGGTATGCCATGGACCTCTACTCTTCTTCATCTTCTTGACTTGACAAAGGCTTTTGTGCAACGTGGCGCACGAAAAGAATCTGCACAATATCGCCAGTGATGGTAAAGAGAATTCTGTAGGCACTACGTCCCTTACCATAAATAAGTTGTCGGATTTCTTCCTCCAAGAAATTATTTTCAAAAGCAAGTGAACAACGGTAAGGCATTTGCTCTAGTGACAGAATTGCTTTGTACAATCCTTCTAGCCACAACCTCGCTTTTCGAGGAGAATCTTTACTGAACCACAGATAGGCTTTTTCAATTCCCTGTTGTGCTTCAGGTTGTATGACCACTTGATACTTTTGGCTCATGGAGAACTGTCCAGTTTATCGAACAATTCAGAGAAGAATTCCTCTGCCTTCTTACCTTTGCCTTGCTTCATCTCTTCAAGACCACGCTTGACTCCTTTAAGCGTCTCAACCAATTCTGCAGCTTCAAGAAGTGTCTGATAGGATTCCGCATCCTGCACGACGAGTGCTGCTTTCCCATCAACCGTAAGCACCAAAGGGTCTTTGGTTTGTTTGAGATGCTCTATGAACTGGGTCGTGTTTCGTTTAAACTCAGTTAGAGAATGAATGTCTTTTGAAAGGTTGAGCATTATCCTAGCAGACAAAACGCATTTAACTATATGCTACCTTAAATTAAGTCCCCTGTGACAAATACCCGCTCCTCTCACTGCTGGCTTCCAATCCAGCAATGATTTATTAATAAATATCACCGGATTTACCGGCAGTTTACCAGCTTTAGGGAGCATTCCGGTGGGTAATTTCTTTGTTTAAGTGTCTAAGCTCTCCTTCTAAGTCACCTAGAAAACGGGTTTCTCGGAGAAACCCGTTTTCTGTGTTAAAAATTGTCAGCTACTCCCGCCATTTATTAGTCACATATTTCTTAACATAAAGTTGGACAACAACTGTGGTATAACTTCACAAGAACTTGATATTAAGTAGGTAGGCGTTAAAAGTTGTCAGATCCCCCCGCCTATCGGCACCCCCCTTATCAAGGGGGGATTAAGGGGGGATCGAACCTAAAATCCATTTTTAATTTAATTATAACCAGCTACTTATTATTACAATAGTCTCAAAAACAATGATCGAATTAAGTCCCGCTGCCGCTAGAGAAATTGAACGTTGGAGTCAAAGCCGTCGCCTAGGGGGTTCCTATCTGCGTTTGGCCGTAAAAAACGGTGGTTGTTCGGGACTTCACTATCATCTCGAATTAACCGATATTGCGGCAGAAAACGATCGCTTTTATCAAAGTCAGGGTATTAATATTTTAGTCGATCCTGACAGCGATCGCTACCTACAAATTTTTAAATTAGACTATTCAGAAGATCTCATGGGTGGTGGTTTCCGTTTTACCAATACCAACGCCCAAAATACCTGCGGTTGTGGTCTTTCCTTTAGCGCTTAATTAACTACTCCAAATAGCCAAGACAACTAAAAGCGCATTAACCAGATAAAAAGCTCCCACAATCTTGGTTTCCGTCCAACCACTTAATTCTAAATGATGATGAAAAGGAGCCATTTTTAATAATCTTTTGCCCTTGCCATCGGGTCCTTTTGTAGCTTTATAATAGCTAACCTGAGCGATTACCGAAAGAGATTCCAGAAAGAACAGACCACTAATTAAAAATAATCCCCAGAGATGTCCGGCAATTAAACCCACTGCAGCTAAAGCACCTCCCAAAGCGAGGGAACCCGTATCACCCATGAACACTTTAGCAGGGTTGCGGTTATGAAAAATGAAGCCTAGACAAGCACCACTAAAACAAGTGCAGAAAATCGCTAAATCCGGATGACTAGGAGCGATAATAATACCTAAACCCAAAAATGCGATCGCAGCTGTTCCCCCTGCTAATCCATCCACCCCATCGGTGAGATTAGTGGCGTTACTTTCAGCCACAAGGACAAATCCCGCCAAAATCCAGAAGAAAAAGCCCAAAGGAATCACTAATCGACCCCAAAGGGTGATATCGGTACTCACCTGATTGACCAACATCCAGAGGCAAAAAAGCGCCGCCCCCGTTATCTGTAAAATTAACTTCATCTGGGGAGATAGGCCTTTATTCGACTTATAACGCAGAATTTGCCAATCGTCTAACCAACCGATACCCATGTAAACAAAGGTCAGCAAAGCAACTGCCACCACATTAGGAGTGAATTTAGACCAGATTAAAGCGAAAATAAGGGCTACTGGCACAAAAAAGCTGCCTCCCATCGTTGGGGTTCCTGCTTTCTTTAAATGGGTCTGTGGTCCATCTTCGCGCATAATCTGACCCATTTTCAAGCGCCGCAGCATCGGCACTACCCAGCAACCAAGACCACCACTGATTAATGTCGTGGCCATCAGGGGGGGCAACAGGGAATTAGTGGACTGAAAAAAAACTACTAACAGAAATAGTAATCCCGTTAGTAGAATCAGGAGATGGGTTCCAGTGGGTTTTTTGAAGATAGGGGCGGAAAAAAAGTTAGCGTTCACGACTAAAGCGCCAGATAAGGGGAAAATTTGCCAAAGAAGACGGGATTAATCTTCATCTAAGACTAATTCATCCTCGTCGTCATCATAACTGATATCATCGACATCCATGAGTTCAGATAGTTCCACATCTTCTTCGAGAGTGAGATCTGGTTCCGCGACTTTATCCCGGGGAATCATGCGATTATTTTTTTCTAACCACTCAACAATGGAAGCGTCTTTTTTTAGGGGAATAACCGCGGCCGGTTCGTAGCGGGGTTCTTGACGAATAGAAGGATTAAGCATAATTACTCGACGATTAGCAGCAATCATTTCGAGTTTACCATGTCTTTTAAGGCTCTGTTGACATCCTCGCCGCCGTAAAACGGACGGCGATTCCTCACCACGCCACTTTTTTAGGGTGGTCGCTGAACGGGGTTGACGCTTCACCGAAAAACGCTTAATTGCTTAAGTC
>VYLT01000277.1_pt1 | contig 12362 bp, 16 predicted proteins | sample 5114261 | NCBI WGS metagenome assembly VYLT01 (sample SAMN12291815, study PRJNA351875) | freshwater metagenome | isolation source: freshwater lake | place: USA: Michigan, Little Long Lake | collected 2011-07-12 | reverse complement strand
CTTGGCCAGTTCGACAAGGCCGAGGTCGCCGCGCACGAGCACGCCGTTTACACGCGCGCCCGCGAGGCCCTGCGCGGCATCAACGGCCTGAAGGTGCACGGCGAATCATCGGGCAAGGGGGCGGTCCTGTCCTTCAGCCTGGAAGGCGCCCACCCGCATGACCTTGCCCAGATCCTTGACCGTTACGGCGTTGCCATCCGCGCGGGCCACCACTGCGCGCAGCCGTTGATGCAGCATCTCGGCGTTTCGGCCACTGCGCGGGCGAGTTTCGCATTGTATAACACTGTAGCGGAGGCCGACGCCTTCGCCGAAGCGCTCGCCAAGGCGCGGAAAATGCTGGTATAGGAAGCCTCATGGCAGACGATCTTGCTTCCCGGGACACAATGAACGCGGCTGAAACGCCTGCAGCGTCAGCGATTCCGCAGGAAGAGCTCGACCGGATGACGGATGAGCTGATTGCGGCGTTCAAGACCGTTTTCGACCCAGAGATCCCGGTCGACATCTATGAACTGGGCCTCATCTACAAAGTGGATATCGATGATGACCGCAAGGTCGACATTGAGATGACCCTGACGGCGCCAGGCTGCCCTGTGGCCGGCGACATGCCGGGCTGGGTGGAGAATGCCGCTAAGTCAGTAGACGGCGTCGCCGATGTCGAGGTGCGCCTGACCTTCGATCCGCCCTGGACGCCCGCCCGCATGTCGGACGAGGCGCGCCTCGCGTTGAACATGCTTTGATCTGACCAGGGCTCAGGCCCCGATCAGCTTTGGCAGGGCTTTGCAGAAGCGGCTCACATCTTCCAGCTTGCCCATCGAGACGCGGCTCCACGGCGTGTAGTCCATGTACTGCCCGCGAATGGAAATCTTCTCGGCGGCCATCGCCTTCTGCAAATCATTGGCCGGCTTGCCGCTCTGGAAATAGACGAAGTTGGTCTGTGACTTGAGATAGGGCAGGCCGAGCGTGTCGAGGGTCGCCTCGACCATCTGCCGGCCTTCGACGATCTTGCCTTTCGAATAGGTTATGAAGGCCTCGTCGTTATAACAGGCGATGGCGGCGGCCGTGGATGTGCAGGGCGCCGAGGACATCACGGTGGCGCGGATCTTCGCGGCGGTTTCTGCCGATGAAATCGTATAGCCGACGCGGATGCCGGCCATGCCATAGATCTTCGAGAAGGTGCGCGTGATGATCACGTCCTTGCCTTCCTTGACCAGCGGCACACAGGTGATCGCGGCCTCGTCATCGGTCAACTCGATATAGGCTTCGTCAACCACCACGGTGGTTTTCGCAGCCATACCAGCGACGGCGGGGCGGATTATGGTGCCCGGCGTTGTCAGGCCGGTCGGGTTGTTCGGATTGCACAGTTGCACCATGCCGGTTCCCGGCGTGATGGCGGCTTCGATGCCGGCATAGTCGATCTCCATACCGTCCGTAAGCGGAATACGTGTGATGCTGGCCATGCCGAGGTTGGCGGCATAGAGGGAGGTTGTGTCCCAGAAGAGGCGCGGCGCCACGATCGGACCCTTCGGCCCGTAGATCAGCGCGATGGCGCTGAGCGCTTCGCCGGACCCGGTAGTGATGACGACCTGTTCCGGCGCCACGCCGTGGCGGTCGGCGATAAGCGCCATCAGTGTCTGGATGGCTTCGGCATTGGTGTAATAGGCGCCCTTTTCGGCGGATTTGCTGATCGCCGAAAGGGCAGACGGGGATGGGCCGTATGGGTTCTCGTTACGCGAAAGCAAAGCCTGGCCTTCGGCGGGGCCGAACAGGGGGAGCGGCGCAGAAGGCGGGAAGGCGCCCTTTGCTTCGGCGAGTGCGGCGGGTGAACTTGTGGTGCAGGCCGCGAGGCTCGCCGCTGCGCCCATTGCGCCGCCGGAGAGGATGCCGCGGCGTGTGAGTCTATATCCCATGGTCTTTCTCCGGTGTTCGGGTAGCGAGTTCGGTGGTGATCGGGACGGCGTCGGTGCGCATCGGCAGACCGGGGCGCGCCGGGCCAAAGGCAGACGTCAGCATCAAGGTGGACGTGACCAGCAGATAAAGGCCAAGCGCGCGGCGCAGGTGCGCCGCGTTGAGACTGTGCGCCATGGCGACGCCCCACGGCGCGGTGATCAGGCTCATCGAGATGATGGCCAGGGCGGCGATCACATTGACATAGCCGATGGAGCCGAAGGGCAGGCCGGTTTCGCCCAGGCCGCCGAGGACGGAGCCGATTGTGCCGGGTACCGCGATGATCGTGCCGAAACCGGCGGCGGTGGCGACCGCGCGGTGCATGGGTTGGCCGCTCAGTGTCATGATCAGAACGGCCGGCGTGCCGCCGCCAATGCCGAGCAGGGTGCAATAGCCGCCGAGAACGCTGCCCAGGCCGCCGCGCAGCATGCCCGTCGGCATCTGGCCAGCGATGGGACCGTTCTTCGTCAGTGCCGGGAACAGGAAGTGCCAGGACATGATGAACACGCCGATGCCGAAGGTGACCTTGAGCGCTTGCCCGTCCATGTAGCGCGCAATGATCAGCCCAAGGACGACCCCGGCGACCACCCAGGGCGTCCAGCTCCTCAATATGTCGAAGTCGACCGCGCCGCGCCGGGCATGCGCCTGAACGGAGCGCAGGGAGGTGAAGATGATCGTGGCGAGCGAGGTGCCGATGGCGACGTGCATGATCTTGTCGCCGTCACCACCAGTGCCCAGCAGGGTAAGCACGGAGGCCAGCGCCGGCACCACGACAAAGCCGCCGCCGATGCCGAACAAGCCTGCCACGAAGCCGGCCAGCGCGCCGGCCGCCAGCATGGCCGCAATGAACATCAGCGTGTCGCCCGTAATCGCCAAGCACGACTCCTGCCGGAAATGCGGCCTGCAACCGGGTTACGCCTGTTATGGCCGGGCGCAATTCTCCGGGACCGGAAAGGGCGCCAAATGGCCTATTCCGGCGGCAGACGGCGGCCATTTGACCAGCAGGGCAACAAAACTTGGGCAACCCGGCAGGCCTTGATCTTACCGCGCCAATCGCCCACCTATGGGGCATGGCCAGACGACCCCGCCCGAAACCCGTGAAACTGTCTGATTCCGCCGCAGCGCGCGTGCGGGACATCATGGCCGAGCGCGGCCTTGGTTACCTTCGGGTCGGCGTGAAGAATGGCGGCTGCGCGGGCATGGAATATGTCATGGACTATGCCGCCGCGCCGGAGCCGCTCGACGAAGTGGTCGAGGACAATGGCGTCACGATCGTGATTGATGCGAAGGCCGTCCTGTTCCTGCTGGGCAGCGAGCTCGATTACGAGACGACGCTGCTGCACGAGAAATTCGTGTTCCGGAACCCGAACCAGACGGATGCATGCGGCTGCGGCGAAAGCGTCACCATTGTTCCCGCCGCGGCGGAATGATCGTTCGCAGTTTCGCGCCGATTGCGGCGCCGGATGCGAAAATCCTCATCCTCGGCAGCATGCCTGGCGTTGCCTCGCTGGACGCGGGCCAATACTACGCCCATCCCCGTAACGCGTTCTGGCCGATCATGGGCGCGCTGTTTGGCGCGGGACCGGACCTGGCGTATGCAGAGCGTGTGGAGCGGCTGAAGTCGCGGGGCGTGGCAGTGTGGGACGTCCTGCAGGCCTGCGAGCGCGAGGGCAGCCTCGATTCGAACATCCGCAGCGAAGTGCCCAACGATTTTGCGGCCTTCTTCGCGGCGCATGCCGAGCTGCGCACCCTGGCGCTGAACGGCGGCAAGGCGGCGGCGAGCTTTCGCAAGCACGCCGCGCGCCTGCTGCCGGACGGCGCGGCTTTGCATGCCTTGCCCTCCACTAGTCCCGCCCATGCGGCGCGCAGCTTCGAGGCAAAGTGTGATCTGTGGCGGGCCGCGCTTTGCGCCTGATCAGATCCCGTCGCCCGAAAGCTTCATCAGGATGATGCCGCCGGCGATCAGCAGTGCGGCGAGCACACGCAGCGCCGTAGCGGATTCCCCGAGCCACAGCACGCCGACGGTGAACGCGCCGATCGCGCCGATGCCGGTCCAGACCATGTAAGCGGTGCCGAGCGGCAGGCTTCGCATGGCGAGCGCCAGCAGGAAGAAGCTTGCGGGCATTGCCGCGGCCATCAGCAGGGTCGGCGCAAGGCGCGTAAAACCGGCGGACTGTTTCATGGCGACAGCCCAGACGATTTCGAGCAGGCCGGCAAGGATGAGGTAGATCCAGGACATGGGATGCTCCGGTTTATCGGGCCGTCCCGGTCATGTTTCCGGCACCGGGGGAAGCCGTTCTCCTGAATGTGGCGGCGAGATAGGACATCCGCAACGGGATTCCAGAGGTGGTTCAGGCCTTGCTGTACGCCGATAGATCGTCCGGGGTGGGCTTGGCTTCGAAGCCGTTCGGCGGGTCGGGGATTAAGGTTGCGCGCCTTACCGGTTCGCCGGTTGCTTCGGCGACGAGTTCGGCGGTGCGGGCCTCAACGGCCTCGGTGAGGCGCGCGATGAATTCGTCCTTTGGAAGGCCGGGCGGGATGGGTTCGAGGAATTCGATCACGGCTTTGCCGGTTCGGCGCGGCGATTCCTGTTGCTGCCAGAACACGCCGATATTCGTGGCAACCGGCACGACGGGCACCCCCATCGCTTCGGCCATGTGCCAGACGCCGGACTTGTAGCGGAAGTGATAGCCGACCGGGGCGAGGTGGCCTTCCGGATAGATCAGCACACGGCGGCCGTCATCCTTGGCTCTTTGCATGCCGTTGGCGAGCGAAGAGGCTTTCTTTTCGCCGCCGCCGCAGGTGTCGATGACAATGGCGCCAAGCTTCTTCAGGATGCCGGACACAAGCGGGAAGCGCTCAAGGTGGTCACCGGTGACGAAGGCGAGGTTGTGGACTTCCGGGTAGACGAGGAAACCGTCGCCCCAGCTCTGGTGTTTGGAGGCGATCACGAAGGCGCCATCGGGGAGGTTGGCGCGCCCGCGCACCTCCTTGCGGATGCCGGCGACAATGCGCAGTGCCCAGTTCATCGCGCGTGTATAGCTCTTGATGATCGCACGCACGGGGCTGTGGCCCGGCCAGGCGAGAAAGGGCAGCGAGACGAGCACATAGATGATCGACAAGAGCCAGTAGGCCATCTGGAAAAGGGTACCGCGCATGGGGGTGATGCTCCGTAGGCGAAGGATCAGGCAGATTTAAGGACGGCGAGCACAGCGCGCGATAGGGCGGGCGCGTGCTGGGAAAGCGGGCCCTGCAGGCGGTTGTAGATCTTGTTTTGACCTGCTTGCATGACCACGCCCAGGGCCATGGCCGCCTTCAGCGCAGGATCGCCCTTCGGTATCGCGCCGGCATCCATCAGGCCACTGATGATCTTCTCGGTGACCGAGACTGGGTCGTCCTCGCGGCGCTTGTCGTAGGGCAGGTAACGGTTCAGCGAGACGAGGTGGAAGGAGAAGAGTAGAAAGTCTTCGTCCGCCAGCGTGCAATAGGCGAGCACGGCGGCGTGGACTTTAGTGTCAAGGCTGCCTTTGCTCGACAGCGCCTCGGTCAGCATCTGCGACAGGCGATTGTGGGTGGCCTGGAAGAGCGAGAGGGCGAGTTCGTCCTTGCCCTTGTAGTGGCGGTAGAGCGCGCCTTCTGAGACGCCCGCCTTGTCGGCGATCTCGCGCGTTGTGGCGGCGTCCACGCCTTCGTGGATAAACAGCTTCAGCGCCGCGCGCTCGATCTTCGGCTTGGCGTTGCGCACCCGCGGCTTCTTGTCGGGCGGCTGGGGCGGCGGGGCGGCGGATCGGGCCATGCGGAATGTCTCCGGTTACAGGCCGGCATATAGCAGGCGGTCGGCCAGATTGCAAGTGATCATTCGCTCACTGGCGTGCAGGATTCGTGAATGACGCGTAAACCATTGGAAGGTGTGGAGGGCGCCAAATGCAAACCGGGCGCACTGTCTGGGTGCGCCCGGAAAGGGTGTTCGATTGTGAATTGCCGCCTAGGCGAGGACGTCGATCCGGTAGCTTTCGATGACGGTATTTGCGAGCAGCTTCTCGCACATTTCCTTCACGCGCTTTTCGGCGTCGGCCTTTGCAAGGCCGTCCTCGAGTTCAAGTTCGATCACTTTGCCGACGCGGGCGGCGGAGACTTCGCCGTAACCCATGCGGGCGAGTGTATCGGCGACGGCCTTGCCCTGGGGATCCAGCACGCCGGATTTCAGCGAGACGTGAACGACGGCCTTCATTATTTGCTGCCTCCGGTGAAGCTGACGACGTTGTCCGTGTCGCCCGATTCCTTGATGATCCCAAGGCGGCGCGCAACTTCGGCATAGGCTTCCGTCACGCCGCCGAGGTCGCGGCGAAAACGGTCCTTGTCCAGCTTCTCGCCGGTCTTGTAATCCCACAGGCGGCAGCTGTCCGGGCTGATCTCATCGGCCAGCAAGATGCGCGGCATGTCGTGATCGTTCTCGAAATAGCGGCCGAATTCGATCTTGAAATCGACGAGGCGGATGCCGGCGCCGGCGAACAGGCCGGACATGTAGTCGTTCACGCGCAGGGCGAGCGCGATGATGTCGTCATACTCTTGCGGCGTCGCCCAGCCGAAAGCTGCAATGTGCTCCTCGGAGACCATCGGGTCGTGGAGCGCGTCGCTCTTGTAGTAAAATTCCACAAGCGGGCGAGGCAGCTGCTGGCCTTCGGGCATGCCGAGGCGTGTCGACAGGGAACCGGCTGCGATGTTGCGGACAACGACTTCGAGCGGGATGATCTCGACCTTGCGGATCAGCTGCTCGCGCATGTTGAGGCGGCGTATGAAGTGCGTCGGGATTCCGATGGCGCTCAGCTGCGTCATGATGAACTCGCTGATGCGATTGTTCAGCACGCCCTTGCCGTCGAGCACGGCTTTCTTCTGGGCATCGAACGCCGTCGTGTCGTCCTTGAAATACTGGATCAGCGTGCCCGGCTCCGGGCCCTCATAGAGGATTTTCGCTTTTCCCTCATAGACGATGCGCCGTTTGCTCATCTTATCCGGCCCTTCCTGCAGTGCCTGGGGGCCTTCTGCCCGGCGGAATCACCGGCCAGCACCCCTGAAGGCGCGACTGTTACGCCAAGTCGCAGGCAGAAACAATTATTGCGAACACCCGGCCCGGCGACCTATATGACCCCTGACAAGCCAACGTCTGACACAGAAAAGGGTATTTCCATGAGCTCATTCGATGATCGTGAACGCGCCGAGGAAGCCCGGTATGCCCTCGACCAGCAGACGCAGATGCGCGTAGCCGCCCGCCGGAACAAACTGCTGGGTCTCTGGGCCGCCGGCCTGATGGGCGTCAGCGGCGCAGATGCCGAGGTTTATGCCAAGAGCGTTGTGGTGGCGGATCTTGAGGAAGCCGGCGACGGCGACGTGATCCGCAAGGTGCTGGGCGACCTGACAGCGGCGGGCATCACCCGTACCGAAGCGCAGATCAAGGAAGAGCTGGCGCGCCTGTTGCCAGTCGCTCGCGAGGAAATCATCCGCGAAGTCAAAGGCTGACAGGTCTCAACGAGCCTGAACAGACTTCAGGCTGCCGCCGGATGCCGGAACATAACTGTCGGCGCAGCTCGGTGTCTCGTGGCCCAGCGGCGTGAACGAGACGCAGTTGAACTGCGCGCCGGCCCCGTCCCGGAACAAAGGCTTGCCGTGCCAGCCCTGAATGCTGGATTTGCCCGTCCAGGTGCTGAACATCACTTTGCCGGCGGTCTGCGGAATGCCGGGGTCGCCTGGCCGCGTTGCATAGTAGGGCACGCCGTCCACGAACCAGGTGATACCATCGGGACGCCATTCGAAGGCATAAAGATGCGGCGCAGCGGCAGCGTCGAAGGGCAGATCGAATACCGCAGGCTGGTTGGTCTTGCCCTTCCGGAAATAGTTGAAATGAATCTTGGTCGTATCCGTGCCGAGAAACTCGATGTCGATTTCATCATGCGGGTCGCCGAACCACGGGCCGGTATAGGTGAAGAAGGCCGTGACGAGACCTGAGCCGGGAGCCGGCTGCATGATCACTTCGTAGCGGCCAAAATGGTAGGTCTGTCCGGACTGCATCTCGGCCGCTGTGTAGGGCAGGCCGCCATGAAATTCTCGTTTCACTTCGAGAAAGGCGCCGCCATTGCGGGCATCGACGTTCGCGGGCAGCCAGTCTCCGCCGTAGTAGGAGTTGGCATTGCCGTGATCGGACGCGGTGAAGATGGGGTCCTCGGACGGAAAACTCAGACGCGTCAGGAAGCCGCCGGTGCGAGGCTTGCGTTTCGGCGACCACGGTTGTGTGACAGCCGGCGTCATATCCCGCTCGACCGGACGCACCCACGGGTAAAAGTCCGGTTCTTTGACCGAGGCGACCGGTTCAGGCAGGACGGCGGCTGCTTCAGTTTCGGACAGGGGGCTGCGCGCCGGGGCCGGTGGCTGCAGTAGCCAGAGCGCCAGCGCGAGGAAAGCCGCCCAGCTGCCCAGCACAAGCCGGTCAACGCCGGTATCGGCGCTGCGCCATTGTGCGGCAGGTGATGGTTTATGCTCGGCCAAGACCCGGGGCTCCGTGTTAACGCTTCGCTAACCAGCAAAAAATGCGCCAACGCGGGTAAGGAATCAGGCGGCCGAACCGTCGTCCGGAGCAGGGGCGGTGAGGGCGGAGCGATTGCGCATCATGAACAGCGGCACCGAGCCGATGGGTGTGATGGCCCAGTCAAGCGGCTGGTCATGCGACTCCGCCGGGACCCGGTCGATCTGCTGGGCCGCATAGGCGACCGCGCAGGCGAAGGCGCGGCCCTTGGCCCGCAGGACCGACAGCGCCTGGTCGTAGTGGCCCCGGCCATAGCCGAGCCGGTTTCCCAGCGTGTCGAAGGCGAGCAAGGGTGTGAGCACCAGCGTTGGCGTCGCCTCAGGCGCGTCTTCCGGCGGCTCCGACAGGCCGAAGCCGCGCCGCTCCAGCGGCTCGCCGGGTGACCACAGCCGCCAGCTGATACCCTGAGGCGTCATGCGTGGCAGGCAGGTTTCCGCGCCCGCGCGGGCCAGCCGGTCGAGCAGCGGCATGGGGTCGAGTTCTTCATTGATCGGAACATAGGCCGAGACGACCGGGCCATAGCGCTCCAGCAGCTTCATCGGGAAAATCGCCGCGAGCTTTTCAGCCGCATCCGGGTCGCGGGCGGCGGCTTCCGCGCGCAACGTGCGCATCCGGTGGCGCAGGTTTGTCTTGTCGTCTTCGATACTCATGGGGCCTTCTAGCGGGGCTTTATGGCGCCGTCACCGAAGAAGGGACACAAGAACCGCAATCGCCGCCGGGCACATTTCACTCCCGTCGACCTAGAGACTAGGTGGGTGCCGGATGAGCCGAGGCCACAGCCCCGACCAGAGTGCCAACTCCCTGACGGTAAGTAAGGTCGCTGGAGATCAGTCCCTGCGCGCGTCGCAGCCCTTGTGAACGCCCAATGTAGTGGGCCGGGGGGCTGCTGGGAAGGGGCCTGCTCAGGGCGTCACATCGAAGGCATAAAGAAGGGTGCGCTGGACCTTGTTGAAGTTATTGTCCGAAACGATCCAGAGTCGCAGCTCGCCGGTCTCCTTTACCTCGGCGGCGAGGCCTTCAAAGTTGTCGGTCAGCACGGGGCGCGACAGCGTCAGGCGTTGGTTTGAACCCGGCCCCCAGACCAGCACTGAGCGGGCGCCCCGGAGAGGATCGAAGGCGCGGTAGAGCTGGATATTCCGGGTTGTGCCGTCGGCCAGGCGCACCGCATCCAGGCCGACAAGGGCAAAGCCCTCGGGGTTGTCTGCGAGCTGACCCGTCCAATCCGAAGCGCCGGACGCAAGCACGCGGCTGATTGGGGACCCGCTGGTGGACGCGCCCTCGAAGCCGGCCTTGAGGTGGCCATCCGGCGTCAGCACAAGGGCTTCGGGGCCTTCGTTCGTGTCTATGGCGCGGCCTTCGAACGTGGCGGGCAGCGCTGAGATTTCCACAGCTTTCGCGCCGGCGCCGCAGGAGCCGACGGCGAAGGCCTCGATCCGGAAATCGCGCTCGAAGCTGACGAATGCGATGCCGTCCCGCACGGCGAGGCCTTCCGCATCATTCTCGCTCTTGCCGGAAAGAAACTGGCCTTCGGCGCCGCGCATGTAGCCGATGGTAGCGGCGGATGGCGCCCCGCCCGACGTGCCGATCCGGACCCAGCCGCCAGCATCGGTGACCGCCAGAAGCGTGGTGCTGTCCTCGACGGCAAGACCCGAGAGCCCGCCGAAGTTGGGGTCGCCCGAGGTCAGTTCCCAGGCCCCGGCGAGCCGGGCGCCGGCAGGCGCGAGGCCGGCGAGGCTTTCCGTCTGTTTCGCGTTCAGCTCTGTCACCGACACATCCAGCGGGAGGAAGCCGCGCATCGGGGCGTTGCCGTCCGGGCATGATGCGGCGTGGATGCCATCTGCGGCGGAGGCAAAAGTCCACAGGTCGTTAGTCACCGCGGCGGCCGGGGAACGCGCGGCAACCGGCTCGGCTTCGGTCCCGGGCGCTGCGCAACTGGCGAAACCCAGTACGACAGCGGCCGCGATCAGGGGCAGGACGATTTTCATGGAAAGCCTTGGGGGAGTTTGCATTTCGGGCGGGTCTCACCCCCGCGCGGCCAAGGGATGACAGAACCTCGACCTTTTCATGGCCGCCATGCCTGTGCGGGCTGGATTTCGATTCCGAACTCTTTCAAATATTGCAGATGAGTCAGATCCCGCTTGCCCGCCGCTCCCCCATTCCGCCCGAGAACTGCAATCTCGCGCGCACGATCGAGATCGTGGGTGATCGCTGGACGCTATTGATCCTTCGGGCGGCGCTGTACGGCGTGCGCCGGTTTGACGACTTCCAGTCCGAGCTTGGCTGTCCGCGGACAGTCTTGTCCGGCCGGCTGAAGATCCTGGTTGATGCGGGCTTGCTCACGAAAAAGACCTACAAGGTACCCGGCAAGCGGGCGAGGCCGGAGTACGTCCTGTCGGCCATGGGGCTGTCGCTGCGGCCCATCCTGATCGGTTTGACCCAGTGGGGCGACATCTGGCTGGGCAAAGGCGAACCTCCGCCGATCAGCTTCACCAAAGCCGGCTCCAAAACGGCGATCCGCGCCGCCTTTGTGGACCCGGACGGCCGGGAAGTGCGCCCCGACCAGATCCGCGCCGTCCTGCGGGGATAGGCGGGTTCGGCGCGGCGCAGCGGACTTGTTTTTGGCTCTTGCAAACCGCGAGCCTTCCGCTTATTCCCACCGCTCTGCCGCGCGCGGCAGCGATAACCACTTCAGGATGCGGGCGTAGCTCAGTGGTAGAGCACAACCTTGCCAAGGTTGGGGTCGAGAGTTCGAATCTCTTCGCCCGCTCCAGAAGACCCCAGCAAAATCAAGCACCTAGCCCTTCGGGGCCTGTACTGTTCTCAGTGCGAAACACGTCAATTCGTACTAATTTGTGTACGAGCTCGTTCATTCGTGCTCAAGCGGTTGGGCAATATCTGGGCAGCGCTCGGTGTTTGTCGATGGACTTCGTCAAACTCATCTAAGCCGAACCGTTGAAGAGCTTGGTCCGGAATTCGCCGAAAGCGGTCATCGACCGTCGGTCGCCGAAGACGAACTGCTGGCTTATTCTCAGCTTCAACCAAGGACCGATCGGGGCTCTTCACGGTTAGCAAGCTACTTGACGTCGATCTTGGTGATCAGTTCTGAAAGTAACTGCGCAAATGCGCGAAAAGAGATACTTATAGAGGATCCCTCCTCATTCTGAAAAAATTGGATGACTGGTTTCTCACCAGGAGAAACTTGCACGACCATGGGAAGGTATTTTCCGGCAGCCGCAAAGTGGTACTCGTCCCAATCTCCCACTGTTGAGACATGTATCAGCTCAAGATCGTCCACTTGCTTGGAGGTAGGTTCTGATCCACCCATGGTTGTTCCTCACTATGCTGCACTATGCTGCGCTGTCGCGGTAATCCTCCCTGAAAGTATGCGACTTGAGAACTGGAATCTTGAGACCGGTTCTCCTGCCGCAATCATCCCAGTTTCTACAAGCCCATCACTCGCTGAGAAGATGACCACAGGCAACTAAAGGCCAAATTGGTTACGATGGTTGGCTTCGGCGTCTGGCAGGGTCACCCCTGTCCTGTCATTCAGCTGGCTCACCGCCGCCAGGCTAGAGTTCGCCGAAAGCGGTCATTGCCGACATCAAAACGAACGGCTGCTTGGCAGTTGACTCGATGTCGTCCCAATCAACGCGTTCCAGCAAAAGGTGGAGCAGTTATCGGGGGTCGCAGCAAGATCGCTACGCTCGCTGGCGAGCCAGTCGCCAACGACCAGCCGTGAACCCACTCGCACGCGGATTTCGGGTACTTCTCGGCGGTCAGGCGAGCAGCGCCTGCATGGCCGTTTGCCGTGATTGCCGGAATTGTTCGGCAGTCCAGCCTC
>VYLT01000275.1_pt1 | contig 12399 bp, 11 predicted proteins | sample 5114261 | NCBI WGS metagenome assembly VYLT01 (sample SAMN12291815, study PRJNA351875) | freshwater metagenome | isolation source: freshwater lake | place: USA: Michigan, Little Long Lake | collected 2011-07-12 | reverse complement strand
GGCGATACTTTGGGAAGAAGTGTCGTAGAATTCGCTTTTATATAGTAATGCTTCAAAAAAGCGAAATGAAGGATGGTTATTTAAATCATAAACCAATTCAACATATCCTTTCAGTAAATCCGGAACTTTAGGATATAATTCTTCCATGGAATAGCCTGTAGCATTCGCTTTTAGCATCTTATCCAACTCTACGATCGCTGAAGACAACTCAATAAGTTTAGATTGATGTTGAAGTGTATCTGCCTTTAATTGTTTTATTTCATCAATACGCTGAACTTTGAAATCCATAAAAGGCCCTCCAAGCATCTTCGGATTTTTCACTGCTGATTCATGAATATCGGGAGCCAAAAGATAAGACTCCATTATTTGCAAATGCCTGTTAATAATATTCATAGCTGCAGTTGCCGGTGAAATAAGGTGCGACCAGGCATACCATTTTTCAATCAAGGGCTCAATGACCAGGTTGGGTTTCAAATAAAATTCATTGTCGTTCATTACAACTGGTTTAAAAGTTAGCTCTCAATTTTGAATCAATTCTTCTAAGTCTTTATCTGCTCGTTTTCCAAATACTTTTGTTCCGGTATATAATGCAAGTCCTGCTAAAACCCCACCGATACAACCTGAAATAAGGACCAATACCATTTTATCAACAGACATCACCTCTGCGATTTTCTTTAAGATCATGCTGTCATATTTTCGTTCATAAAAAATCAGCGCACCACCCCAAACCAAAAATCCGGCTAACATTCCTATCCAAAAAGATTTCATGCTCCATTGATAGTGTTCAACCAGCATACCAAGTAAGAACAACGGAACAGTAAAGCCCCACCAGGGAAGACCGGAGATCATCCCAGAGAGTACAATTACTATAATTACAACAAGAAGTATAAATAATTTTATGAGCAGGCTTTTTTTCATTCCGAAATTACTTTAGTATCCATTGACTTTTTGATTGTTTTTTTGCTTCATCTTTCGTCATATAGAAGTTTAGTGAATAATATGTTCCGTCATTCCATGGAGCAATAAAGTTATCATAATATTTACTTCCTATGTTACCGGATTGTCCGCCGGCATATATACCGTAACCACGTGGTCTGTCGCCCAATTCAACGATCATTCTCCAGGATGGGCCCCAGGAAGCCGCCCTCGCATTTATTGCGGACGGATGACCGGATGATTTCAGTTCGGTTACACTGAATGCTGTTTCGCCTGTCGGATGTGAAATTGAGAGTTGGTTATTGTTTCCCCACGCTATACCGGCATGGTGCTCCTTCTGAATGTATTCCTTGTATGCTTTGAAAAATGCCTGACGCACAATAACCTTTGCCTGTTCTGTTTTGGAAGTGTTAAGCCTATCAAAATAGATATTCTCCGGTTCTTTTTTCAGTAAATCAAGCAGCACATAATTTTCCGGAAGAACTGAATAAAATGAATAGTTCGAGATTTCATCCCAGGTTAATGTTTCGGTATTTTTCCACCACAACTCAAAAAATAATGCGGATTGATCGGATAGATCATAGTTGAACGACCATTTTTTTAATCGCTTTATTAATCTTGATTGTTTTGCATCGAGCGCTTCATTAGAAAGTAGATTCAGCAATTCAGGAAGTGCTTTTGATGCAAAATCGTTTGTGTTGTCGGTCTGTAATTGCTGCATTTTCAAAGGATCAAAACGCTGTTCATTTTTCAGCAACTTATTGATCCGGTTAGCTCTTGTTTCAAAGAAATAACCATAATACGTGTAAGGATAATTTTCAGTTGTCGGATGTTGATTTGCAGACAATAAATAATGAGATGATGGGTTCTTACTTGCCGGAAGACTATCGATAGGAATGTATTTTTTATATAAATGCGAGCTTTTAGAACCATCAAGTATAAACATTCCCTGACCTTCCCATCTTACCGGAATATTTCCTTGATGGTTAATCGAAATGGTATTGTCTTTACAAGCAAATGTAAAATTTTGAGATGGGCATTTATAATGCTGTATCGCGTCAATATAATCGCTGTAATTCTTCGATTTATTGAGTTTTAAAAATGTTAGAAATTCATTAGACGGCTTTAATAGCTCCCATCTCAGCGCATGATTTTCTAATCCTTCATTGATATTGGGAAACGATTTATCAAACATGATAGGACCTTGAACGGAAGAATAAATGGTGTCGATGTATGGCTTTTTCCCTTTTCGATAAATGGTTTCGAAATGACGGTTCAACTTGATCCATTTACCATCCAATTGATACGTAGAATAGTCTTCAGAAATCTTCATTTTGTACCAATCTTTTACGTCATCTGCTCCATTGGTTATTCCCCATGCAATATCTTCATTGTACCCGATAATGATAGACGGAGTTCCGGGAATGGAAACACCGTAAACATTCATATCGGGACAGTTAAGCTGCATTTCTACCCAAATCGAAGGCAAGGATAATGTTAGGTGTGGGTCATTACATAGAATTGGAAATCCGGAAGTGGTTTTTTGCCCGTCAACAACCCAACTATTACTTCCCAATTGCGGGTTATAATTGCTTTTATAAGCTGTTTTTGAAGAAATGAAGGAGTAATTCAAATAATCAGGTTGGATAATTTCTTTGAGTGAAGGATTTAATTCCCCTACTAATTCCTGCATTACCGGAGTGGTGTGTCCGTTGGTTCGCGGAAAAACTTTATTGAATTTGTCACTTCCCAATGCGAGTATGAGGTTGGTCTTAGAAAGGTCTTCCTCATAGCCCGACAGGTTATCTCCCAGGTATTTGAGCAAAATCACCGATTTCAAGTTTGACCATTGTTCCGGTTCGTAATCCAATAATTTATATTCCAAAGGAAGTTTGGTATAATTCAATTCATTGATATAGGCGTTAACACCTTTGGTGTAGTTTGATAAAGCCATTAAGGTTGCGGGATCTTTTTCAATAAGAGCTAACGATTTTTTGGCCGCCATCAATAACCCAAGTCTTCGTTGACTTCTATCGTAATTCAGGTAGGCATCTTCCGTGAAAATTTCTGACAATCGACCCGAAGCAACATAACCCATAAAGTCCATTTGCCAAAGTCTGAGAGAAGCCGTGACATACCCTTGAGCGAAATACAGATCTTCTTCATTGTCTGCATAAATGTGGGGTACTTTTCGTTCGTCAAAGTAAACAGTTGTGGTCTTATTAATTCCTGTACCGATTATATTTCGTTCTAAATTATCCAGATCAAGATCGGAACCATTTTGGATGAAACCCCGAAAGGGGTTCATAAATTTACCAATTGGCGGAAGGTTGAACATTGCCGTGGAAAAACCAAAGATCAGTAGGATTAAGACCGAAAACGGAAACAAAAACGATGGGTTTATTCTTTTCATTGTAACTCCATTTTTAACGGTTTGAATTCCGCAACAACGAGCTGTTCCATCCTGTTTTTAACGCAAATGCAACTAGCATAATCACCATCTATTTCTATCGGATGAAGGGTCCATTTTCCTGTTTGCGAATCATATACATCATCAATTGCACAATAACGGTCTCCACTTGTTATTCCAATTCCCAAGGCCTTCATTAATGCTTCTTTTCGTACCCACACATCATAAAAAGTTTCAGATGGATTGTCTGATGAAACTATTAGTTCTTGTTCTTTTGAATGGAGACAAGCCATGATATCCTGATAGTTTAGTTCTTTCTTTTGTTCAATATCTATTCCCAGTTCCTGTTCACTATAGGCGAACAACACCAAATTGCCGGAATGAGAAATATTGAATTCCATCCATCCTTGAATAAAGGGTTTCTTATACTTACCAAGATCCCATGTAGTAATTAGCCCCTCTTTTCCGTATTGCTTCAAGGTCTCCAAAAGCATAAGCCTTGCCAAAAGCCTGCTTTTTCTGTCAGAATCGTTTTTATACCTCATTACATCGATTTGCATAGAAACAGGTAATTGTTTCAGGCAAAAATTAAATTCCTGATCCGCAATCATTGTAGTGTCGCTATAGAGTAAGGTGACCATCGTGTGTTTTTATGATATTGGAAATTTTGGCAGCGTGGTTATTGATAAAAAAATGATCGCCTTCAATAATCTCGTAATCAAATTCCGAATGGGTATAACTCGCCCAATTTGTAATTTCATCTATTCGACCTTCATCGCTTCCCATCATTGCATAAATAGGTGTGCCTATTGGCTGGTCTGAAGCTAACTCATTGCGCTCCGCAATTTCAAAATCGGCGCGCAATATGGGTTCGAAGAAGTCAAAAAGTTCCTTGTTGTTGATTAGGTCATCGGATACACCTCCCATTTTTTTAAGTTCACTTACAAAATCTTCGTGATTCATGAGATACCTGTTTCGCGCATCCCGAACTCCCGGGCCGGGATTTCCACTCACAAAAATTTGTTGCGGAGCATCTTGTTGTTGTTCCATTAATCCAGCCACACGGAGTGCCAGGCTTGCTCCCATGCTATGACCGAAAATGATATATTTAGCTGAATTTCTTTTCAATTTTAGTTGGTGATAGATATCAAGCGCAGCAGTATCGAAATCGTTTATTAAGTTCTCGTTAACTCGTTTGCCTCTTCCGGGTAGTTCAAGTGAAATAATATCGAACTCCTTCAGATATGGATACATGAAACGGAAGGAGTAAATATTTCCTCCTGCAAAGTGTATAAAAAACAACTGTGTCTTTTCCATTTTTTCGTTTTATCTCTTGTTAAGAATTCCGATTGAAGAAAGATATTTCGGAAGTTTCTTCTGTAAGTTTTCCTTCCCACATCTTAAACAGCCTGTCGGCACATTCATAGTAGTGATCATCATGAGTAATAGCGAGTATAGTAAACCCTCGTTCTTTGAGCAATGGCAAGATCACCCGGTAAAATTTGTTTCTGAAGTTCGGATCTTGATCAGCAGCCCACTCGTCTAAAACAATGATTGGTTTCTCTTCTATTATCGCCAAAATAAGGGCAAGCCGCTTTCGTTGTCCGGTCGAAAGTTCTGTTGTACTCAGTTTATTGCCTTGCAATTCAACTTTCCCGTTTAACTCAAATAAGGTAAGATAGCTATCCCAACTTTCTTTTTCCGGAGTTTTGTAGATCTCATCAAAAAGATAAAAATCGTTGAATACCACCGAAAAAGCCGTTCTGTAATAATCATAATTCGTTTCATCAATCACATCGTTATTGAGTTTCAAAACTCCTGCCGAATGCTTGTATAACCCCAATAATGTGTTGATGAATGTTGTTTTACCACTACCATTTCCACCATATATGAAAACAATTTCTCCTTTTTTAAATTCGAAATCAATTTGCTCTATCCCAAAAGAGTCAGATTCGCTACTATAAAAAAAGCTGACTTTTTCAGCGGAAATTCTTTCAAAATCAGAGATATTTACCCCTTTTTCAACTCCTTTATTTGTGTATTGAGCATTTTTCAGGTCTCTTTGTAGGGTAATGAGTTTGGAAGATGCAACCATTGCTTTAGAAATAGTTGGTAGGATCGCCATTATAGACTGTATGGATGCCAAAAAATATAATAAGGTAAAAACAAAATTTATGATCTTTGTATTCTCTATTTCAAGTAAAACACTGAATATTAAAACGGTAACACTTATAAGAACATAAAAAAGAATGTGCCCGATAACTTGACTATTGATAAAACGGGTATAGGCCGTTAGATTGCTTTTGATCGCTTGATTTGCTATTTCGTTGATTTGATTTTCAAAGATATGCTCACCTTTAGCGGGTTCCATGTGAATTTCTTTAAAACCATTCAAAATATCATTTATCTTGCCCTGAAATTTGATTTCTAAATTGAGGGATGTTTCAAAGTTTCGCTCAATCTTCTTGGATCCAAGTTGATAGATAGTTATTCCAATAATGGCAAAACCGATTGTGATGAAACATAGCGACGGAGAAATTACAGCCATGAATACCAAACAAGCAACAGCGAGAACGGTTTCAGTGGTAAAGTTGATCACCTGCATCGAAGCATCAGTGATTGCATAAACGTTGTTCGTAATGGCGATCAGTATCTCCGATTTTTGTCCGTAAAACCGTTGGTAATCTGATTTCAGGACGGTAGAAATAACGTCTTTTCTTAGTTTCCAAAGCAATACCTGTGTATATTTAATGATGATGGTTGATAGTATCTTTCTGCTCCAAACAAACAGCAAAATGACAAAAGCAAAGATCACGATGTATTCCTGACTGATGCTCGTGTATGCTCCTCCCATTAATAAATTCAATGCTCCGGTCAAAAGTGTGATGAACAAAAAACTACATAACCCGGAAAAAATTCCGAGAGCTACGTATTTGATTAGTCCCCATCTACCTATTAACGAAAGTATTATTCTTAGCATTTTGTTTCGTATTTCTGAATTACATTGTAATGTGCAGATGTATGATTACACTTAATATATTGCACGCATAACTGACTCATCCAGGTTTAATACATGAGTTGCATTCTTATAAAAAACCGCATCTTTTTCCGCACTTGTAATGGATGTTAAATCGGCGATTTTATGAACCAGTTGTTTTTGGGTAGCACTCAATAAGAACATCGGAAAATCGGTGCCAAATAAAATTCTGTCCGGACAGTGATCGCAAAATACTCTGAATTGATCATTCAATTCTTTTTCTGTTGTAATAAAACGTTGAAATGTTGAAATATCAAAGAAAATATTTGCCCGTTGCTTTACTGTTTCTAGTGTCGTGTCACAATCACGTGCGCCACCATGCCCAAGAACAAATTTTATTTTTTTAAATTCATTTGCTACCTTCAGAACGCTTGAAGGATAGTTTTTTTCAACGCCTAAAATTTTAAGTGAGGGCCCGGTATGTGTTAAAACAGGCAATTCAAGTTCATTGCAGATTTCATAGAGTGGGTATAGTTGAGGATCATCCAATTCAAACCCACAAGGAGGATACAATTTCAGCCCTTTGAAACCGTATTCTTTGATTGATTTTTCAAACAGATCAACACCTTTACGACCTCTTCGGGGATCTATACCCCCAAAAACAATAAATCTATCCGGGTTGGAATCCAATACGTTTTTATGCAATTCAAATATGGATTCCAGCTCTAATTCAGGTTCTCCGAGTGCTACGCCGAAATCAGCAATAAGCAAAACAGATAAATCAATCGAAGCTTGATCCATCTTGTCTAAAAATCCAGATCCTAAATGATCTGACAGACCGACATTTAGCAGGTGTTGAACCACTTTCTTTTCGCTTTCATTTTTCGTCTCAAAGGAATCTATCACCTCATTGGTAAACCCTGAAGGGAAGATCTTTTTACTTGCTAAATGACTATGAAAATCTATGACCATTCTGTTGAATTTAAACCCAATTATCTAATTGATCTAACCGATATCCTTCAATATCCGACGGTGTTTTTTCCAGTACATGTCGAATCAATGCTTCTTTTTCAAAATAAACAACACTCAAGTCCCAAATGCATAAACCGGAAGTGGTATTGAGATCAACGGCAACTAGCAAATGACTTTCAGAGGGAAGTGATTTATACACCTTTGTCATTAATTCATTTGTATTTATCCAGTAACCAAAGACAACAAAGTTCATGTCAAATCCGGCATGTTGTATGATAAAGCCAGTATTGTACATTGGTTTTGCCTCACCTGAAAATAGAAAATCAATTGTCAAATTTTCAGTACTTTTTACCAGTTCCTCTAATTGCACAGTATCATTTGCACATATAGCATATCGTTTCCAAAAAAAATCTACATTCTTTATAGGAGCGTATGGGGATATTTTGCGCTGCTGATACATGTTTTAATTGAAAGCATACATGTTTTCCATTTTACGGTGCAGATTCTTTTTCAGTGATTCGATATCTTTATGCATGTAAACGCCTTTGTAATGCTTGTCTCCTACACTTGAATAGCATGGTAACTCACCAAACGTTTCAAATCCCAGATGTTTCCAAAGAAGCTCAACTTTACTACCTGATCTAACGGTTAGCGTGAGGTGTTTTATTCCTAATTCGTCACATTTTGCAAATAAGTGGTCGATTATTTTGATCGAAACCTCTTTCCCCCTGATTGCCGGATTAATCATTAAAGTTGACACTTCGGCTCTATGTTTATATGTTTCAATATAAGAATGATCCAGGATGAATTGGCCTAAATATTCACCGTTATTTTCAATAACCAGTAAATGTTTTGTTCCAAAATCAACATCATTCTTCAGAACTTTCATATAAGGGTGATCGGCTCCCATAAGGCTTAAGAATCCGTTGTTATTATCGTTTTTGATGATATCATTCATCATATCGGATAATTTCTCAATTTCAGCATCATTAATCGTTGGTAACCATTTGAAAGTCAACTTGTCAGTTACGATTGTTTTATTGATAAGAAACAACGTGGAGATAGTAAATCCTTTATTGGCAATTTGTGTGCCCAGTTGAATAAATCCCATTGTTACATTAACCGGTGTTGGCTCGTAGACTAACTTTCTTAATCCGTAAGATGTGCGACAGAGAAGACGTGCATTTTTATTTGTTTTTCGAATATTCTGCAAAATACCCACTTTTGGTTTTGCCAAAAGTGCATTCAAGATCACATCGTACTGGCTTAAATCATAGGAACAACCATTTCCTACATGCATACGAATCTTATCCTGCAATCCGATTTTCGCTAAAATACTATTTGATATATTGGCTGCACCCTGATCAATCTCCAGGCAGTCAATCACTTTGCCGGTATACATGTGTAAGAAGATCGCCGTAATCGGAAAAGGACCGCTTCCAATGAATAATACTGTTCCGAATGGGTGTTCTTCCATCAATTCCAGTTCATTCTTTACCAGGTCTTTAAACCGATCATACAATAAATAATCTTCTACTTTTGCTTCATCTCTTAGCAATGCTTCTGCAAAATGCGATTCATGGATAGTTTCCCATCGGCAGTAGCTATCATTGATTCGTTTTATGGTGTTACTATCAAGACTTTCAAAGTAGTTATTACATTCCTGTTGGTCGTGGTCATCAAAATCAAAAATCAATTGTTCAAGCTGTTGAATGTTTTGATCAAGCAGTTCGAAAGGCAAATCTTCAATAATGGTACTTTTAACAAGAGAATCAATGCTGGATAAGTCTAAGGACTTTTCAGTGTTGTTAGCTAAGTTAGTTAAATCGCTCATAAGGTTCTAGGCATTTTTAAACAACCATCTCCCTGTTTCAAGAAGAAACAAGGAAAATGGCAAGCAATTAACGGTAAGCATTAATTGGTCTTAAAGAAAATGGCCATCTGGTTAAAGTACGGCTTGCTTTTGCTCTTTTAATTCACGGTAGCTTCTCAAAACACCATCGTAGTGGGCGTTAAAACGATCGCAAGTGTCGTGAATTGCTTGAATTGCTTCATCCTGCATTTGTTTGGTTGTACAAACATCCGCAACACAATTTAATCCATCTTTCACGTGGTGAACATCCTCCTCCGCATGAACCTTAAAGAAAATCATGTCATCTACGCTAATTCCGAAACCGTTTGCAATTGCCTCACGACGCATAGTTCCAGCTCTGTCTTCAAGATTTTGACCCTCACTGGCAATCATTACAGCAGCACAAGCTTTGTGGAATTGGTTAGGGTCTTCAATCAGTCGGAAGCGGAAATCAATTAACTCTTGTGTCTCTGGATTCACATCCACCGAATTAAGTTCTTCTAATGAAATTCCTAATGCATTTGTAAAACGATGTAACAACTCCAGGTGACCATCTGTTTTGCTCATAGCACCCGTTTCTTCTTCGAATACATTGTAAGCGAATTTTTTTCTTGAATCAGCTAAAGGACATCTGTAATACAACCCACCAACGTAAATTGCGAAAACTTTGGTAAGCTGATACCCTTGTTTTACCATAATACGTAGCAGATCAGGATCTTTTTCTTCAAAAAGAGCGTTTACAATTGGATGATCTTCTTTAATACGTTGGTGTAAATTACTTTCTAATAGGTCGTAAAAAGCCTGTCTTTCTAGCATGATAATAGTTTTTAGATTAAATTATTTGTTTCTAACAGTAACAAATGTATTATTTTTTTTGATATGCGTGTTGGGGATAAAGAAATAATCGGAACACAAAAAAAGGCATAAATAATGCGCATAGTTGACACTCTAAAAGCCTATTCAATGAACATATAATTGCTTCATTTTTATAGTTTTGAATAAAGAATGGTTTTTAAGTCAAGTACCGATCGGATTTCCGTCAATTCACTATCACTAAACTCAATGATGCTAATTTTTAGCTCATCGATTACGCTCGTGAAAAAAGAGATCAATAACATCGAATTCATTCCCAAATCTTCAACGAATAAAGCGTTATCTGTGATCTTGTGCGCATTTTTTTTACCGATAGTAGTAATCAATTGTTTTTGGAGGATTTTGTCTACGGCTTTCATGATTTTATGTTTTGATGAAATCAAGTTTGGTTAGTATAATTCTTCAATTTCGTTTTGGAGTTGTTGAATGACATTTTTTCTATTCAGTTTCAGTGAATTTGTGAGCATTTTGTTTTGAACGGTGAAAGGTTGATCATAAAAGTATAGGTTGAGAATTCGTTCGTCAGGGCTTAATTTTTCATTGATTTTTTTAAGTGCCGCCCGAATTTCTTCTTGTGTTACATCAGGTGTTTTGGGAACAACAACTGCAACTAAATTGGGTTTGTTGTCACCATATACAAGTGCGTTGGCAATTAACCCGGTTTCAATCAATGATTCCTCCAATAAACCCGGATGAATTTTCTTTCCGGAAGAAAGAACAATGATGTCTTTTATACGACCGTTAATAAACAGAAAGCCGTCTTCATCGAAATAACCGATATCTCCGGTGGCAACGCAGTCTGACTCGATGTATGTTTTGTCACTTTCTTCTTTTGGTATGTTGTAATAATGATCGTTTGCCATTTTATCACCTTTTACCAAAATCTCACCGATTTCAGAAATCATTACTTGCTTTCCGGGAAAGGGTTTACCCACACTACCTAACTTAACTTTACCCGGACTATTCAATGCGATCATTCCGCCGACTTCACTCATTCCATACCCTTCATAGAGTGTGATTCCCATTTTCTCGTAGAATAATAGCGTTCCTTTTGTAATAGGAGCGGAACCCGTTAACAAATAACGAATGTTCCCTCCCCAGGCTTTTACAAATGGCCCAAATTTATTTCCGAATAGAAATCCAAGACCCAATGATCTGATTATTAGATAGCTGCGGAAAACAACCGAATAAAGTACTTTTGACTTGATCTTTTCCAAAAATTTGTTTCGAAAAGTTTCGAAAAAATAGGGTACTCCGATTATAATGGAAGGTTTATCGTTTTGAATGGAATGGAACACCAACTCTAACGGAGTGACAATAACGCTGAATCCTAAGAGTATTGCAGAATAGATGTAAACTCTTTCCAAATAGATAGGAAGTGGGAGAAATACCAAAAAACGATCATCGATCCTGAAATTGTATAAGCCTTGTGATTCGCTGATCAGGTGATCAAAACTTTTCTTTTTAACCTCAATAAATTTAGACTTTCCTTGTGTTCCGGAAGTAAAGATAAAGGTAAAGACACTCTCTGGCTGATACTGATAAGGAACGAATTCAACGTGTGGAAGATCCGATTGATTTGATAAATTGATCACGTCATCAAATGACATTACTTTTTCATGGCCTAACTTGATTATTTCCGGAATGTTAGTCACTAATAAATCCGATTCAAATTGTTCAAAAAGCTCTTCTAATTCGTACGTTTTTCCAACTTCCAGCGGAATAGTAATGATACCACTAATGATGCAGGCTAAATCAATAACAATCCAATCGTAACTATTTTTCCCAAGAATAATTACCCTTGAATGAGCTAACACCTGTTTTGACTTGAAAAAGTTTGCGACTTTTATTACATCCTGGTAAACCTCTTTAAACGGAACAATGTGCTTTTTCCCTTCTTTGTAATATTCCAGTAAATTATCACCGGAATCACGAAGTTTTTCGGCTAGATTTGATAAGTCCATAATTATTAACTGACAGTTATTAGAGAAGAAACGTATGAGCCGGCCCACCCCATATTGAGTGCAAGTATGGTATCACCCGATGTTAATTTTCCTTCATCTAAAATGTCTTTCAAATTGATAATAAAGTCAACACTGTCAACATGTCCGGATCTTGAAATATTTTGTGTAAATATTTTTCGTGTATCAATTCCCAGTCCCATGGTCACTTTAGATAATAATAAGATATTGGCATTTTGAGGAATGACACTTGCTAAAGAATCGACCGGTACACTGCCGTTCTCTAGAAGTCTTTTTACTCCGGCAGTCATGTACTTATAATGAAGTAGTGAATTATCTTTATTCATATCCACTTTGTAGAGCGAACCATTGGATAATTTCACTTGGTTTTTCATGGAACAAATCCCCGGATCGACTG
>VYLT01000274.1_pt1 | contig 12405 bp, 11 predicted proteins | sample 5114261 | NCBI WGS metagenome assembly VYLT01 (sample SAMN12291815, study PRJNA351875) | freshwater metagenome | isolation source: freshwater lake | place: USA: Michigan, Little Long Lake | collected 2011-07-12 | reverse complement strand
GGAGAGCAGGGTATCGATGGCATTGATTTCGCTTGTACCCGTATCGCCGTGTTTACCGACATCGACGTTGAATCGCAGGAGTTTGCAATCTTGGTCGGGTTGCAGATTCGCCGATTGCAACCAGTGAATCGGAAGAATAGCAGCCTGAACGGAGTCTGCCGAGCCGAGGGCAAGGGTCTTTCCTTTCAGGTCGGCAGGGGAAGCGATCTGCGAATCTTTACGCGATGCCAAAACGGTGTAGAAACAGGCATCCACATCTCGCATGGCAAGGGCTTTGCATGTCCCGTTGGTGTTACGGAAAGTCTTCACCCATGCAAGGTTGGTGTTCCATGCAATGTGAATATGCCGACTGAGAAGCGATTGAACTAATCGGTCGTAATTCGAGTAGAGCACAAAGTCGATAGATGGGCCAAACTCGCGGAAGTAGTCTCGCATGGCTTCCCAAATCGGGACGCACTTGGCATCGTAAGCAACCGCGCCAATCATAATCTCAGACGTCACATCAACCCCCTTAGAATAAAGGAATGTCCAACAGGGCTTTGCCGATGAAGTCGTGTAGCACGTCGGTTGTGGGGGCCATCACCCATGCAGCCCGTGCATCGCGGAAGTTACGTTCCACTGAAAGATGTTTGCTGAACGCTGCACCGCCACAGGTTCGCATCGCGAGGTCGGTCACTTCGAGGGCCATCTCGGCAACGGCAGCTTTACTTTCTAACACCGCAAGCATGGCATCTAGGGCAGCCGTTTCCATTTTGGTTGCCACTTCGTTGATGAACGCAAGGTGGGTATCGTAAAGAATTTTCATTCGTGCAAGTCTGGCACGCAGGTTCGGCAACGAGGCTAAATTTTGGCCGAGGTGTTCTAGCTTCGAGTTCAGCAGATGGGTGCGGGTCGATTCAATCGATGCCCCTGCAATCCCAAGCGAGACCGAAGCGTTTCCGAGTTGGAACCACGGGAGTACCGAACTCATCATCGAACCAAACCCCCCTCCGTCCACGCTCAGTAAGTCTTCGATACCCAGTTGAACCCCTTCGAGCTTCATCGGAGAACTGGCATTTCCACGAAGCCCTAACCCGTTCCACGGGCCGGCATTGGTCAAACCGTCTTGCGATTTTTCGACGTAGAACAACGTGCTGGCAACGGGGTCAGTCGCACCCGATGCCCGCGTTGAGACAACGTAGCTATCGGCATGGCCTGCACTCGTCACCCACGATTTTTGGGCCGAAACCGATTGGCCACCCCCGTGCGTTTGAGCTTGGCTCACGGGTGCCCAGAAATGGCTACGCGAACCTTTCTCCGAGAATGCCAACGTGGTGAGGTGGTTTCCTGAAGAAATTTTTTGAAGAATCTCGGCACGCTTGGGGAAGGCAGGAGCATCGACGATAACCCGTGTCCCGCAGTTGTGCATCAGAAAGATCATTCCGGTTGATGCACATTCTTGAGCAAGGATACGGGTGACCTTCGAGAATTGCGACGGCCCTGCACCCAATCCTCCGAACTCCGTAGGAACGACCAAGCCGAGGAGTTTCGACTTTTTCAGAGCATCAATCGCTTCACTCGGCCAAGACCCTTCGGCATCCACACACGCAGCATGGGGACGAAGCACTTCTTTCGCAAGTTGCTCGGCAACAGAGATCACATCGAGACTCATAGGGTTTCCCTTCTCATAATCAGCAAGAGGATCGAATATCAAAGACGCATTGCAGCAAAACCTTATTCAAACGCTTATCGATTTACTTGGCAAGGTATTTCGTTTGTAAAAGGTGTGAGGCTTTGACCATGTTGGTTAGTTTGGCCTCGGCGATTTCGGCGGATGCGAGGGGGTTATCGGCGAAGGTTGCGAATCCACAATCGGGATTGAGCAAGAGGCGTTCGGGGCCGAAGATCGCAATCGCTTTTTCGACCTTTGCGAGAATCTCGTCAACGGTTTCAATGTGGTCGAGCTTTTGATTTACCACGCCAAGCCCTAAACTCGAATTTTTGGGAAGGTCTTTCAGCACTTCGAGTTCGCCTGCTCTTGGGGTCGCCATTTCGAGAAAGTATGTTCCTACGGGGATTGCTTGCAGAAACTCCAGTAACGGGGTGTAGGGGCCGGTCAAGGCGACTCGTTCGTCGCGTGTCCAATTCCCTCGGCAGATGTGCAATGCAAGACGTTCTTGCGGAAGTCCTTTCAAGGTCTTGGTGAGAAGCGATTGAGCAAAAGCTAACTCTTCTTCGGGGTTGCGGCGTTCTCCCAATGCCCCGCACATGAAACTCCGCGTTCCGGTCGAACGGGTGAACACAACTTCGGTCAAAACGGGTTCATCCAACTGGACAAGGCTTGCCCCTGCGTTCAACAATGCTTCGATCTCTTCGCGGAGGACTTGCACAATATCGGATGCTAATTCTTCGCGGGTCGGATAGGCTTTCTCCGATACGCAATCGAGCCACATAGTACGGGTAAGTAAATAAGGCCCCGGTAAGGCGATCTTGATGGGCTTTGTGGTGAATCGTTGCAATCGGGTCAGTTCGTGAACCGCAAGGGGGCGGTTTCGCTCGATCCTCCCGAAAACGGCAGGATGTCGCACTTGGTCAGCGGGTACGTCGAGGGCTTCAAGCTCCTTTGCGAACTGCTCAGGGTCGTCAACGTAAGGGAGTAAATCGGTAATTGGGATCAACTGACAATTATCGAGGCGATTGCCGACGAAACTAGCATAGTTGTCCCGTCGCTGTTCCCCGTCGGTGACAACATCGACGCCTGCCCGTTCTTGTGAGGCGAGAGCGAGACGAACCGCATCATCGGCATAGCTTTGGAATTGCTCTTCCGAGAGACGATTGGAAAGCCGATTATGCAACGCATCGAGTAACCAACGCGGACGGGGCCAACTGCCAATCCCCATCACCGAGAGGGGAGCTATCGATTGCGGACTACTTATTTTTACGGGAGTTTGGATCGGGAGAGTGGGGAAGGGTGAAGAAACCGCGACGGGTTTGCTGTCCGCTTGAGTGAACGGTCCTTTTGAAACCAGAAAGCTCCGTTGCGAACCCTCTTTCGTTGCCGAGACCAATTCGTTTTTCGTGAGACGACACCACGCCGGTAGTTCGACTTCAACGGTGGAATCGGTCGAACGAATTTCGAGTAACGCACCGAAGTCAAGCGGATCGATATGCTTGCGGATCAGCAACAAAAGGCCATTCCCGCAGGTGAGGTCGCCCCCATCGAAGGAAACGGTAGGGGTAAGCTTATGTTGCGGAACCCAATTCATGGCTGAACCTTTAGTACGAAACGCTGGGGCATGATTCGCCCATGAATTCGACGAGTTTTGCACCGCCAACTAAGATCGCCCCCGCAATCAGGTTGTTCTCGTCGAGTTTGCGTTTTTTGAAGCAAGGTGAGCAAACGTAGATTTTTCCGCCCGCATTGGCGAAGTTTGCGAGCAAATCCTTCAAGGGTGCAAAGCCCTCTTCGACGATGTCGTCGGCATAGCCTTTGACGGCGAGGCGAACCCCTTCCGTACTCAGGAAGACGACGGTGTCTTTATCCGAAGCGACCGCAGCATTCGCGATGACAAAGCCAACGGTTGATTTATCGGTATTGTCTTTGGCGCAACTCACACTGATGCAAAACTTACCCGGCATATTAGCTCTCCCGTCGGCGAATAAAATAGGTTGGGTGGTCCTGAAAAATGAGCGAATGACCAGTCATCCGACACCACGCAGGGATGTCCTCACGGGCGCCCGTGTCCAACGCAATCAACTTCAAGACGGCTCTTTGGCTCATGTTATTCATTCGGATTCGTAAAACCATGACCAATTCGCCACAGCCCATATCACCCGCATCCCAAACATCGTCGAAAGGTGGAAGAGAGTCATTCATAGAAACACCCGTTAGAGCAAAAGGTAATTTTACGGAGAAAGGGGGCGAGGCAATTTGGTTTCCGTTTTCTGCTTTTCCGAAAGGGAAGTCCTGTTATAATAGAAGGATGACAAAGATGCAACAATTGGGGTTGGATCAACTCCCTCTTGACAAGCGTATCGAGTTGGTTAACGAGATGATCGAGAACATTAATCAAGAGGTGGTTGGTTCTCCACTCGATGAAGCGACTCGAAAAGAGATTCATCGACGGCTCGCAGCTTACGAAGCTGCCCCAAGTATCGTTGTTCCTTGGGAGGAGGTTGAAGCCGCGATCCTTGCGAGGTTGAAAAAGTGAGTCCCCAGTCCAGTTTCTTCCTGAAGCAATCCAAGAACTTAACGATGGAGTGGACTGGTACGAATCACAAAAACAGGGGTTGGGCCAAGGTTTCCTTTCAAGCGTCAGAGCTATTTTTAACACGATTTCCAAACTCCCAAAAATTAACCCAATCGTTGAACAAGATGTGAGAAAGGCGATAGTTCCAAAGTATCCTTATGTGGTCCTTTATCAAGAACTTACCGATTGTATCCTCATCGTTTCTGTTTTCCACACTTCAAGGAACCCACAAATCTGGCAAGACCGCGTGACCGGAGATCAAGACGATGTGGATGAGTAGGGGATCGCATTTTCTTTCTCCTTTCTTTCTTTTGCCCTTCTCATTCTCTACAAAGTTCAGGGGAAGTCCATAGGATTCGATTGACACCCAGAAAAAGCTCCCTAGCATTCTCTGCGGTACTTCTCAATTACGGAGCCGGTTGTGAAACGTATACTCAGCGTGGGCATTGTTATCAGTGCGGTTGCACTCTTAGTGGGTTGCGGTGGATGCAATAAAAACCCCGGCGGTGACGGCGATTCCAAGAAAGGTCAGAAGATCGTTATCATGTCGAGCCTTCCTCGTACAGGGAGTGCGATGGGTCAAACCGACACGATGGTCAACGGGATCAAGATGGCGATTGACGAATACGGTAGCAAGATCGGCGAGTTCGAGATTGTCTATCTGGATCGCGATGATGCCGAAGCCTCTTCGGGTTTCTGGACACCCAGCGCCGAGACCGCTAATGCCAAAGAAGCTGTCGATAACGAAGATGTGATGGTTTACATCGGACCTTATAACTCAGGCGCTGCTGCTGTTTCGATGCCGATTCTCAACGAAGCTGGTATCGTGATGATCTCCCCTGCTGCTACGGCAACGGGTCTCACCAAGAAGCATTCGGGAAACCCGCAAGAGCCGGGCATGTATCGTCCGACCGGTAAACCCAACTTCACACGGGTTGTCCCCACCGACGACGTTCAAGGGCCGGTCGGGGCACGATTCATCAAAGACGAACTCAAGAAGAAAAAGGTCTACGTTCTGAACGATAACGAACGCTACGGCGAAGGGATCGCCAACGAATTTGAAGCCGAAGCCAAGAAGATTGGCCTTGAGGTTTTGGGTTCGGAAAAGATCAACGTCTCACAACAAGACTTTAGCGTATTGATGGATAAAATCAAGAACGTCGCAGGCGGACCCCCAGAAGTGATTTACTTCGGTGGAACGACTCAATCGAAGGGAGGACAACTGGCTAAGGACATGATCGCCCGCGTACCCGGTTGTGTGATGATTGGGCCAGACGGTTGTTACGAAAATGCCTTTATCAAGTCGATTGGCGATGTGCCCCCCGGAAAAATCTATGTGACCTTCGGTGGGAAAGACCCCTCGGCCCTGACCGATGAAGGTAAAAAATTCGTCGAGAAGTACCGCGAAAAATACAAGAAAGAACCCGAAGCCTACGCCGTGTATGGTTACGAAGCTGCAAAGGTTGCTCTCGAAGCCATCAAGAAAGTCGGTAAGAAAGACCGCGAAGCGATTCGTAAAGCCGTCTTCGAGACTAAAGACTTTGCCAACGGAGCTGTCGGCAAATGGAGCTTCACACCCGATGGCGATACCACGCAACAGATTTTCACCATTAGCGAAATCAAAGACGGGAAGTTTATTCCTTTCAAAGAAATCAACGGGTTGAAATAGCCGATAAGACCTCTCACCTAACCAAACAGACAGAGCTAATCTAATCATCCAATGGACCTTTTGCTTTTTGCAACCTCGGACCCCTCTTCCTCTTCGAGTGCTGTTTCCGCTTTTGGGCAATATCTAATCAGTGGGCTTACGATGGGGGCTTTGTTTGCCCTCATCGCCTTGGGGTATACCCTCGTCTATGGGATCATCGAGTTAGTCAATTTTGCACATGGCGACGTGTTTATGTTGGGTTGTGTTGCCACGTTATTTATCTCAAGAATCTCCATGCCGAAATGGGCCTTGCTCATTTTGCTTTTGGTCATGGTTCCGATTATTTGCATGACAATCAACGTGTTAGTAAATCGAATTGTTTATAAACCGTTGCGGAGTGCCCCAAGGTTGGTTCCGTTGGTGTCGGCGTTGGGTGTCTCGTTCGTTTTGGTGAATGTCGGTCAACTTTGTATCGGCACTGCCCCAGAAGCCTACCAGACCAACGTGCTTTCAACGGAACGGGGTGGCGAACGGGGGTTGATCTCGCGAGAAGACCTTTTAGTTCTTCTCGTCGTGATACCCGCAATGATTGGCTTGGCGTTCCTCGTCAAGTTCACCAAGATTGGTAAAGCCATGCGAGCAACGGCACAGAATCCAACGGCTGCAAAGCTCATGGGGATCAACGTCGAGCGAGTGATTGCCTTGACCTTTGCCCTCGGCGGGTTGTTTGCGGGTCTTGCTGCGGTGATTTACACAATCAAGATTCAGACCGTCGAATATCAGATGGGTTACAAAAACGGGTTATACGCATTTACCGCAGCGGTGGTCGGCGGGATAGGTAGCATCCCCGGTTCGGTGTTGGGGGGTGTGCTGATTGGGCTTATTTACTCATTCGGGCAAGTCTACCTCGGTGGGGCATGGGTCGATGCAGGGATTTTTGCTGCCTTGATTTTGCTACTGGTCTTTAAACCCTCTGGCATTTTGGGCACACGTTTCCGGGAGAAAGTGTAATGAAAAAAATACCTTTCGGAATGATCTTTGCCATTGCCCTCTTTGCGTTCCTGTTTTACGTTCCGCAACTGCCGTTGAGCGATTGGAAGATTCCCAAGAATATCATTACGGAATTGATGATCGTTGCGATATTGGCCCTCGGTTTGAACGTGATTATTGGCTACACGGGGTTACTGCATCTGGGGATTGCAGGCTTTTACGGGATCGGGGCAGTCACAGCAGGAATTCTCATTACCGAGACCTTCCCCTTACAACAATCTTTTCTGGTCACGATAGTTCTCTCAACGATCATCACAGCGTTAGTTTGTGTCGGTTTGAGTGCTGCGGTGTTGCGGTTACGAGGGGATTACTTCGCCCTTGTCACGTTGGGTTTCGGCGAAATCGTTGTGACGGTGTTGAAGGAATTTGAATTTATCACCGGTGGTAAAAAGACCTTGCAAAACCTTCGCCCGAAAATGTTTCCTGAGTTCCTGAGTAGTCTCGAAGAAGGCTTAGGGAAGTGGCGTGGGTTCCCCGATTATTATTACATCTGCTTGGGGCTGTTGCTCCTGATTTTTTTGGGCTTGCGTAACTTTGAACGCTCACGAACCGGACGTGGCCTTGTCGCCATTCGGGAAGACGAACTTGCTGCCGGTGCAATGGGCCTAAACCCTGCGAAGCTCAAGTTCATCGCCCTTGCAATGGGTGCGGGTATCGTGGGGCTTGCAGGGGCATTGTTCACCGTTCATAACTCGAACACAACCGAACCCCAAGTCTCGTTTAGCTTTAACGTCTCGATCATCATTCTTGCCAGTGTCATTCTTGGGGGGATCGGCAACAAGACAGGGGTGCTGATTGGTGTCTTCCTTTTGCTCGGTTACGATAAGATTGGCACACGGATTCTCGATGCCGAGATTCAAGACTACATCAAGGGGATCGAAAAAGAGCAATGGTTTATCGATCTTCAGAGCAAGAATTTTTACCAATGGTTCCTCAATCATATTGGTGACCCGTTGAAGTTCAAACTTTCCAGTTGGCGTTTGATGATCTTCGGAGTGGTGTTAATTCTGATGATGCGATTCCGGCCCAAAGGAATCATTCCCGAGAAACGAAATTAGCAAAGGTATCGCATGCTTGATGTTCAAAAAGTCACGATGCGGTTTGGCGGTCTCGTTGCAGTCAACGAGGTAGACCTGCACGTTCAAAAAGGTCAAATCTATTCCGTAATCGGGCCAAACGGTGCAGGCAAGACGACCCTCTTCAATGCGGTGACGGGTATCTACGAACCGACTTCGGGACACGTTCTTTTTGAAGGTCAACGTATCCGGTTGCCGTTCACTTGGAAGACGGCGGTGTTGGGTGGGCTTATCGGTTTGCTTGCAGGGGTTTTCCTAACTCTGATTGCCATTGATGTGAACCAGCTGTGGAAGGTCACTATACGCGATCTCAATCCCGTCGATCTCAGACCCAACAAAGGAGCCGAGAAACCGGCGCAAGGCGAAGAAATTCCTCCCCCTCCGCCATTTCCGTGGGGTGAAGCAATCCGCAAAGCGAGCGGGTACGTCGGCGAGCGAGCTTCAACCGTAGCGATTGCCTTTCTCGTGGGGTTTGTCCTTGCGGCGTTGGGCTTTTTCTCGGTCTGGAATCGATCTCGTCGCACACCCGATGTCGTTGCACGCGGAGGACTTGCACGCACCTTCCAGAACATTCGGTTATTTCAAAATATGACGGCTTTGGAAAACGTCTTGATCGGAATGGATCGAGAATTGAAAGGGAATTTCCTGACGAACTTTTTTCTACCTTCGTTCCTTCGCAAGAGCGAGAAAAAGGCCACCCAACGGGCTAACGAACTTCTCGACTTTGTCGGGATCGGCTCACGTCATAATTCATTAGCAAAGAATCTCCCTTACGGAGATCAACGACGCCTCGAAATTGCCCGTGCCCTTGCCTGTAACCCCCGACTCATTCTCCTCGACGAACCCGCAGCCGGGATGAACCCACGCGAGACCGTTGACCTCATGGCATTGATTCGCAAGATACGCGATTTAGGTTATACCGTGCTTTTGATTGAACACCACATGAATTTAGTGATGGGTATTTCGGACCGAATCGCCGTACTGGAATACGGTATTAAAATTGCCGAAGGTACCCCGACCGAGGTTCGCAATAATCCCAAAGTGATCGAAGCCTACTTGGGCAAGGAAGAGGTGAGCTAACATGTCGCAACCGATTCTCGAACTCAAAGACGTTCACACAAGCTACGGAGTTATCGAAGTCCTCAAGGGGATTTCCATAAAGGTCGATGCAGGTAAAATCGTCACCGTGATTGGGGCGAACGGGGCCGGTAAGACCACAACCCTAATGACGATTTCAGGATGTGTGAAAACCCTCAAAGGGGAGATCAACTTTAACGGGCAACCGATCCACAAAACGCCAGCCCACCAGATACTGAAATTGGGGTTAGCCCAATCTCCTGAAGGTCGAAAAATCTTTCCCCGATTAACGGTGAAAGAAAATCTCGAAATGGGGGCGTTCACTCGCAGGGATAAAGCAGGCATTCAACGAGATATCGAGAAGAACTATTACCTCTTCCCGATCCTAAAAGATCGACAAAAACAACTTGGCGGAACTCTTTCGGGTGGTGAACAACAAATGCTCGCCATCGCAAGAGCACTCATGAGCCGTCCGAAGTTACTCCTTCTCGACGAACCTTCGCTTGGCCTCGCCCCAATGATTATCCTCAAGATTTTCGACGCCATTCAAGAACTCAACCGCGAAGGGATGTCGGTGCTGTTAGTCGAACAAAACGCCCGTCTCGCCCTCAAGATCGCCCACTGGGGGTATGTGCTAGAAACAGGCAGCGTAACGATGTCAGCGCCCGCCTCAGAGCTTCTGCACGATCCGCGAGTACAAGCAGCGTATTTGGGGGAATAGGGTTTACTTCTCGCCTTCGTCCCGCAAATGGCGTCCCGTCAGATTTACGAACACATCTTCCAATGTTGCAGACCTTGTACTCAGTGTGGCAAGGGCTTGGTTATTGGCTCGGAGGTGGTCGAGGAGAGCAGGGAGTGCGACGTGAGGTTCGGAAACCGTCAGCGAGAATTGGCCAGCATCCATGCGACTCGAAATCACTCCTTTCACTTCTTGGAAATGCGTTGCGTCGAGATTGGTTTGGGTCAACGTGAAATCGACCATGTGTTGGCCCCCCAAACGGGAGATCAATTCGCTTGGCGTACCCAAAGAAATCACCTTTCCGCGATCAATCACCGCCACACGGTCGCAGAGACGTTCAGCTTCGTCCATGTAATGCGTGGTCAAGACGACAGTGCGACCGGAATTCTTAAAGTCCGTGACGATATCCCAGAGTTGCCGACGGGATTGTGGATCGAGGCCCGTTGTGGGTTCGTCGAGGAATAACAATTGCGGATCGCCAACGATTGCACAGGCAATTGCGAGGCGTTGTTTTTGCCCGCCGGAGAGTTTCACGATAAAACTCTTTTGCTTTTCCTGCAACGAGACACGGGCAATCGCTTCTTCTGCGGTGATCCCCGATTTATAAAAGCTGCGAAACAGCTTCACCACTTCCAGCACGGTGAGCTTATCGGGTAGGCGTGTTTCCTGAAGCGAAATGCCGATTTGTTCTCGTATCTCTTGGGGAGCTGCCGACCAACGCTTGCCGAGAATCTCGATGTCGCCCGAGGTCGAATCGAGAAGCCCTTCAATCATTTCAAGCGTCGTGGTCTTACCTGCTCCGTTAGGTCCAAGCAACCCGAAGCACTCACCCACACGCACGGAGAGATCGAGTCCCTGTACGGCTTCGACGGGAGGATTTCCGGGATACGTTTTGACAAGCGATTTACATTCAATGGCGTACGACATGTGTACTTTTCTCTTGAGCAAGGTATCGGGTGATTGTGCAAAGTATCGCCGACGGGTCAAGGTCGGTTATCTACTTGCAGAATGCGTACATTCGTTAGAAGATGTCCTTGCAGAACGATCTTCACCTCTGGTATTTTCCTTAAATCGAGAAAGGTCTTTCGTACTTATGTGTGAATCTCAAGAATCGACATGTTAGCCACTTCTGGAAAGGTCGAAGGGAAAGTACAGTTTCTAAATAAACATTCCGCTTTCCCGATTTTCTGACGGAAGAGTTCCGTCTTGGGGGGCATTATTTCTGCGAGAACGCTTATGTCCTCTTCGTGGTACCGAAAACTTACTCTTGTTGCATTGGAAGACCGTGCGGTTCCCGCAGCTGGTATAACCCTCTCGGCGAATTCGATTGCTGAGAATCAGTATTCGGGGCAACTCGTGGGGAATTTCACTAGCGAAATTCCGTTGGGTGTGGGCTACACCTCGTACCAATTGGTGAGCGGAACGGGTGACACGAACAACGCCAATTTTTTCATCGGGGGCGATCAACTCCGTATCTCGACGATGTTCAACTTCGAGACGACGACTTCGCAAAGCATTCGGGTCAGAGCACAGGCATCGAATGGCGAGCTTGTCGAGCAAGCCTTTACTGTCAACATCACGAATGTCAACGAAGCACCGTATAACTTGGCTCTCTCTAATTCCAGTGTGAATGAGAATAGTCCAGCCACAACGCTGGTTGGCACTCTTTCGAGTACGGACCCCGATGTTCCTGATACCACGACTTACAGCCTTACCACAAATCCGGGCGGGCGTTTCCAAATCAATGGTGATCGCCTCGAAGTGGCAGCAGGGGCCAACTTAAACTTTGAAGGGCAACAGAACTTCTATGTCCAAGTTCGTGCAACCGACGTTGTCGGGGCATTCACTGAACAAGGATATCTGATTAACGTTTTGAACGTGAACGAAGCCCCTTCCAATATCGGGCTTATTGGCGATACGGTTCAAGAAGGTAGCCCAAGCGGTGCCTACATCGGGACGCTCTTGACCTACGACGAAGATGGTGGGCTTCTGACATACTCGCTTACCGACAGTGCCGGCGGACGATTTGCGATCAACGGTTCTTCTCTTGTCGTGGGTGATGCGTCATTGATTAATTTCGAGGCTGCTACCACCCATAGCGTAACCGTGCGTGTTACCGATTCTGGCGGGCTGAACTTTGATGCTACTTTCACGATCAACGTCACCAACCGCAACGAAGCTCCTACCGATATTGCTCTCTCGAATAGCAGCGTGACACTCCCTGCAAGCCCCGGTGCGGCAGTGGGGAACCTCTCTGCAACCGACCCAGACGCAGGTTCAACCTTTAACTTTATCCTTGTGAATAATGCGGGTGGCAAGTTTCAGATCGTCGGTACACAATTGCAAATTACCGATCCTGCCTTGTTCCCGAATACCCCAATTTCGACGCACGATGTCCGTGTGATGGTTCAAGACCAATTTGGAATGCCTTACGAAGAAACATTTACAATCACGGTAAATAACTCAGCAGCCCCACCCGCAAACCTTCCACCAACGAACATTACGCTATCGGGTAACACGATACCCGAGAATAGCCCCGTTGGTCAATTCGTGGCGTATGTGAGCGCAACCGATCCGGATTCGTTC
>VYLT01000273.1_pt1 | contig 12498 bp, 6 predicted proteins | sample 5114261 | NCBI WGS metagenome assembly VYLT01 (sample SAMN12291815, study PRJNA351875) | freshwater metagenome | isolation source: freshwater lake | place: USA: Michigan, Little Long Lake | collected 2011-07-12 | reverse complement strand
CGACGCGACTTTCTCCGTTTGTCGGCTGCGGGTTTGCTTCTCGAACCACGGCACCGAAACAGACGAGAGCAAACCCGCAGCCGACAAACGGAGAAAGTCGCGTCGGGGGAGTAGTTTTTCCAGATTCATCGATATTTCTCCTTGTGTTAGCGAACGAAAATAAATTCACTGCGGTTGACCAGTGACCACATAATTCCAGAGTAACCTTTGTTTGATTCTTTAACCTTCTGCAAATAGCGGAGCGATTCGCTTTGCTCAGTGTCGGTGGGTTGGCGTGAGAGCGTCGAGAGGTAAAGCCAAGATATTACTTGTTCGGGTTTGGCGGACGGGTTGGCTTTCAGGTAGGCTTCGAGAGCTTTGCTTCCGCCCAAGAGCTTCGGGTGATTTATCATTGTGAGCATTTGCGGTATACCGTGCGTAAAGTCCGTGCTATCCTCTTCGTTGGTTCCGAATCGACGCAAAAATTCAAGGTAAGCATCACCCACCGCAGCACTCTCTCCGGCGGTGTTGCCGTCTCGACTATCAACGGACCGCAGATCGAGTTTCGGATCGCCGTAGACCAGTTTCAGCGATTCCAAAAGGGTGTCGGCGGTCATCACCCGAAGAGGCATCCTTCCAAAGGCTGCGGTCTGGGCAGTGATCGCGATATCGTTCATCCCGCTTGCAATTTTGCTCGTTCGTTGGTAGGTGTCCGAATTACAGATGCAACGAATCAGGTGCTTGATATCGAAGCCCGATGCTGCAAACTCATTACCTAAGAGCTTCATCAAACCGGGGTGGGTTGCGGGGTTCAATTCACGGAAGTCGTCAATCGGGTTGACGATCCCTCTTGAGAAGAAGTAAAACCACATGCGATTGGCAAACGCCTTCGAGAAATACGGGTTGTCTTTGGTGGTAAGCCACGTCGTAAAGGGTTCTCGCAGTGTTTCAGCTTTATCGCTCTCGAATTTCTTGCCATCGAGAAACGCTGCGGGAACCTTTGTCCCCGAATTCTTAAACGCGGATTTCGGAATCACGATTTGCGGGTCTTTGATATTCCCTTTGGGTTCGTTGACCTTGTTAAAGTCACCAGTCACTTTGCCGAAGAAGGCTGCCAGCGACCAATGCTCTTTCTGCGACCACGACTTATATGGGTCGTCGTGACATTCGGCACATTGCATTTGCACGCCGAGGAAAAGTGAGCCGACTGCACGGGCCGATCCCCCTGCCGATACTTTTCCACCTTCACCGACAAGGCCGTAGAAAATCACTTGCGGTTGATTTTTGATATCCCCTTCGACGGTCAGAATTTGCTTGGTGATTTTGTCCCACGTCTCGTTGGAATTGAAACGGGTTGCAAGCCACTTACCGAAATCGTTCGCTTGGGTGTAGGGTTGTTTACCGCCGTTGGCATCCGAAGGGAGTTCCGGTGGGCATATCCACTCACGCCATGTTCGCCCCATTTGTTCACCGAAGTTCGGCGATGCCAAAAGGGTATCGATGAGCTTGACCCGTTTGTCAGAATGTTTGCTTTCGAGGAAACTGCTGGCCTGCTCTGCGGTGGGGACTCGACCGGTAATATCGAGGAAGACCCGTCGCATAAACTCGGCATCGTCGGCTTTGTTAGCTGGGGTGATTTTTGCAGTCTTGAGAAAATCATTGACGTGAGAATCAATCGTCGTGGCGACCTTTTGCGGTTCGTGCTTCTGGTCGGCTTCAAGGCGAGGTTCATCCCCTTTCTGACGTTGTGCAACAGTGGGTAACCCGTCGGCGATCCATTTTTTGATAATTGCTTTCTCTGCGGGTGTAAGTTTCTTTTCGCTTGGGGGCATGTCATCCGATGCAATGCGTTCCCAGATCGGGCTATGATCGGGGTCTTTCGATTTCAGACCGGCACCCGATTTGCCACCTTTGAACATGGCGGGCAGGGTTCGCATATCGAGGTCGCCTTTTTGACGCAACCCGCCATGACAGCCTAAACATTGCTTGGTCAAAATCGGCAGCACATCCCGTTCGAGAAGGGCGTCATCAGCAATCGCAGGTATCGCCACCAGCAACAAGGTTGCGGTGAGGATGGATTTATTGAACATTCAGCCTGCCCTCAGTACAGAAGGTCTTGGTAGGAACCAACCATCTCAAGCTACCACATTCATAATCAAGCGACCAAGAGAAATAATCTGCAAAACGCCATTTTTCTAAGAAAATCCTCACCTTTCGGCGAAACCCTCCGAGATGAGACGTGTTAGTGTTAGTAAGGCTTAGTGGGTAGTGGATAGTGGGTAGTGGATGGAGAAGACATTTCGGGTAGGGGCATCTCGTCGTTTTTGAAAAGCCGTGTAGATTGAGTGTGTTGATTTAGCTCGCTGATATTCAGCAGAACGATGATGCGTCGTTCGAGAATCTTGCTAGACATTCATCAGGAGGAACTCTGTTTCAGATCGGCTATTCCCGTATCGATCAATTGATCAACGGCCGAGTCTGGAACAATCCCGCTAACGTGATTTTCGGCCGTTGATCAATTGATCGATACGGGGCCGATCCGTGAGAGTTCCATCCTTCTAGGTTACGAAGTAAATCAACACCGAGGGGACTTGCTTTCGCAAGTCCCCTCGGCTTTTATAGATTAGCTTCTCTTTGAAAGAACAATGGGACGGGCCGCCACAAAAACGATCCTATGCTCTTCATAGACAGCCTAACGCATAGACAACGGCGTAATAATTCCAATCCGCACATGCCCTACTTCCCCTTTCAAATCCGTTAAAGGGTCACCAAATTGTGGATAAATGCGCAAACGTCGGTCGAACTCTAAAAGAGCCAAAAGAAATGCTTGCCCATCCCCACGAAGTTTTGTGATCCTTGCGAGGTCGTAAATTTGCTCGGATACCCAAGCCGACATGTGCAATTCGTATGGTGTTGGTTTTTCGTCGCTCACGGTTCGTCCATAATTTGTTGGACTTTAGCAATCACCTCTTCAAAGGTTTTGCCGTTACCCGCTTTGATGTCTGCGACCCCAGCGAGATATTCTTCCATGTTGAAGGTTTGTTGTGCCCACGCAAGTAAGTCTGGCGGAACCGGCATCGGTTCGGGTCTTTTTTCGGGGGTTGGTTCAGGTGGTATTGAGTCCATTGGTTCTCCTCCATTCAAATCCCAGTTTTATTATAACGTCCATCTTTGAAAAACACAATCACCCTCGTCGTTTTTTGCAGTCCGAATACCTTATCTCTGTTGATTTAGCTCGCTGATATTCAGCAGAACGATGATGCGTCGTTCGAGAATCTTGCTAGACATTCATCAGGAGGAACTCTGTTTCAGATCGGCTATTCCCTCGGAGGTCACCCCGACCTGCGACGAGTCTGGAACAACTCCACTGATGTAGTTTTCGTCGCAGGTCGGGGTGACCTCCGAGGGGCCGATCCGTTAGAGTTCCATCCTTCTAGGAGTCGAAGTAAATCAACACCGAGGGGACTTGCGAAAGCAAGTCCCCTCGTCTTTTTGTGCGGGTCGTCTATATCAAAAGAGTTGATCGAGTTCTGTGTTTTACACAAGAACGATGTTGCGTCGTTCGAGGGTTTTGTCTCACATTCGTCAGGAGGAACTCTGTTTTAGATTGGCTATTCGTGACCGTCATGTACAACAAGTTGCCAATCTGGAACAACTCCGCTTGCGTAGTGAATGGCAACTTGTTGTACATGACGGTCACGGCCAATCCGTGAGAGTTCCATCCTGCTAGGTTTTGAAGTCGATCAACAAAAATAGTCGATGGTGGATAGTGGGTAGTGAAATCCAGAAGAAAACTGTTTTGGTCTTTCACTATCAACTGTCCACTATCCACTACTTCTTCAGTTCCCCTTTCACTTCGATCTCGATGGCATTCGAGAGCCATGCGGTATCTTTCCCTGCAACCTTTGCGGTTCCGCGAATCACCAACCAGAATTTTCCGTTGGCAGCTGCGGGCGTTGCGTTGATCGGGAATTTGATTTCGTTGGTTCCCTTTGCAATTGGTTTCGGGGCGAGGGTGACGTTGGCAGGTAACCCTAAGCCTGCGAGCACGATGTCTTCGGCAAATCCTTCGGCCCGTGTAGTTGTGATTGTTAATTCGGCATTTCCGCCCTTGTTCACCGAGTCTGGCCCTTTTACGGTTAGGGTGAATGGCGGTTTATCCACAACGGCAACCGATACCGTCGAAAGGAATTGCTGAGGAGGGAAAGGCAGTCCTGAAAGTTGCGTGGACCAAATCTCGCTGGCTCGTCCAAGTCGGATCACCTCTTTGCCATCGATTGTCCCTTTTGCTTTCACCTCGAAGGAATATCCGCCGGGGGTTATTGAACTATCTGCTTTAATAGGGAGCAAAGCAATCGGTTTGCCATCGGCAGGGTTCGGTACGTTCTGGATTGTCACCGATCCGCTAAAACCTTTTCCGCTCACGCTCAATTCGATTGGGCCGGTGTAGTCGCGTCGGGTAATACTTGTTATTGGCAGAATCGTTGTGCTGTTGGGGGCCATCACAAGTCGATCCGTTCCAAGATTGACGCCAAAATCTGACGAAGGTTGTACCGTGAGACGATACACTTCCGTCGGCCCAAAAAGGTAATTGGTATGCTCTGCAATAATCGTCACATCGCCGTCGGCAGTAGGGGTGATTTCGACCCGTGCGGGTGTCATGGTTTCGTTGCTCTTTCCGAGTGCCTTACCCATCGAATCTTGAACAGTCAGAATGACGTCTGCGGGGGAAAGAATCTCGTAGGTTTCGGCGGTGATGGAGTATTTCACTCCTTTTTTACCGGCGAAAACGAAACAATCTTTGTCTTTCTTTTCTTGGAAAACTCCGGTCACTCCACCGGGTACGGGGAGACGATTCGCCTTTGCCGGTTCGTTATTCGGCTCTTGTTCCAAAATCTCTTCAAAGTCCGAAACGATTAACGCAACGGGCCACCCCAACGCCCCTTTGGATGATTGCGGTTGAACGAACGTCACGGTTTCGTTACCCGTTGGAGCTTTGACGGAAACCGGATTGAGTTTGTCAGGTCCGCGAGAAGCAAAACCGATCTGGGCTGTCTTGCTGCGTTGAATGGCAACAGGTAACGGCAGCATCGCAGCTGGCCCCTCGGTGATTCGCAAACGGAAGATCGACTCAGCTCCCCCTTCGTGGCGTGAATCGCGTATCTCGACAATCACTTCGGTATCGGCTTTGAAGGTGTGTGTAATGCGGGCATCGGATTGTAAACCCGGTTCATCATCTGAATAGGGAATCGGCAATTCACGGCTTGTCTTGGCATCGTAAAGGCGAATGATCGGATCGAGTGGTCCGCCTAACCTTCTGGCGATAGTTTCCACGTTGAGGGATTGTCCACTGTTGACAGAGAACTTGAAGAACTGACTCGTCTCGGCAGCAATTTTCCCCGCAATCGCACAAGGGATCGTTACCGCTTGTGGTTTCGCAAGGGTCTTGTTGTCGTTGTTCTCTTCGATCGTAGGGACATCATCGATGCAAAAAAGCCGAGCGTTGGAAATACCGCTTTTGGTAACCACACGCATCGTATGAATACCCATCGGAGTATCGGCAGGGAAATCGAACTTGGCTTTGAACTTGGTCGCATCCTTCCCGTTATTCATCTCACCCGCAATGGTGGCCTTACCGGGGCAACTCAAGAGAATCGCAAGCGGGTCGGTCAAGTTGGTCCCTGCAATCATCACCTCGACAGATTTCCCCTTCTGGAAACCATACGGAGCCAAAGGTGCAACGGTCGGCGCTTGTGGATACGGCGGAATAAACGGAGCCTTCTGTTGGGCAAGGATTCTGGGAGCTACATCCAATTGCGAGAGTGTAACCAAACAAATCGAAAGGAGTAAAAGGACAGCAAAACGACGGAGCATAACCAACCTCGGAGAGTTAGCGGCGGGAATAGCGTCTATTGTCGCAATCGAAAGGAAACAATCAACCGTAAAACCCAAAGGGAACCAATCACCCTCACCCAATCGGCACACGTTGCCCCGGTTTTGGGACCTTCGGTATTAACCTTTGCACAATCTGGAAGCTGAGTCCTTCGAGACCGGTTTTATTGGTGCTGCTCACGGAGATGATGTTTCCCTTTTCTCCTTGTAAGAGGTCTTCTTTGTTCAACACAACCAGGAGCTTTTCGGTTGCGATGCCGAGGGTTGCTTGGACCTTATCGAGATCGAAGTGCGGGAGATCGTCGGGTTCGATGAGATAAAGTACAAGGTCACTGGCTTGGATTGCCTGTCTCGATTTCTCAATGCCCAGAGCTTCGAGAGTATCACTCGAATCGCGAAGACCAGCAGTATCGGTGAGGGTTACCGGCCACCCGTCTAGGGCAAGGGTCAAGCTCACAAGGTCACGTGTGGTTCCCGGTATGGGTGCGACGATACTGCGTTGATAACCAGCAAGGGCATTGAGTAAACTACTCTTACCGACGTTCGGACGACCAACGAGAGCAACGGTGAAAGGTTCGATCAGATGGTCTGCCACATTTTGAAACGAAGCAATTTCTTCCGACGAAGATTCACTCACGTTACCCGTTGATTGATCGAGTAATATCCCTGCGGTGCGTTTGGTTTTGGCTTTCCCCAGCATTCGCCACGCCTGAGCATTCAAGTGATTCGCAAGGGGTAACTCGGATGGTTCGACGTGGGTAAAACCTTTTTCGGTAAGGAAGTTCAACAACCAGCGAACGACCGTGACACCCCCATGACAGTGAAGCTCGATCCAGCCCGATGGGGGACAGGCAAGGATAATCTCGTCGCCGTGTGAATTTGCTTCGCCAAAAAAACCGACCCATATTTTTCCCGTGATGGGGCTTTCGGGCAAAGGTCGCTTCGACCGGAAGAACGGACGAATAAGCGTCCAAGCATCGGGTCCGTGCAACGCCAACACCGCAATCGCAGCCGAACCGGGCGCCGTTAGTTGTGCAACGTAATTCATTATCTCAATAGAACTCGTAGCCAATCTGGAAGGTGATTCGACCGTCGGGTAAGCGGTGGATATTGGTGATAAACACTTCTTTTCCGCCACCCTTGAGTGATTTACTTGAGGGCACGGTGAACGGTGTAAACGAGTGATTGGCTTTTGAAGGGAATGGGACCGATTCAGGATAAGACCTCGGACCATTAGGGCCGGAGATGCCGTGCGATTCTTCCAAGAGCGGTCGCCCATCGGTCACACGCCAGATGAGTAAACCTTCGGCAGGCACGCTCACGTCGAAACCTTGTTTCTTGCGAACCTCTAACAGGAAATACTCGCTGCCATCTTGTTTGATCAAAACTTTGGCGACTTGTTCGGATTTACCATCGCTTGGGGAAAGAATGATTTTTTGCGGAACGCTCGGGTCAAGGACAACGGGGCTTACCCAATTCATTTGCTCTTTGGACCACGCACAGAAATGCTGCGGGCGTCCCCCGCGAGCTTGGTTCGACATCGCACACCACGCCCCTACCCCTTCCATTCCGGGGACTTCTGGCTTGGCATAGAGATCGGGTAAACCAAGCATGTGGCCGAATTCGTGGCATATCGTGCTGATGTTCGCCATTTCGGTTCCCCCTTCTGGACAGATGAAGTAGTCCCAGCGCTCCCCTTTGTGGCTAAAGAAGTGGCGATGCGGCCAGTATAAGGCAGCTCGCTGAGTCGTTGCGGTTGGTCCGGCATAGAGAAAGAAAATACCGTCGAACCCTTTCAGACAATTATCGCCGTCGCGTGCTCGCAACAGGTCAATCGATTCCGAAAGGAGGGCCGTGCGTGTTTGACTTTCGGAGTACTCCTGCAATTTCTTCGAGACTTTGACGGGTGCAAATACCTTTCCTTCGACTTTCAATTTGCCGAAAGATTGCTCTTGGTAATAGTCGTTCATGCTCCCATAAACTGTTTGACCCGTGACGCTTTTCGTCGTGTAGTTGTTGGTGCTGAAGAGTGAATCTTCCCAATCCTTTGTGCTGATCTTGGGGTTAATCGATTTATCGGGATAGCTGATCGTAATCACTGCGAGTTTGTAAACGGGTTTGCGGAACGTCCCGCGTCGGGTATCCCAACTTCCGGCATCGCCTCCCCCCGGATTGGAACTTCCGAGGGTAACTTGTTTGGTCATCTCTTTGCCGTCGCGTGTAAAGAGTACTTTGACGGGATCGCCCGCTTTTTTCTCGCCAAGAATCTCAGTGAGTTTTGTCGTATCGGTGACCTTTTTGCCATCGATTGAAAGGATGAGGTCACCCACTTTGAGTTCGGCTTTCTCGGCAGGGGAACCCGAATTCACCGACGAGATTTTGACGGCTTTGTCGGCGTTCTCTGTCTGAATCCCCATCACGGCTCGATTTCCCGGATTGCCCCCCTTACCCGTTGCGGTCAAAGGTGACGAACTTGGCACAAGAGTAACCGAAACTTTTTCAGTTGTGGGACCGCGTTTGAGATCAAGGTTGAGTTTATCGCCAGACGATTTCGATTGCATGTACTCGCGGAAGGTTGTGGTGTTAAAAACCTTGCCATCGATAGCGGTGATTTCGTCATTCACCTTGAGGACAGAAGCTGCCGGAGATTGCGGATCGACTTGGGCAACTTTGAGGCCCTCTTTGCTAGGCGTAAATTGCACGCCGAGGTAAGGGGGTATTGCCGAAAGAATTTCTTTGGCGCTCGTAATTTTGGTGGTTTTCGCTTTAGAGAGAGGAACAAACTCGTCAAGATCGAACGGTGCCACAACCCGAGGCTTCGGCCCGATTTCGGTTTCGACAGAACTGGCTTGGGTCACAATCCCCAAGAGTAACACAAATAAACAGAGAGGTCGCATCTTGATTTTTCCCCGACGAAAACAACCCTAAAGAGAAGATGAGACTAAGGTAGCAAAGGGGAAGGCACGGGGCAACGGGATACGGGAATTGGGAGCGGGGAATCGGGGAACGGGGTTCGGGGTGCGGGAACAAACGGTGTTTCCCCAAAGTTCGCCTAGCCCCCCATTCGCAGCTACGCTGCTCAAGGGCAGGGCTAGGCTATTGAGGGGTACGCCCTACCGGGCTAAGCATTTATTTGCTTACCCAAACCAGAGCGTTTATAGGTAACCCCAGAGACAACAAATGCTTAGCCCGGTAGGGCGTACCCCTCAATAGCCTAGCCCTGCCCTTGACGACCTTTAGGTCGGAGTGGGGGGCTAGGCGATACTTGCGATGTCCTCCGTCCACCACACGTCACACGATCTCTTGTAGTTACACGTCACACCGGATAAAATATCTTTGCCCCTAGAGGATAGGCGTTACTCCATGAATCGACTGATTTTGCTTGCGTTCATTGGTTGCAATACCGTTTTGCTGGGTGCAGAACCGGTGAGCTTTACCCGTGATATTCGCCCGATTCTCGCAAAGAATTGTTTTGCCTGTCATGGTCCCGACGAGGAAACACGCAAGGCCGATTTACGTCTCGATACCAAAGAGGGTGCGTTTGCCCCGATTGATGGCAAGGCTCCTTTTCTAGCAAATAAAGCCGAGATGTCCGAAGCGTTGCGGCGAATGGTCTCGGAAAAGAAAAGCGAACGGATGCCACCCGGCGGACCTGAAAAAGCCCTTCCCGCAAACCAGATTGCGTTAATCAAACAGTGGATCGAAGAAGGGGCTAAGTGGGAAGACCATTGGGCGTTCGAGAAACCCAAAAAGCCTGCCGTTCCGCAATTTACTGATGCCGCACAGAAAGCGTGGGTCAAGAATCCTATCGATGCCTTTGTGCTTTCTCAACTGAATAAGGCAAAGCTCAAACCTTCGGAACCGGCAGATCGCACGACCCTTTTACGTCGCGTGTACCTTGATCTAGTTGGGATTCCGCCGACCTTTGAGGAGATGACCGACTTCCTCAAAGATAACAGCCCCGATGCTTACGAGAAAGCCGTTGATCGGTTACTTGCGAGCAAACATTACGGAGAACGCTGGGCAAGGATGTGGCTTGATCTCGCCCGTTTCGCCGACACGAAGGGGTACGATAAAGACCTCTATCGCAATATCTGGCGTTACCGCGATTATGTGATCGATGCTTTCAATAACGATAAACCTTACGACCAATTCACACGCGAACAGATCGCAGGGGACTTGCTGAATAAACCAACGCTCGAACAGATTTTAGCAACTGCCTTTAATCGCAATACCCTGACCCAAGATGAAGGGGGAACCGACGACGAAGAGTTCCGCGTAGTGGCCGTGAAAGATCGCGTAGATACGACCCTTCAGGTGTTTATGGGACTAACGGCAGGTTGTGCCAAATGTCACAGCCACAAGTACGATCCGATTTCGCACAAGGATTATTATCGTCTGTTTGCCTTCTTCAACCAAAGTGAAGATAGCGACCGAGCCGACGAATGGCCCACCCGTGCGATACCCGGACCTTCGCAAACACAACGTATCAAACAAATTCAAGATAAAGCCGAAGCCGCACGCGATGCGATTGCCCAACTGAACGAACGTAACCTTGACCTCTTGGCACGTTGGGAAGATAAAGAAAAACCGAAACGTCCATGGAAGGTTCTCGAACCGAAAAAGCTCACCTCAGCAACAGGGGCCAAGTTTGAACAAAAAGACGACGGTTCGACACTTGTCATCGGCCCTGCAACCAAGCGCGAAGTGTATGTGATCGAATCGGCATCGCCTTTGACGAAGTTCACGGGTTTACGCCTCGAATTGATTCCCGATCCTTCACACGTTGGGGGAGCTGTTGGGCGTGGGCTTGAAGGGAACATTGTCTTAAGTCGGATTCACCTTTTTGTGCGACCACCCAAAGGCGAAGTTTACGAAATCAAAATGACCAAAGCAAAAGCCACATACTCGCAAGAGTTCTACCCTGTCGAACGAGCACTTGATAGCGATAACCCGTCGGTACAAGGGTGGGCGTTGGCTCCAAAACACAAAGAACGCCAAACGGCAGTGTTTAGCATTGCGAAGGAAGCCGAAATTCCCGAAGGTTCGGAAATACTCGTCACCCTTGACCATCAATACAAGTCGGAATTTGCAGGCTTTGCGATTGGCCGGTTCCGCCTTGCAATTACCGACGACCCGAAGCCCGATCTCGATTCAAACCTTCCGGAAGATATTCGCAAGCTCATGGAGATACCCGTACCCAAACGGACACCTGAGCAAATGAAAGCCATCCTCAAGTATTTTGTTTCAATCTCACCGGAGTTTGCAAAGGAACGTGAGAAAGCCGACAAGATCGAAGCCGACACTATCAAAATTGCAGACGAAGCTCTTACCCCGATTATGCGAGAGTTACCCCCCGACCGTAAACGGACTACCAACATCCACAAACGAGGAAATTTCCTTTCGCTTGGTGACGAGGTGAAAGCACAAATCCCCGAAAGTTTCCGCTTTGTAAAAGAGATTGAAGGAAATCGTCTCACCCTTGCAAACTGGATCGCCTCACCAGAAAACCCGTTGACGTCACGGGTGACAGTGAATCGTCACTGGGCTCAATTCTTCGGAACGGGATTCGTTGAATCGCAAGAAGATTTTGGCACGCAAGGGACACCCCCAAGCCATCCCGAATTACTCGACTGGTTGGCAGTCGAGTTCCAAGAATCGGGTTGGTCCTTCAAGAAACTTTGCAAGACGATTGTGATGAGTTCGACCTATCAGCAATCGTCGAAGGTGACACCGGAACTTCTGAAAGCCGATCCGAAAAACCGGTTGCTTGCACGGGCATCACGTTTCCGTCTCGATGCCGAGTTTGTTCGTGATAATGCCCTTTCGATTGCCGATTTGCTCAGTCCGAAAATCGGTGGCCCTTCGGTGATGCCTTATCAACCTGATGGCATCTGGAAAAGTGCCTACAGTACCGAGCGTTGGAATATCGCTGTCGGCGACGACCGCTATCGACGGGGGATTTATACCTTTATCAAACGCTCGTCGCCCTATCCAACAAACGTCACCCTTGATGGCACAAGCCGAGAGACATGCACGATTCGTCGCATCAACACCAATACGCCACTCCAAGCCCTTGTGCTGTTGAACGACCCTGTCTTTGTCGAAGCAGCACAATCGCTGGCTCGCAAAGTGACCCGTGATGCCAACACCAACGAAGAGCGTATCAAACTCGCCTTCCGACGTGCAACCTATCGCGACCCCTCGGAGAAAGAATTCAAGATTCTGGTTGATCTGTTCAACACCCGTCTCGACAAATACAAAACCGACGCCAACGCCGCCAAGCAAATGGCGACACAACCCCTCGGCCCTCTCCCGTTGGAATTAGATATGCCCACGACCGCAGCCCTTACGGTTATCTGTAACGTGATTCTGAATATGGACGAGGTCGTGATCCGACGATAAGGGGATTGGTCCGAGATTCCTGAGATTCTGAGACACCGGTCACTTACGTTCCCAGCTCGCCTGTGGTCTACCTACGTTTCCGTAAACTCAAATAATCCCGTAACTTACAGCGAGCCGGGAACGTAAGGGCTTGTGAAAAAAACGGGTTCATCGTTTTCTGAAGTATAAGATAAAAGAAAACCTTCAGAGAACCAGTCATGTCGAATTCCGACGCACCTCGTC
>VYLT01000272.1_pt1 | contig 12515 bp, 11 predicted proteins | sample 5114261 | NCBI WGS metagenome assembly VYLT01 (sample SAMN12291815, study PRJNA351875) | freshwater metagenome | isolation source: freshwater lake | place: USA: Michigan, Little Long Lake | collected 2011-07-12 | reverse complement strand
GCGCCGCCTTCAGTTTCGCGATGGCGCCGGCCAGCGCGACCGGGTCGGCCGGCTGGCGCTCGAGGAACAGCTCACCCACTTCCGGCAGGCGCGTCAGCAGCGCCGCAAAAGCGGGGTCATCCTTGGCGCCGCGCACGGCCGCGCCAAGGGCTTCTACGAGTTCGAGGTCCGGATTGGTCTGACTGCCATCAGACAGCGCGACCAGTTCTTCCTTGATCAGCGATTGCAGACCGTCCCACTTGTTGAATGGATCGGTTTCCGCCTTCACCAGCGCCAGACGGTCTGCCCGCGTCAGGCTGCGCTCGATACGCACCGGCGCACTGAAATCGCGGCCGATGGAGAGGTGCGGGCGGGGGCTGCCAGGCGCGACGCGCAGTTCCAGCGTGCCTTCGGCCCTGTCGAGCACGTGCAGGAAAGGCTCTGCCGCATGGCCGCCCTTTCCGTCCAGCAGCGCGCAGAGCAGCGGGATCGGAACCGGCTGTTTCACCGGCTGGCCCGGCGTCGGCTTCACTGATTGCGCGAGGCTCACGTGGAGCGTGCCGGTGGCAGCGTCCCATGCTTCGGCGACGCGCACTTCCGGCGTCCCGGCCTGCGCATACCAGCGGCGGAAGGCGGACAGGTCCTCGCCGGTGACGGCTTCGAAACAGGCGTAGAAATCCTCGATGGTCACCGCCTGCCCGTCATGCCGCTCGAAATACAGATCCATGCCCGCCCGGTATTTCTCCTCGCCGATCATCCGGCGCAGCATGCCGATCAGTTCGGCGCCTTTCTCATAGACCGTCGCGGTGTAGAGATTGTCGATGGCGCCATAGGTGTCAGGGCGCACCGAATGCGCCAGCGGCCCGGCGTCTTCGACGAACTGGCGGGCGCGCAGCTTGATCACGTCCTTGATCCGCTGCACCGGGCGCGAGCGCATGTCGGCGGAGAAGTTCTGGTCGCGGAAGACCGTCAGGCCCTCCTTCAGGCAGAGCTGGAACCAGTCGCGGCAGGTGATCCGGTTGCCGGTCCAGTTATGGAAATATTCGTGGGCGACGATCGATTCGATGGCCTCGAAATCGGCGTCCGTCGCAGTCGCTTCATCGGCCAGGACATAGGCCGAGTTGAAGATGTTGAGGCCCTTGTTTTCCATGGCGCCGAAGTTGAAGTCGCGCACCGCCACGATATTGAACACGCCGAGGTCATACTCGCGGCCATAGACTTCCTCGTCCCAGCGCATCGAGCGCTTTAGACTGTCCATCGCCCAGGCAGCGCGGTCCGCATCGCCCTTGTCGACATGGATGCCGAGATCAACGTGCTTGCCGGAGGCCGTCGTAAATGTGTCTCGCAGCACGTCGTAGTCTCCGGCGCACAGCGCGAAGAGGTAGGCGGGCTTCTTGTGGGGGTCGATCCACTCGGCATAGTGGCGTCCGCCCGGCAGGTCGCCGCAGGTGCCCGGTGTACCGTTGGACAGAAGGACCGGAAATTCGTCTTTCGACCCCACCATCCGTACCCGGAACGCGCTCATCACATCCGGCCGGTCGGGAAAATAGGTGATGCGCCGGAAACCTTCGGCCTCGCACTGGGTGCAGAGCCGGCCGCCGGACAGATAGAGACCCGACAGCGCGGTGTTTGCTTCCGGTGAGATCTCGACTTCGGTTTCCAGTACGAAAGGCCCTTCCGGCGGCGCGTGCAACGTCAGCCCGCGCGCGTCCGCCGTAAAATCCGCCGGATCGAGAGGGCGGGACGCCTCACCCGGCAGCGCCACCGCAACATAGTTGAGGTGCAGCGCCTCGCCATCCAGGCGCATCGGCCCCTTGCCCACCGGCGTCACCGAGATCGCCGCTTTGACCACAGTCTTCTGGACGCCGAGGTCGAAATCCAGCGTCGCCTGCGTCAGCTTGAAGGGATAGGGCGCATAGTCCTTGAGTTTCACCGCTACCGGCGTTTCGGTCCGCATGATGGGGCTCCTCAGGGCTGTCTGGACGGGTCCTCAGGAATATAGGGGCGCATCCGGCCCGTCGAGGGCCGTTGTCCGCAACCGCGCGGGCTGGCAAGAGACGCGGATGAAGCCTGCCCTTTTACCTTACCCGCCCAATGTCCGGCGCGCCGCCCTCGTCATCGCCCTGCTGATTGCCCTCGGCATCGGCTACCTGTCGATGATGTCAGGCGCCGCGGTTCCGGCACCGGACGTCTCCGACAAGATCCGTCACTTCGGCGCCTATGCCATGCTGGCCATTCCCGCCGCGATGTGGTTTGGCCCCGGGCGCATTGCGACGGTGCTTGTGCTCTCAGCTTACGGCGCCGGGCTGGAGTTCGCGCAGGCGGTGTTTACGCAGACGCGGGAAGCGTCCGTCCTCGACGGCGCCGCCAACGCGCTGGGCGCGGCGGCGGGCTACCTTCTGGTCTGGTTCATTGCGCGCACTCGGGCGCAGTGATCACTCGGCCGCGACGGTGATTTCCTCGTCGAGCCGGTACACATTGCGCAAGATCAGCGCGCAGTGCTGGGCGACGGGTTTGAGGTCGGCCGGGAACTCGCCCGGATTGTCCGAGGCAAACTCCGCGACGCGGCGTGCGATGCGCATCAGGTCTGGCGTGTGCACGATCATGCGGGCCTGGTGTTCGATACGCTGCGGATCACGGTCATATTCCGTGCCGCCGACGCGCCATCCGCCTGCGCTGCCTTCGTCCGTTGTGACCACAGGGTAGGTTCCCGGATTTGCCAGCGTGACGCCGAACTCGCTGGGGCGCCACTTGATGCTGCGCCGCTCAACAGTCCAATGTTCCAGCATCATGTCGTCATCTTCGTCGCTGACGCGGTTCTGGTTGTGTACGGCCTGCTCCGACACAAGCTCGTGGGCATGGAACGGCCGCCCGAGACCGCAATCATAGGTGATGCGCAGCGGCTCGTTAACGTCCTTCACCCAGTGTGGAACGACGTGTTCGACCACAGCCCATGTTCCGACGGGCTTTACGAACACGCGCTGCGATTTGTGGAACAGGGCCTTGGCCATCTGTGCGTCTCCTCATCCAGCCGCCAAGCTGCCACAGGAGCGTGCTCTTCCGGTGAACGGAACCTTTAAAATTCGATCGAATGTCGCAGTGCCATTGCCGCTGGGTCACACCTTTCCGCGCGCGTAAAGTGGGCTATTCTCTGTCCATCCGAGATAACAAGTAACGCCCCGAGGGCGATGGGAGCCAATGCGCCATGAATTTTGATTTCTCCGAAGACCAGAAATACCTTGCCGGTGAAGCCCGGAAGTTCCTGTCGGCACAGTGTCCGACCTCGGAAGTCCGCAAGGTGCTCAACGACGACAAGACCCTTTTCCACAAGGACCTCTGGAAGAAGGTTGCCGAGATGGGCTGGCTGGGCGCCGCCATTCCGGAAGAGCATGGCGGCCTTGGTCTCGGCATGCTCGAAATGTGCGTCCTCGCCGAGGAAATGGGCCGCGCCATTGCGCCGGTGCCCTTCGCCTCCACCGCCTACTTCCTGACCGAAGCCGTCAAGCTGGCCGGCAGCGACAAGCAGAAAGCCGCCATCCTGCCGCTGATCGCCGCTGGCGACGTGATCGGCGCCTATGCCGCCTCTGAAGGCCCAGGCAACGCGGACGCCTCCAACATGCGCACCACGTTTGATGGCAAGACGCTGAGCGGCACCAAGATCCCGGTCACGGACGGTGACATCGCGACCCATGCGGTCGTGCTGGCCAAGGAAGGCAAGGGCCTCTCCCTGGTTCTCGTCGACCTGTCCGCCAAGGGCATCACCCGCAAGACGCTGCAGACCATCGACCCGACCCGCAGCCACGCAGAAATCGTGTTCGACGGCACGCCTGCCGAACGCCTTGGCGGCAAGGGCGAGGGCGAAGCCCTGAACGCGCAGCTGATGGACCGCGTGGCCGTGCTGCTCGCCTTCGAACAGCTGGGCGGCGCTTCGGTCTGCCTCGATATGGCCAACGAGTATGCCAAGAACCGCTATGCTTTCGGCCGCCCGATCGGCGGCAACCAGGCGATCAAGCACAAGCTGGCGGACATGTACGTGAAGAACGAGATTGCGCGTTCGAACAGCTTCTATGGCGCATGGGCCCTGTCAACCGATGCCGCCGAACTGCCGGAGGCCGCTGCCGCCGCCCGCGTGGCCGCGTCAGAAGCTTACTGGTTCGCGTCGAAGGAAAACATCCAGACGCATGGCGGCATGGGCTTCACCTGGGAAGTCGATTGCCACCTCTACTATCGCCGGGCGAAACTGCTGGCCGTTCAGGCCGGTTCTCCCAAGGTCTGGAAAGAGAAGCTGGTACGCGCGCTCGAGGCGAAGAATGCGGCCTGAGGCACCCGCCCCGGCAGGCAACGGACGGCGGGATCTCTCCCGCCGCCCGTCTGATGCTGGATCAGTGGCCGCCTTCTTCAACGGCGACCGCAGCGGCCGGCTCAGGAGCCGTCCAGGTGACCGAGTCGGTCGGCGTGGCCGAACCGCCGGTGTACACGTTCAGGGTCGCAGTCTTGTAGGTGATGTCGAAGTTCTCGATGACCTGGGAAGCTTCGCCCGTATAGGTCGAGTAGTTGTTCAGCACGGCGTCAGTCAGCTTCCAGACCTGCTTGTCGGCGGAGCCGTCCGTGGTGATCGTGATCTCCACGACAGGAACGGCCGTGGCGTTGACGATGTGCTTGATGACCTTGGCGGAGCCGGAGTCGAAATTGCGCGTCACGTAGATGCCACCTGTGTAGAGCTGCGTCTTGGCAGGCTCGACCGGCATGTAGGTGATCGGATCATAGACCGGCTGTTGCGACACGCTGATCGTGGCGGCCGTGGCGGCAAGCTTGTCGTTGCCGACTTTCACTTCGACGCCGGCATGCGCGAGCCCGGCAATGAGCATGGAGGCGGCAGAAGCCGCAGCGATGCGGCGGGTATGCGCAAAGATATTCGACATAAGACGTTGTCCCTTCGTACTGCGCCGCTGGCGGAAGCCCATCGCTCGTCACCCCGGCGTCTGAATGCCATACGACGCCCCAATTTGGGATGGAATATGGCAACGCCTTGTCAGCAAGCGTTCACACAAAAATATTTTTACCAAACTGCAAGCCGGGCAACGCGCCCGGTTTCAACCTCAAGCCACTGAAAGCAACGGAGACCGACATGGACTTCAACGATACCCCCGCCGAAGCCGCCTTCCGCAAGGAGGCGCATGACTTCCTTTCGAAACACCTCGAGCCGAAATCCGGCGCCCGCCCGCGGGGGGCCAACGAGTCAGCGCTCGCCCGCGCCAAGGCCTGGCAGAAGACCAAGGCCGAGAACAAATTCGCCCAGATCACCTGGCCGAAGGAATGGGGCGGCCGCGGCGGCAGCTCGATGGAGGCCGTCATCTGGGGCCAAGAAGAATCGAAGTTCGACGCGCCCACCGGCCCGTTCGCCATCGGCCTCGGCATGTGCGTGCCGACCGTCATCGCCTTTGGCTCCGACGCGCACAAGGACCGCTATGTCCAGAAAGCCCTGATGGGCGAGGAAATCTGGTGCCAGCTCTTCTCCGAGCCCTCGGCCGGTTCAGACGTGGCAGGTCTGAAGACCAAAGCGGTCAAGGACGGTGATACGTGGGTGATCAATGGCCAGAAGGTGTGGACCTCCGGCGCCCACTATTCCGATTTCGGCATCCTCCTCGTGCGGACGAACCCCAAGGTTCCGAAACACAAGGGCCTCACCATGTTCATCGTCAACATGAAGCAGCCCGGCGTTGAAGTCCGCCCGATCCACCAGGCCTCCGGCGGCCGCGAATTCAACGAAGTCTACTTCACCGACGTGCGCATCCCGGATACCGACCGTCTCGGGGCCGTGGGCGATGGCTGGAAAGTGGCTCTCGTTACGCTGATGAACGAGCGCCTCGCCGTGGGCGGATCGCCCGGTCCGGACTGGGGCGAGATCATGGCTTATGCCCAGCAGTCGGGCGCCATGTCAGACCAGGCCTTCCGCGAGAAGCTCGCTGACTGGTATGTTGCCGCCCAGGGCTACAAGCTGACCAAGTTCCGTACCCAGACGGCCCTCTCGCGCGGCCAGACGCCTGGACCGGAGAACTCGATCGGCAAGATCATCACCGCCAACCACCTGCAGGACATCTGCAACTCGGCCATCGAGATGCAGGACCATTACGGTATCATCACCGAGACCGACCGGATGCCAGGCGATGCGATCTTCCAGCAGAGCTTCATGTGGGCGCCTGGCCTGCGCATCGCGGGCGGCACCGACGAGATCCTGAAGAACATCATCGCCGAGCGCGTGCTTGGCCTGCCGCAGGACGTTCGCGTCGACAAGGACCTCGCTTTCGACGAGATGAAGGTCGGCTGAAGCGGAGCGCTAGGTAGGTTTCCGGATAACGCCGGAGACCGGATGGAATGAGGATGATGCCGGGCTCGCCATGCGGGCCCGGCATTTTTCTTGGAGAGCGCCATGTTCAAGACCAACGAAGGTACCATCGACCGCGCATTGCGCGTGATTGCCGGTATCGTACTGATCAGCCTCGTGTTTGTCGGCCCGCAGACGCCTTGGGGCTGGCTCGGCATCGTGCCGCTCGTCACCGGCGTTATCGGCTCCTGCCCGCTCTACAGCCTGCTGGGCCTCAACACCTGCCCGCTGAAAAAGGGCTAGGGCTGAGGCGTTTCTTCTGCCGTCTCATCGGCAACGAACGAAGCCAGTTCGCTGATGCAGGCGCGTCCGGCATCGGTCAGCGCCTTGGCCCGGGCGGCATTCGAACTGTCGAGGGCCACCGCTGTCGTCGAGACCGTCGTCTGCGAAATGACCGCGCGCGAGCGCCCTTTCAGCAGCGCGGCATCCAGCCGGCAGCGGGCCGTCTCGCCGTAGAGTGTAAACTCGCTCATCCGCCACGTGACTTCATACTCCGTCGGTCCGGAGGCCCCGGTGGGCAGCGCGGCGTGCTCGCCCTCGCCGTTCAGCGCGTCCAGCAGGCCGCCCAGCATCATCTCGGTCGCATTGTCCGTCCACTGAACGCCGCGCACGACGCGCAGCGCGCCGGTCTCGTCCTCAGCGGCGATCGTGCGGCCGGAGAAGAGGCGCGAGGCTTCCGGCTCACGGATACGCACCGTCGCTTTCAGCTCGTGCAGCGGCTGGATCGGACCAATCCGGTAATATGCCTCTGGGGCTTCCGGCGTCGGCAGGACACTCACGCAGCCGGCCAGACCGGCAAGACCGGCCGAGACAATCAGGAACCGGATCATCGCCGTTTCTCCTCATAAGGCAGGGGTTCGCCGACGACGAAGCCCTGCGGGTTGCGTTCAATTTCCCGCACCGTCCGGTCAAGCCGGTTGATCAGGACACGCAGGTCCTGGCTGGCTGCGGCGGTATTCTCGAATGTCTCAGTCGCGGGCCCCTGCATCACGGCAGTCGCTGCCGCTACGGCGCGTTGGCTTTCAGCCAGCGTCCCCGTTGCGGCAGTTGCCACCTTGCGGAAATCGCCTACGAGCGTCTTCAGGTCGCCGCTCACTTCCGTCAGGCTCGCATCGGCGTTGACGCCGACCGTTTGCAGTTCGCGCGAGGCATCCTCAAAAGCTTGCGAGGCGGCCGACACGTTCTTCAGCGTGACCGAGGCTTCGCTTATCAGTCCATCATCAGCGGCCAGCTTGGCGGTGATGGTTTCAATGTTGCGGATCGAGTTGCCCATCGAGGCAATATTCTCGTCTGTCAGTACGCGGTTGATACCGTCAAAGGTGAGGTTCGCACGGCCGAGGGCCTGCGCGCCGCCAGCCACGATCTGATCGACCAGTGTGCGTTCGGACTTGATCACCGGCACCGGCTGGCCGGGCTTGCCCTCCAGCGGCGCGCCCGTGCCCGCTGTCAGCTGCACGAAGGTTATACCCGTGATGCCAGCCAACTGGATCGAGGCCGTCGAGTCCACCCGGATCGGCGTCTCGCGCGACACGCGGATATGCGCGCGCACCTTTGATGGGTCTGCCTTGTCGATCCGCACGGTCGCTACTTCGCCGACCTTGACGCCGATATAGCGCACCGCCGCACCGCTCTCGAGCGAGACCGGGCCTTCGAACACGATGTCATAGGCTTTGTAGTCGCGCTGGAACTCGGACTGTCCGAGCCAGAGCACAAAGCCGGCGACGAGCGCGGTGGCAACAATCACCAGTACGCCGATCAATGCATAGTTTGCCCGGGTTTCCATGCTTCTTCTAAGCCTCTTTCTGTTCCATCGGGGCAGCCGCGCGACCGCGCGGCCCGCTGAAATACTCCTGAATCCACGGATGATCGACCTGTCTTAGTTCCGGGATCGTTCCGACCGCGAGCACCTTCTTCTCGCCCAGCACAACGATGCGGTCGCACGTCGCGTGCAGCGTATCGACATCATGCGTCACCAGAAAGACCGTGAGCCCGAGGGCGCGCTGCAGCGAGCGCACCAGCGTATCGAAACCCGCCGCGGTGATCGGATCAAGCCCCGCCGTAGGCTCGTCGAGGAACAGGAGTTCCGGATCGAGCGACAGCGCACGAGCCAGCGCGGCACGCTTGCGCATACCGCCGGACAGGTCGGAGGGATACTTGTCGCCTGCACTCGCGGCGAGGCCAGACAGGCGGATCTTCATGTCCGCGAGTTCACTCATCAGGCCGCGGCTGAGCTGCGTATGCTCCTTCATCGGCACCATGACATTCTCGCGAACGGTGAGGTTCGAGAACAGTGCACCATCCTGGAACATTATGCCCCAGCGCCGCTCGATCGCCGTGCGCTCATCGCGCGACAGGGTTTCCAGCCGCTCGCCGAACACTTCCACACTGCCGCTCTCTGGCGGTTTAAGGCCCGTGATCGCACGCAGCAGAACGGATTTTCCGCATCCGGACGGTCCGATAATGCCGACGATCTCCCCCTGCGGGATATCGAGGTTCAGGTGTTCCAGCACGATATTAGGCCCATAGGCCACCTTGAGGTCGCGGATACGGATCATGGGCGTGGCGCTCATATGCCAAGCTCCATGTAGAAAATGGCGAACAATGCATCGAGTACGATGACAGCAAAGATCGCCTGCACGACCGAGGTCGTGGTGCGGTGGCCGAGCGACTGCACGCTGCCGCCGGTCAGCAGGCCCTGACGGCAAGCAATCATCGCGACTACCATGCCGAAGAACGGCGCCTTCGACATGCCGACCCAGAACTGGTCAAGCGGCACCGACGCACGCAGACGCTCCACGAACAGGCTCGGGTTGATGTCCAGCGAGGTCCACCCGACAAGGATGCCCCCCGCGATGCCGGCAAGCGTCGCAACAAAGGTCAGGATCGGCGTCATCACAAGCATCGCCAGAACGCGCGGCGCCACCAGGACATCCATCGGCTTCAGGCCGAGCGTCTGCATCGCGTCGATTTCCTGGCGCATCTTCATCGTGCCGATCTGCGCAGTGAAGGACGAGTTCGTCCGCCCTGCCAGCACGATGCCAGTCAGCACCACGCCGAACTCGCGAAGCATCGAATAGCCGATGAGTTCGATTGTGTAGATCTCTAGGTCGAAGTCGCGAAGCGTCGTCGCGCCGATGAAGGCCACGACCATACCGACGAAGAAAGAGAGAAACGCGATGATCGGCATGGCATTGAGGCCCGCCTCCTCCATCACCGAGACAATCGACGTCCAGCGCAGCTTCCAGGGCTGGGCCAGCAGGCGGATGATCGTGAACATCGTCTCGCCGAGGAAGGCGAGCGTCGCCGTCACTTCGCGGAAGAAGGCTACCGTGCCCCGGCCAAGGCGCTCGAGCAGGTCGACCAGCCCGTAGGTACGACGGGGACGGGGCTTGGCGGGATCGGACACCGCGTGCACCTGCGCGATCAGGCTCGCGGCGGCGGCCGGGGTGCCGGTTACGCGCGCATCGCGCGCCGAGCGCACGATGCGGTCGATGACATAGGCGCCCGCCGTGTCGATGCGCCCCAGGCCGGCAAGGTCGATGGCTGCGCCCGAGGGCAGGCTCACCTCCCCAAATGACGCCTCGACGATGTGCAACGTCGCCACCGTCCAGTCCCCCGACAGGCGGAGAACGGTCTCTTCGCCGCTCTTGTCGAGCGCGAAACCGGGGGCGACAGGCGATGTCATGTTGCGTACTGGCCTGACCTTTCTAGCAAAACATGCTTAAGCACAGGACTGGCCAGTCCAACACATTTCACCCGGCAGGATTAACCCATGCGAAATCTGCGGTTCGAAATTGCCCGTGTTTCCACGCCTCTGCGAGCGGCGTTCGCGATTTCGCGGGGCGCTAAGACACATGCGGAGACGGTGCGGGTACGCCTCTCTGACGGGACCAACGCGGGGCGGGGCGAATGCGTTCCCTATGCGCGGTATGGCGAAACCGTCGACAGCGTCGTTGCTGCGCTAGAAAACCTGCGCGGCGCAGTGGAGGCAGGCCTCGGCCGCGACGCGCTGCAATCGGCCCTGCCGGCCGGCGCCGCCCGGTGCGCGCTCGACTGCGCGATGTGGGATCTTGAAGCCAAGCGCGCCGGCCGCCCCGTCTGGCAGCTCGCGGGCCTGCCCGAACCCAAACCCTTCGAAACTGCCGTTACGATCAGCTTCGCCGAACCGGAGGGTATGGCCGAAGCGGCAAAAGCCGCGCCCGGCACCCTCCTGAAACTGAAACTCGGCGGCGAGGGCGACCTTGACCGACTGCGCGCCGTTCACGCCGCCCGCCCCGGTGCGCGCCTCATTCTCGACGGCAATGAAGGTCTCGCCGCGGACGCCTACCCCGCCCTCGTCGCCGCTGCGGCGCGACTCGGCGCTGTGCTCATCGAGCAACCCTTTCCGGCTGGCAAGGACGAGCAACTCCTGAACCGCCCCGGTCCGGTTGCAGTGTGCGCGGACGAAAGCGCCCATACCAGCGCCGACATTCAGACGCTCGCGCGCAGCTATGACGCCGTGAACGTGAAGCTCGACAAGGCCGGCGGGTTTACAGAGGCCCTCGCCATGGTGCACGCCGCGCGCCGGTCCGGCATGGGCGTGATGATCGGCTGCATGGTCGCCAGTTCCCTGTCGATGGCGCCGGCCGCCCTGCTCGCCAGCCTCGCTGACGCCGCCGATCTCGACGGCCCGCTCTGGCTGGCGGAAGACATCGGGGATGGCCTGATCATCCGTGAAGGGATCATCTCACCGCCAACCGCCGCGCTCTGGGGCTAGTCAGCGCACCGCGGCTTCATAAGCTTCACTTGCCTCGAGCCACACGGCTTCCGCCGCTTCCTTCTCGGCGACGAACTTCGCTCGTTCCTTCAGACGTTGGCGCACCTCGTGCGGCGGGATGTCGGGGCGGGCGACTTCTACGTCCAGGGACGCGATCTTCGCGGCGAGACGCTCCATCACCTTCTCCGCATCCTGCGCCTTCTTCTTCAGCGGCGCAGCAGCTTCGCGCGCGGCCGACGCCTTGCGACGTGCCTCGGCCTTGTCGGCCGGCTCATCATCGGGCGCAGCCGCTGCCTTTGCCGGCCCCGCCTTCTCACGGTCCGTGCTGAGCACCAGCGTGCGGTAATCGTTCAGGTCGCCGTCATAGCGCGAGACCTTCCCGTCCTTCACCAGCCACAGTTCGTCCGCCGTCGCTTCGGCGAGGTAGACATCGTGCGTGATCAGCAGCACAGCGCCCGGGAAGTCATTGATGGCATAGATCAGCGCCTCGCGGCTGTCGATATCAAGGTGCGAGGTCGGCTCGTCGAGGATAAGGATATGTGGCCGTTCCAGCGCGATCAGCCCGAGGATCAGGCGCACCTTCTCGCCGCCCGAAAGTGCCTCAACCTTGGTCTCGACCTTCTCGTGACTGAACCCCATCTGCGCCGCAACCGACCGCTGCTTCGCCGGCGGCGTGCCCTGCGGCAGCGCGCGCATCACGTGCTCAAGCAGCGTGTCGCCGGCGGTCAGCTCGTCCAGCTGGTCCTGTGAGAAATACCCTATACGGACGGCTTTCGGCGCAAGACGCTTGCCGCCCATCAATGGCAGGCGCTCGGCTATGGACTTCACCAGCGTCGTCTTGCCCTGTCCGTTAGTGCCGACAATCGCGATCCGGTCATCCGGGTCAAGACGAATGTCCACACCGCTGAGGATGCGTGCGCCCGGCCCGTAGCCGAGCTCTGCGCCCTTGATCTCCAGAAGCGGCGGCGACAGCTTCGATTCCGGCGCCGGGAACACGAAGGGCGTCGTGCGCTCCGCGATCGGGATCGACACGTCCTGCATCTTCTCCAGCATCTTTACGCGGCTCTGCGCCTGTCTCGCCTTCGAGGCCTTGGCGCGGAACCGGTCGACGAAGGCCTGCAGGTGCGCACGCTCGGCGGCCTGCTTGGTACGCTGGCTTTCCAGCTGCGCCAGTTTCGCCGCGCGCAGGCGCAGCCAGTCATCATATCCGCCCGGCGTGATCGACAGCTTGCGGTGTTCCAGTGCCAGTGTGTGCGTCACGCTTCGATTGAGCAACTCGCGGTCGTGGCTGACAATCAGTACCGTATTCGGATACTTGCGCAGATAGCCTTCCAGCCAGGCTGCGCCTTCAAGGTCGAGATAGTTGGACGGCTCGTCGAGCAGCAGCAGGTCCGG
>VYLT01000488.1_pt1 | contig 12557 bp, 6 predicted proteins | sample 5114261 | NCBI WGS metagenome assembly VYLT01 (sample SAMN12291815, study PRJNA351875) | freshwater metagenome | isolation source: freshwater lake | place: USA: Michigan, Little Long Lake | collected 2011-07-12 | reverse complement strand
AAGACCGTCCCCAACGACCTCGCCGAAATCATCCAAACGATTCAGGGATAAACTTGTCTTCGTTGGTACTTTGCGTCAGTGCAATTTGCCTTCTGCCGAAATTCTTTTGCCAACCCTGCACCATACGCTTCAACGGGTTTGGCTTGCCCCTCACTACCCGCTATTCGGGTCATTTCCTATAATGTTTTTAGCTAATTATTTTCATGGTTGAACGTATTTCGCAAAGGAATTGTACGTGGCTAAAGTGGCATCTCCCCCTGATCCGAAAGTCCTTGTTGCGCACTTGCGTAAAGCCCTTGCGGGTCCGACGTTACTTCAAGGGGATGGCGATTCTGCCATGTTCCCCAAAGGCGCCAAAGGGAAACCCCTGATCGATTTGGCCGTTGCCGAAGGGTATCTTCACACAACAAAAATGCCGGTCGAAGTACCCGGTAAAAAGAAGCCGACAATCAAGCAGGTCGATCATGGTGTATTGACCGAAGCGGGGCGTAAGTTCATCTTCGATATGGACGACCCCAAACAGATTTTAGAATCACTTCTACCCGCCCTCGAAAAGCTCGGCACGCCCGAAGCTCCCAAGAACGACGGGCTTGCAAGCGAGATTCAAAAGATCACTGAAACGCTCGAAAAGCAAGTCAACGATGCCATCGAAAAGCAAAAGGCCGAATGGACCAAAGCGACCGACAAGGTCGCCAAGATTCAAGAAGACCTACTAAAGAAATTCGACGGCATTAAGGAAACCCTCGCCACAAAATTGGCATCGGCAACCCCGCAAGCCAGCATCGACCCCAAACCCGTTCTCGATGCCATCACCGAGACACTCAAACGGGTCGAAACCCCCATCGTCTACCAAACCCCCGCCACACCCTCCCCAACCCCCGCAATCGCAGGCAGCGACAAAAAGGCCATCGAAGACGCCATCACCACGCACATCAACGCCCAACCCGATGACTCTCTCGGCGTGCGTTTCGATAACCTTTGGGATGTCCTCCTACCGAAATTTCCAGACCTGACATCTGGTCAGTTCCAAGATGCTTTAAGGAATTTGAACCTTCAGAAAATTCGTTTGACTGGTTGGTCAGGAATTATTGATGAAATGCCAAAACCCGAACTTGGTTTCTTTATCTCCAGTAAGGTAATCTACTATGCCCACCGATATCATTCTCACGGGTGAGACACTCACCGAATCCGAACGAAAGCGAAGGGCGTTAGATCGTTTGCGCCAAGAGGCGAACCCTTTTGATTCAACCGTCGTCAGCGTCAGTACGGTCAAACAAAATCTTGAATCGAGTGTACCGGAGTATACTGAAACTCAGCTATCAGATCTATTAGAAATCATAGACCGATACAGGAAACACCAACAGGGAACCCAATCGATTCCGATTGTAGGGCCAGTGGGGTCTGGAAAGACCCAATTGCTGAATGGGTTGAAGTCGGAACTTCGGATTTTATCAGCACAAAAAAATCAACAAACATGTTTTGTCGAAGTTCCTCGCATGGACGATAGAATTAGTGAGCCGTTGATTTTTTTACTTTCTCTGATCACAGACCATTTACTTGAGAAAGAAGGCGACGGAGCAAAACTGCTGAAGGTGATTGCCGGACGAGTAACAGGGAAACTTTTAAGTGAAGCCCTTGGCCTGATGACTGACGCTAAACGAGTTGAGTTAATCCCTTCACAAGGATTTTGGACTCAACTTTCAAGCCGGCTGGGAAGCCAAAAAAGTGTCAATGATCGTCTCGTTCAGATAAATCGAATTCTTCAACTTTGTGCTGATTCGGGATCAAGTGGCGAAGCTATATTACAGTCATGCGTTAATCACGGACTCGAACCAAAAATTGCTTTTGAAGTAATTCAAAAACATCTTTTAACCACTGAGTCAAAAAATGAATTAGGAAAAATTCGACAACGACTTTATACAGCTCTTTCGGAGTTTGTGTTATTCCAGAACATCGAAAAATTGGAAGATAGCATCAACGAAGAAGTCGAAGTACAGCTTACGATGGGATTTACTCACAGTCGAAACATGCTCAAAGTTTGGCTTGAGACTCTTTACCATTTACAAATTCCTGTTTGTATCGTCTTCGATCAAATGGAAAGTATTTTTGACGTACGCAGTGACGAAATTGCGAAACTCGGTACACATTTTGCCTCGACATTAGCAACTTTCGTAAACGAATTGCATAATGTTTGTATCTTGATATTTGCTGAAGAAGGTTGGTGGACGGCGTTCTTGAGCAATGTTACAGAACAAATGCGAATGCGTTTGTACCAACCCATCTCTTTGAAAGGTAAGCCAGCCCTGTACCGGATACAAATGCCTTCCCAAGTTTCAGAATCTGTTATCCAGAAAATCATTCAAAACGGGGTCAAACGTGTGGCATCAGAGGTTCTGGATTGGAACCTTCCCCCAGAATTTCCATTCGATGCTAAAGACATCAAAAACTTCCAAAAAGAGGGGACGACGATACGTCTTGTGCTGCGGAAGCTGGTGACCCGTTACAATGAGATTGTTTATACCAAGCCACCAGAGCCGCCGGATCTGAAAGCGATCCTTTCGCAAATCTGGAAAAGGACAACCGACGAGGCTGCCAAAAAGTACGGCGATACCCTTAAGTTCAAGGCGTCCCAGATATCTGCGTTCCAAAATGCCTTACATCGTTGGCTTTCGATAATCTCTGCCCGCAAAGTCAAACGAGCAGACGGTTGGAAGAATGTCGATCTGATAACAGACGGCGATAAGTCTCACTTTGGGCATTTGAATCTCATTCGTTTTGTCAGTCCGACCTCGGCAGGAATAGGTATTGCGTTTTGGCTCGCACAAGCTCCCCATCATGTGACCGATCTTTCACAACGACTGAGCTTCTTTAACTCGAAGCCCTGTCCGATTGTCAAACTGGTGTTACTCCGTGCCGACGGGGCCGACGCCGTCAGCAAAGGAAAGTCAAAAACCGTTTTCGACGAAGCAATTGCACACGGTCGCGATGTGAGAATCCAGCAATACGACGCAAAGACGCTGCATCAGATATTGGCGTTTGAGACGTTCTTTTCGCAGGCATCAACAGAGCTTGATAATTGCAAAGACCTGTTACCCAATGCTGAACAGGTGATGGATCAATTCTTGGTCGAAATATCGCAGCCGATTTTGAATTGGGTCGAAGGGTGGCAGCAACCCCTTCCGGATAAATTGGGGTTATTCCAGTGAGCGGAACCCCTCCGAATTCCATCGATGGGGACGCCCCCAGTCCGAAGCCTACGCCAACGGTTACCCCTCCTGCGTTACTGCAACTGGCACCGAAATCGGTTCGCCTCTTACACAAAAACGAACCCCTCCCCATGCGAAAAGGGCGCTACTCAATCCTCACAGGAAAGCCCTTCACTGTAATCGTTGAACCACAATCACCCGATGATCGTGTTGAAATCAAGACGGTTCGTTCTACCAAATTGAACTCATTCCCAAACTGGCTCGACAAGCCGTTCCACATACGGTTATGGCCAAAGTTTGGGTAACAATTACCCGCTCAAGTGGCGAATCGCGTCAACTTAAATTTTCGATTCGTGTTCGACCCACAATTCTCTTGTACATGGTTTGTATACTCCTTGCGTTTTTCGGACTTTCCGCACAGCGTTTGTCGAAAGTTCTTACCGATTCCGATTCAATTCAGGCATCACTCCAAAAAATTGTGGATGATATGCCAACACTCGGATCGCTCTTTGCAGTCAGCACTCTTGTTGTGATTCCCGTTAAGATACTTGGTTTCTTTCTCACAAGATCGACTGACACTGGCGAAGATGATTGACATAATCGGTTGGATTCGTTGGTAAAACAACGACAAAACAGAAAGTTTAGGGGCCAAAGATTTTGCATTTCGGCAAGGCTTGGGCGAGCTTTTGTCGTCCTTCGTTTGTAATCTTGGTTTTGTAAAAATCGATAGCCTCAAGTTTGTTGAGTTGGCTAAGAATATCGATGCTCTTATCGGAAAGATCGGTACTCGATAGTGTGAGATATTTCAGGTCTTTGAAATTCAGTAGGAGTTTGGCACCCTCATCAGATAGTTTCCAGTATTGAAGCGAAAGCGTCGTTAATTTATTTAACGATGTAAGCTCCGCTAACCCTGCATCGGTTAACCCAAGAGTATCTAAATGGAGGTTTTCGAGATTTTTCAATGCCGTCAAATGCTTCAAATCACCATCGTTCAGATTGGCACCACAAATTGAAAGAGTTGTGAGTTGGGTATATTTGCAAATCGTTTTTACACCCTCAACCTTGATTCCGATCCCATCATACAAAAGTGATGTTAATTGGGGAAAGGCTTCGAGTTCTTTTAGCCCTATTCCTGTTACCCGTGTGTTGCTAATATCAAGATAAGACAATTTTTTGAGGGGTTTAAGCTCCTTGATTCCGGCATCGCTTACCCGTGTATATGCAAGACCGAGGTCTTTTAGGTTTTTTAATTGAGCTAAGACCGTCATGGCCTCGCTTGTCACGTTCGAGTGACCCAATTCCAGAAATTCTAGCTTTTCCAGCAAGGCAAGTTCTTTAATATCGCTATCCCCAAGCGAAGCATGACGTAAGCCAATCCTTGTGAGGTTCTTAAATTTCGCTAACTCTTTCAGTTCCGCATTTTTTATCGAGCAATTACTAAGTTCAATTACAGTTAAGTGGGTTGCGCCCTGTAACAACCGTAATACCTCGGCATCAACATTTGTTGCGCCGAGATCAATCGACCGGAGTTCCTTAAAGCAAGCGAATGTTTTGAGTTCTTCCCGTTCGATTGCTCGGAATCCAACATCGACCTCCGTCACAGGATTGCCGGGCAAATTCGGGTCTCTTGTAAATTTTCCGCCCACTCGTTTGATGGCAAATAAAGCAGCTTCTTCTGGGGTTTTGAAATTCGGTTTGCTGTTGATATTGATTGGAGGAGTATCGTCGTCCTCTGGCTCGACAGGAGGGGCGTTATTCTTCTTGCAACCCACTACCAAAACAAGGAAACAGAATAAGCCGAGCAGCACACGATTCAGACGAGCGTACATAATGAGAGTCCGTGATTGGTTGAACTATTCCGAAGAGGAATCTTTTTGTTCTACCAATCACAGCTCGGCAGGTCGAGACCTTCTGCCCCTACCCCTGTGCCAGCTTCTTCACCAGCTCGTCTTTCAGGTCGCTTATGGGGGCGGGGTTGAGCTCTTCGGTTGCTTCGATGATGACCTCTCGCACTTGTCGTAAGAGCAAGTTCAAGTTCTTATCCTCGAAGATTTCCATATGCCCGACGGGGACACGAACCACGTCAACAGGTTTGCTTGTCCATGCGTTCCAACCGTTGGCGGGATCGTCGAGCTTGAGGATTCCCCAATCCATCAGAGTTTCGGATTTCACCATCACGATTTTATGCGGGAATTTGTGGTCCGGCATGTAGTTCATGCGTGCCCGTTCTAGTCCCGCCCAGACCTTGCGATAAGTCTCGTCCGAGAGAACATCGACGCCTTGCAACCCTTCGACGTGATCTTTTCCGACACCTGCACTAATCGCCTTTCGCTTACGCCAGTTGCGATAACGCTCTTTCAAGTATTCCCATTTCTTGGGCTTGCTCAAGAAGGCTTTGGCATGGAGCCAAACTTTCTTGGGTAAACTCGGATTCGGAGGATACCCCGGTGCGAGGGTATCGAACAGAATCACACGCGGAACCTGATACCCACGTTCCATTAGTTGATGGGCAAGCTCGTATGCGACCATTCCCCCGACGGAGTAACCACCGAGAATAAACGGCCCTTTGTGCCCCTTCGCTAGAATCTCGGCCAAATAGCGTTCGACGATAGGGTAGATGCTTTCGAGCGGTTCTTCGGAACCATCGATCCCGACGGCTTTCATTCCGAAGACCGGGTATTCCGAACCGAGCATTCGTGCGAATTTGTGGAACTGGAAGACGTGTCCCCCGGCCCCTGCAATCAAATATAAGCTGGGGAACATTCCCGTTTCGTTCAAGGTCACGACAAGGTCTTTGCCAAGCTCTAACTTGCGAGAGATCATCTCACCCATTCCCCGTACCGTAGGTGCGGTGAACAGAGCTTCGAGAGGAACCTTATGCCCTAATTTGCTTTCGATACGGGCGACCAGTTGGGCCGCAAGGAGCGAATGCCCGCCGACCTCGTTAAAGTCTGCGGTCACGCTCAAAGGCTTCACGTTCAATACTTCTTCCCAGATCGGGACGAGGGCACGTTCGGCATCGTTTTCGGGGCCGACGTATTTGGTCTTATCCAATGTCGTTTGAACATCGGGTGCTTTCAATGCTGCCCGGTCGAGCTTACCGTTGGACGTGACGGGGAACGCCGTCATAAACACGAACTGCGACGGTACCATGTAGTCTGGCAATTTCACTTGAAGGAACTTCGATAACTCCGCAGGGGTTGTTTGACCTTTGAGGATCGCATATCCCACAAGGTAAACCGTGTTGGACGAATCGCGGAAGGGTCGCACAACGGCCGTTTGGACCATTGGGTGTGTCGAGAGTGTCGCTTCGATTTCTCCGAGTTCGACCCGATATCCTCGCACTTTCACTTGATGGTCGATGCGACCCAAAAATTCCAGATTGCCGTCTGGGAAATACCGTGCAAGGTCACCCGTGCGGTACATCTTCGAGCAATGCGGGTCTTTGCTGTGGTCGGTGTGCGGATTGTGAATGAATCGTTCGGCACTGAGTTCCGTGCGGGCGTGATACCCCTCTGCCAAACATGCCCCCGAGATAAACAGTTCACCGGGGACGCCAACGGGTTGCGGTTCAAAGCTCGAATTCAGAACGTAGTATTTCGAGTTTTGGATCGGTTTGCCGTAGGGGATACTCGGCCAAGTTGGGTCAACGGTTGCCACAGGGTACGAGTTCGACCAGATCGCCGCTTCGGTTGCTCCACCAAGACTGCGTACGTGGACATTCGGAAACGCGGTACGAATCTGATCGGGTAATGCCACCGGAATCCAATCACCACTCAACATTACCAATCGCAAATTGTGCGACGGCTCTTTGCGAAGGAACGAGGTCAAACGCAACAGTGCTGCTGGGGCCGAATCCCAAATCGTAATGGGTTCTTGATAGAGGATTTCCGTCAGGGTTGCAGGGTCGCGTAGCTCGTCATCGCTGGCAATGCGAACACTTCCACCCGCTGCAAGTGTGCCGAAAATATCGTACACCGAGAGATCGAAACTCAACGAGGTCACGAATAGAAGGCGATCCTTTGCGGTGACGTTTAATTCGCGGTTCACCCAGTCAAGGGTATTCACCACCGCAGTATGACTCAGCACAACGCCTTTCGGAATGCCAGTCGATCCCGACGTGTAAATGATGTAGGCAATATCTTTCGGTGTTGCAGGTGAGGTTACGCTTTCGGTCGAGAGGGTGGCAATCTCGTTTTGCAACTGATTCAGACAGAAAAGGTTCTTGGCCCCTTCGAGGTGTTTAGCTAACTCGGTTTCGGTCAGCACAAGAGTTGCTTTGGTATCTTCGAGCATGAACGCAAGTCGGTCCGACGGGTAACTCGGATCGAGAGGAACATACGAAGCCCCTAACTTGAGAATCGCCAAGACCGACGTAATCATGCGGGGTGTACGTGAGAGACATACGCCCACGAAATCATTCGGCTTGACCCCTTTCTGTTGCAGGTATCGTGCAAGCTGATTGGATCGTTCGTCGAGTTGTTTGTACGTCAGCGATTCAGTTTTCGTAACAACAGCAACGGCATTGGGTGTAGTTTGCACACTGCGTTCAAAACCCGTGTGAATGAGTTCGGCATCGGGATACGGGCGATTGGTATCGTTGAATCCTTGCAGAATCTGCGTGCGTTCTGCCGGTGTAAGAATCCCGATTTGGTCGATGTGACGTTTTGGATTCGTGCAAGCCTCTTCCAACGTATGGAGGAAGTGACCGATCAGCCGATCCATACTCTCGCTATCGAAAAGGTCGCTGTTGTATTCGAGCCAACCCCAGAGCGAACCAAAAGGCCCATCTTCGAGGACTAACCGCAGATCGAACATACTCGTTCCGTTATGAATCGGAAGGTTCGTGAGCTTGTGGCGACCCATACGGGGCGGAATGATGGTTACGTTCTGATACAAGAACGCCACTTGGAAGAATGGTTGTCGGCTGGTGTCGCGTGCAGGGCGTATCTCTTCGATGAGAAGTTCCATCGGCACTTCTTGATGAGCGAACGCACCCAAACGGGTAACGCGGATACGTTCCAAAAGTTCTAAGAACGTCGGGTTTCCACCCAAGTTAGAACGTAGCACCAACGTGTTGACGAACATCCCGACAAGCGGTTCGATCTCGGATTTATTCCGGCCTGCAACAGGGGTCCCAATCGCCAGATCGTCTTGCCCTGTGTAGCGATGCAAAACGGTCTCGAATGCAGCAAGGCCGATCATAAACCGGGTGGTCGAACTTTCGCGGGCGAGTTTATCGACGGCCCCTTGCAACTTCTTGGAAATCTCGAAGCGTTTCCAGCCCCCGTTGAAAGTCTGCATCTTCGGGCGTTGTTTGGCAAAGGGAAGATTGACCGCTGGGGGATTATCGCCGAGTACCCCTTTCCAGTAAGTCACTTGATCTTTGCAGGCGGGACTTTGTGCCCAATCGCGTTGCCAAGTTGCATAATCCCCGTATTGCACGGGTGTGGCAACGTGTTTGGTGGGGCGTTTGTTCCGTTCGGCTTCGTAAAACTCTTCGAGGTCTTTGAACAACACCCCCCACGACCAACCATCGGTAATGGCATGATGGAAGTTGATGTAAAGCAAATGCTCGTCGGCACCCGTGCGATAGAGCTTCACCCGATAAAGTCGTTCCCCACCCAATGCAAATTGAGTCTTCGCATCGGCGATACTCTCTTGAGTAGCGGTTTCCCGTCGCTTCGATTCGGGAAGGGTTCGCAGATCGTTTACGATCAACTCAACGGGCTTGGCGGGTAACACTTCTTGTTCGGGTAACCCGTCCCGTTCGGTCAAACGGGTTCGCATGGCTTCGTGACGTTGCTCTAATTGGCTAAACGCATGAGCCAATGCAACTGGGTCGAGGTCACCTTGAATGGCTACCAAGAACGGGACGTTATAAACTTCGGGGCTGCCAATGAACCGATCTAAAAACCACAACCGACGTTGTGCGGAGGTTGCAGGGAATCGCGTCGGGCGTGCCCCAGAGGTTGTGCTTGATAAAACGGGACCAGCTTCGGGATTACCTGCCGAACCTAAAAGCTCGTAGAGACCGCGAGGGGTCCGTGCCGTAAATAGCTCCCCTTCGGAGAGTTTGAAGTTAAATCGTTTACTGATTCGAGAAAGAATCTGCACGGCATGGAGGCTATCGCCCCCAAGTTCAAAGAAATCGTCATCGACTTTGACTTCGTCAAGGTCCATGACCTCAGCCCAAATGGAGGCGATGACCTCTTCGGGGCGGATGACATCGGAAGGTTGGGTAGAAGGGGTAGGCTGGGTGGGTATCATGGGTGCAATCCTCTTGCGGTACCGTTTTGACGGCACAAGAATCCTGTTCTGGAAGCCCGTTGGAACAAGGGCATACATTCCCCGCAATGGTAACAAATACCGGGATAACTACAAACGTCAGAATCCGGCTTTTCGTCAAATTAGTACAAAATTAACTAACCTGCTTAATTATTCCGACCGGAAAAGTTTAACTTACCCGAAATTTATGTTGGTTTCACAATCCAGAACCCTCTTGTTTTCGTTGTAGTAATAAGCTAATCCCGCCCGTTCACCCCTCTCTTGGTGGAGTTTTGTACACATGAAACGTCTTATTTGGTCCTTTGTGGCCCTTTCCATCGCCGGCGTGCTTGGGACGACGGGTGTCGTTCTGAGCCAAAAGAAACCCAACGAACCTGTTGGCGTCCAAGAAACTGGCCCTATGCCGGTTGCCAAAACCGAACTGAAACAAGCCATTCAGTTACCGGTTTCGCATGTCATTCTGTTTAACTCAGGGGTCGCCCACTTCACCCGTTCGGGTTCGATTGAGGGTGAGGCCCGCGTGGACTTGGTCTTCCAAGAACGTGACGTGAACGACCTTTTGAAGTCGATGACGTTATCGGACCCCAATTCTCGCGGGAACGGAACTTCGGTGACGTATGATTCGCGTGAGCCTGTCGAACGAACACTCCGTAGCTTTGCCATCAACCTGAACGACAACCCCTCTTTCGGTAACATCCTCAAGCAAGCGTGTGGCGAACAGGTTGAAGTGACCCTCGTCAACAATGCCAACCAGCCGGGGAACCTGACAGGGAAGATTGCCAGCATCGAAAAGCAAAAGACCGTCAACAAGGACGGAACCATCGAAATTGAGATTCTGAATCTCTGGTGTGCCGAAGGTTTCCGTACCGTGAAACTCAGCGACATTCAACGTCTGCGATTCAGCAACCCAGTTCTCGAAAACGATTTCAAACGGGCACTCGAAACCCTCGCTCTGAACCACGACGCTTCTCGTAAAGCCGTAAGCCTCAACTTCAACGGGGAAGGCAAACGCCGTGTCGAAGTGAGCTACGTCACCGAGAACCCGATTTGGAAAACCAGCTACCGTTTAGCATTGGCTCCAGACGGCAAACCCCGTCTGCAAGGGTGGGCGATTGTCGAAAACCCCACCGACGAAGATTGGTCGAACGTTCAAATGGCATTGATTGCAGGTCGTCCAATCTCCTTCAAGATGGACTTGTACAATCCGCTCTACGTCCCCCGTCCCACTGTGGAACCGGAACTCTTCGCAAGCCTCCGTCCGCCGACCTACACCGGCGGGTTCGGCCAGAAAGAACGAGAAGAAGTCAAGAAAGCTCTTGAGGACGTCAAAGGACTCGAACGACCTATCGGAGGATTCCCTGCTCCGAAAGCTCCGGCTGCCCCCGGTGGTGGTTTTGGTGGCGGACGTGGTGCTGACAAAGCCGATGGCAAAGGTAACCGCGAAGCCGAAAAAGCTCTTGGTGATCGTCTCCGCGAACAAATGGACATGGGCGGTATTCAGAACGTCACCGATGCAGGTAAACTCGGTGATTTCTACCAATACCTTGTGAAGACTCCCGTTCACCTTCCCCGTCAAAAATCGGCAATGCTCCCAATCATTGACGAAAAGATCGAAGGCAAAACGGTTAGCATTTACAACCCGAACGTGCTTGCCAAACACCCCCTCTTGGGCCTCAAGTTCAAGAACACCACCAAGACCAACCTCCCACAAGGGCCAATCACCGTTTACGACAACGGCGCCTTTGCGGGTGATACTCGCGTACTTGACGTGAACACCGGCGAAGAACGATTGGTGTCCTATGCCATCGACCTCGGAACCGAAGTCGCAACCAAGACCGGTAAGAACTCGGAAACCATCACGAAGGTCAAAGCTATTCGTGGCGTAATCCAAACAACGACACTCGTTCACGAAGAAAAAACCTACGACATCGTGAATCGTTCGGAAAACGACCGCGTGATCTTGATTGAACACCCGAACCGCAAAGCACAAGGCTTCGAGTTCGTCGGCGAATCGAAACCGGTCGAAGAAGTGAGCAACCTCTTCCGGTTTGAAGTACCGGTCGCTTCCAAAAAAAATCTGACCTACACCGTCAAAGAAGAACGTACCGTCAATAGCTCGGTGCAAATAAGCAACAATCCCGATCAAACGATGCGTTTGTTCTTGAGCATGAAGGAAGCCCCCGAATCCCTCAAGAAAGGTCTTACCGAAGCCATGCGTCTCAAGGGCGTTTGGGAAAAGACCCGTGCTGAAATTGCCGATGCCGACCGCCGCATCAAATTCTTGGATAGCGAAATCCGACGCCACCAAGAAAGCATCAAAGTGCTGCCGAAGGAAGCTCCCAACTACCAAAAGACGTTGACCCGTCTCGAAGAGCATGAGAAGGAACTTGACACGATCAACGCCAACCTCAAGAAGCTCCACGAACGCGACGCCACCGAACGCCAAGCCTACGAGAAGTTCCTTGAGAACCTGAGCGCCGAGTAGTTAAGAGCGGAGAGTGAAGACAACGCAAGAGGGGCATCGGTTTACCGATGCCCCTCTGTTTTTGGTGTGAGGGCTTGGCGACTTTGCATCTTTACGTTTTTGCTTTTGCCTTCTGCCGGATTTTTTCCAGACCTGTTCCTTACGGGGAGTTTCTGGTGAAACTCGGCTTGAAACGATCCCCTTTTCCTTTCGGAACGTATAAATACCTGCACGAAATCGTTTGTTAAGGACCGTCTATGTTTATCCCGAAGAAGCCGAATCAACCTGCTGCCCAACCTGAGCCGAATGCCCCTCCCCCTGAATCGACACCCGTTACGCCTGAATCTGCGCCTGTTTCAATCCCCGATGCCAGCAGCAATCCTGCTCCGGTGCTGAACACCCCAACAGAAACACCCGCCCGATTCGATCCGGAAAAACGGGTTCCTTTGACCTCGGCGGGTTTCTTACAGGGGCTTGATTATTTCGTTGCTATCGGGGCTTTGTGCTTGGCGTTTTTGGTCTCGTCGTTCTTGGTCTATAACTCGGATTTCTATCGTCACATGGCGTCGGGCCGGTTGTTGGCAAACGGGGAATACTCG
>VYLT01000271.1_pt1 | contig 12558 bp, 4 predicted proteins | sample 5114261 | NCBI WGS metagenome assembly VYLT01 (sample SAMN12291815, study PRJNA351875) | freshwater metagenome | isolation source: freshwater lake | place: USA: Michigan, Little Long Lake | collected 2011-07-12 | reverse complement strand
AGAGATTACCCCCGAACGTTGCGACAAGATCATCGAGGCTTGCGAAGAAAACAACGTCAAACTCTGTACGATATTCCCGTCCCGTTTTCACGATGCCAATCTTGCCCTCAAAACTGCTGTCAGTCACGGGCGTTTCGGACGTCTTACTCTCGGTGAAACCACTTGTAAATGGTGGCGTTCGCAAGCCTATTACGATGAGGGCGGTTGGAAAGGGACGCAGGCACTCGACGGAGGAGGGGCTTTGATGAATCAGGCGATTCACAATGTCGATTTGCTTTTGTGGATGATGGGCGACGTGACCCACGTTTCTGGCTTCAAGGCCACACTCGCACACGAACGAATCGAGGTCGAAGATACTGCCGTTGGTTGCCTGCGATTCGCCAACGGAGCGCTAGGGGTGATTCAAGCAACAACGAGCGTTCATCCCGGTTATCCGAAAACAATTTCGATTCACGGCGATGCAGGGTCGGTCGTTATCGAGCAAGAGGATGTTTTGCGATGGGACTTTCTTACGCCATCCGCCGACGATGAAACGATCAAGACACGGTTTGCAGCGAAGGCAGGCGTATCGGGTGGGGCAAGCGATCCAAAGGCGATTTCGCATCAAGGTCATGCACGTCAGTTGCACGATTTTGTCCTCGCGATTGAAACAAATACTTCGCCCATCGTCGATGGGCGAGAGGGGCGTAAGGCCGTTGCGTTAATTTGTGCCCTTTACGAATCGGTACAAACGGGGCGTGTTGTGGAGTTGAATAGCTAATGGCGAAGGTACGCAACCCAAAGCTCGATTATGCGGTGTATCTTGTCGTTCGTGTGGTCGTTTGTGTGTTGCAAGGGCTACCGATGGCATGGGGATTCGCCTTCGCCAAGTTCCTCGGCTGGTTTGCGTATCGGGTCGATAAACGACATCGCAAAGTCGCTGCGGATAACCTGCAACACGCCTTCCCTGAACTTCGCAACAACCCCGAAGAATGCGATAGGTTAGTTCGGGCTTGCTTCGACCATTATGCGACAATGGTGATTGAGATTGTTTACGCCCCGCGAAAGATGCACTTGCAAACGTGGCGTCAATATGCTGAGATGCTTCAGGGTGACCGCATCCTCAAAGGTGTGTTAGGCAAACGCCCCATGCTAATCGTCACGGCCCACTTTGGAAATTGGGAAATTGCGGGTTACGTTTTGGGGCTTGTCGGGATTAAATCCTACGCAATCGCAAGGGAACTCGATAACCCCCATATCGAAGAGTTCTTCAAAACCTTCCGACAAAAAACAGGTCAAACGATCCTAAAAAAGGAAGGCGACTACGACAAAATCACTGAGGCACTTGCAACGGGTCAAACCATCGCCACACTGGGAGACCAAGACGCCGGTGCAAAAGGTCTGTTTATCAACTTTTTTCATCGGCCCGCTTCCACACATAAAGCCGTTGCGTTACTCGCCTTTCAGTACGAACCGATTATCGTTGTGATCGGCATTCCGAGGGTACGCCGCCCGATGTTCTACCATGTGATCGCCCAAGAGGTCATCGATCCCCGTGATTACAAAGATTTGAAAGATGGCGTGAGACTACTCACCGAACGCTACACAAAGGCCATCGAAGAAATGGTCCGCAAATACCCCGAACAATACTTCTGGCTCCACCGAAGATGGAAGCACCAACCCCCCGAACGAAAGAAGAAAGGGTAGGGGGCTTACCTCGGAATTACGCCGCCGATGGGGATGGCCCTTGTGAGGAAGAAGCTGACAGCAGCACGCCCAATAGTAGGGGCACTTCGCACGCGGACATCTGGGTTTGCGGACGAGCCAGTGATGTCGAGGTAAATCGTCAGGTTTGCGAGTAAGCCCGTTGCACGTGTAAAGGCGTCGGCACTTAACACACCGCCCGCGTTTTGTTGGGCGAGTTGGGCGAACTGGCGTCCAGCTCCTCCACCTGCAAGCCCTTTGGTGGTGGCAACGACGTGCATATCGAGCTTCCCATCGAGTGTAAAAGTCCCCTCAGAAAAGGCTTCGATGCTGTCACCCGATACAGTCATCCGTTTCAGACGGACGACTCCATCTCGCAACTCGGCTTGCATCTCCCCTTCTTTGATCGTGCTGAGATTATCAATCGGCATTCCGAGTGCCCCGCTCACGTTAGAAAACACGGGTAGGCGGAACGGGTTGGACTCGATTAATCGGGCATCAATCTTCGCGGTGAGTCCCTTTTGGCTGGCGTCGAGTTCCCCACCGAGGACGACTTTGCCGGAAATTCGCAAACTCGAATTGGCTCCGCCACGCGGAGCAAGGGCTGGCCCGATATCCACGCGGTTAAACTCGATCATTCCTTCGATAGCGTTAGGGCGACCCGGCATGCGATTGATTTTCAGATCGCCTGTCACTCGCCCGCCACTGGTACTCGCCGAGAAATCCTTGATACAAATTTCGGCACGCCCACGACCGGGAATAATATCCCACGATAACGGGATACGCATTTCGGTCACGGCAACCCCTTGAATAGACCCTTTTCCGCACGTCAGCGTTCCACTCCCACGCCAATCCTGATTTCGTCCCGCCGAAGTGACAAGCCGACCGCTCAACGGAGTGTCCAACCCCTTTGCCATCGCTCCATCAAGGAAGGGAAGTGCTCCAAGATTCACGCGATCTAGTTCCACACGTACTTCCGCACGTTCTGGGTTATTGATGTCGAATTTTCCTATAACGACTGCGCGACCGTCACCAATTTCAAAAGAGCTTTCATCAATTTGAATGAAGTCACCAACGGTCTTAAGAGCAAAACTTCCTCGTCGGAAAATCAAGCGATCTTCATAGGTCACATCGGCAAGTTGCAATTGCGCTCGGCTGGCAATCTCGAACTTCCCCCCGCCAACGAGTTTCACGGGGATGACCCCCGAGACGCGACCTTCTAGCCCTTGAAGAGATTCGACAAGGTCTTTGCGCTGGAGACCCGGTCCAATGTCGGCGAGGAGCTTGCTAAGACGTTGGTCTTTGTATGTGAGGGTAATCACGTTCCCAAACTGGGCAGCAACGGGGGGCGGCGGAAGGGGTGGCAGAAACGAGACGCCGTAAGTGCGACCTATCGGCAAAAACGAAACGGGTTTATCAATTGGCTCTTTGGGTTCTTTCGGCTCAGGGTCTTTTTTCGGGGCAGGTGAACCGTCGGGGTATTGCCCCTCAACGTCGATTTCACCGCCAAGAGCATTGGCTTTGAGTTTATACTTCAAGACCCCCTCGGTTAGGACCATCTGCCCGCCGACTTTGGAAATCGGGAACCCTCGGAAGCGAAGTTTCTCGGTCGTGAGTTTCAGGTCTGCGGTGACTGCACGCGGTTTTTTGGCGGTCACGGGTGGCGAAGAAAGGTCGATCACACCCTCTTGAATTACCCCAGAAATTGCAAGGTCGGCAGAAGGAAAGGCTTTGGCAATCTGCCCGAGATCGACCGTTTTCAGGAAGACTTTCCCGTTCATGCTATCACTGGGGTTGAATGGGAATGCAATCGGTTTATCGATACTGATACGTCCCCCCAGAAGATTTCCTGAAAGCATATTCAAACTAAAGGTCTGGCCCCACGTTCCCTTTTCGGGTTTCGCACGTTCGACGATTCCGACTTGAGCGCTGAGAGCGTCAATCGGCAGCGAGCCGATAACGAGCTTATCGCCTTTTAAGTTCAAATACGTTTTCTTCGGGTCCGATTCAAACTGAAGTGAACCATCTTTACCACCCATTTGCCCGCCGAGTTTACCGTCGAGCGAGGCAACTCCATCCAAAGGAAGAGGGCTTTCCAAAAATCCTTTGGCATCGGTCAGAGCTTTGAGATTGAGTTCTTGCACGTCGAACGAGACTTGGAAGGGGTAGGGCGATTCGGTCCCGATGGATCCGTTTGCGGTGAGGTTACCGGTTGTTTTTCCGGCAACGGCAGGGAGCTTGGCTTTGAGTTCCTTGATATTCAATTTCCCTTCGGCAAGGAGAAACTTGGCTTCGATCTGGTCAAGGGGGATATTGTCAATCTTCAATTGAGGCGAGCTTAACGTACCGACAATCTTGTAACCTTTTAGGCGATCTGTACTTTCTGAAGGGATTGTGATTTCTAATTTGGCATCGGCTTTTCCTTCGATCTTGATGGGCGAATCGATCTCAAGGGCTTTGAGAACCTCCGAGACATCGACATTCTTGAGATTGATTTTGACTGGGATCGGCCCGACCTGTTTGCGGAAATTATCGAACCACTTAGAAGCGTTTTTCAGGGCGTCATCAATCGGAGCTAACGGGTTCGCTTTCGGTTCTGAGTCTTTCTTTTTTGGGTCAGCCCCTTTCTTCGGGTTCTCGACCTGTACACCGTCGTCGGTAATTTTCACTTCGATCAACTCGCCGAGGTTCGGGTTATTGATTTGGGCTTCACCGGTTCCGTAAGTGTTTACGCCCCCTTTGGTCTTGGCGATAAAGCCGAAGTTGGCGTGTCCGGTTGCTTTTCCTTCAAGGCTTTTCGGGAGCATGAGTTTTTCCGGAAGCCGATTCACTTCGACCCCTTCAAACTCGGCCTCGAAGTAGAAAATATCCATTTCTTTAGAAGCAAAGTCCATAAACGAATGGACCTTCACTTCCCCTTCGGCAGTTTTGACCTTCACATCGGTAAGCTCAATGGTTTGTCCGCGAGCGACCACTGTGCCGGAACCGTTTTCGAGATTCAACCCTGCAACGGGAATATGTCCGTAAATTTGTGTAGGCTGCATGACAAGGCGATAGTTTCCGTCTTGGGTCTTGAGGTCCACATCGACAAAAAGTTCGGCGTATGCGTTCCCTTTAAGGTTGATTTCTTTCCAAGCGTTGGGATTCACAAAGGGAACCTTTCGCAAGGTTTCCATATCGATAGACTTGGGGGTTTTGGTCGAGAGTTTGGCACTCGCTTGACTGGTCTCGCTATTCCAATTTCCTTCGATGTGCCACTCGCCAAAAATGGGATCGTTCATTTCACCGGAAAGAACCATTTGTTTAGACGTTTCGCCATTCTTCAAATGGAGTTGTACACCCGAAAACGATGTTTCTTGGTGGCCCTCTTGGTTGATTGTCACCGAGATATTCTTGACCGAAATTTGAGGAAGGCTTGTCGGTGTGGAAGAACTCCCCGTGACCTCGCCGGGTAACTTCGTGACTAAATCCCCTTCTTTATCGAAGCGAAGCGAAGCGGTTACATCTTCGACAATAATCAGATCGGGCGTGCTACCAAACACAGCTCCGATCAAAGAGAGATCGAGTTTTACTTTTTTGGCGGTAAACCACGGGGTTTCGGCACCGGGTTCAAACAACTGCACTTGGCTAACGTCGGTTGAAATCAATCCCGTCGAAAGCGAATCGAACTTCACAGGGACGCCAAGTTTGTCCGAAAGACGGGTCGAAACTTGACGGGCAGCGTGTCCCGTTTGGGCGTAGGCGAATACGCCCAAGACCAGCAGCACAGGCACACTGAGGATCATCGCCCAGAGTTGTCGTCGTGTCAGTCGTCGTCGCTGCATTAAGTGCTCCTGAGTCCGTGTCAGCCGATGTTCATTCAAGTTCCTTCCTGAATAATTCTGATTGGTATTATATCTTGATCGGTTGAAGGTTTGGGAAGGTTAGATAAATTATGCTAGGAAGGGTGTAACGAAAGGGTATGCCAAACCTGTTGAAATGGATATACCGATCTTAACGGATAGGTGATTACTCTACCCTACCCAGACGATTTTCTCGGCGGAGCCAAGACTATGCGATGCCCTGCTTGCGGAACGATTAACGTACCCGGCACCGATGCTTGCGAGCGTTGCAGCTTCGCCTTGAGTGGTTTGGACGTGCCAAGCCCACAAGACATAGTCGAAGAAAGCATTTTGCTTCACCCGGTGAACGTACTGAAACCTAAACAACCCGTGACGGCCCTTCTCTCGGACCCATTGGCGAAAATCGTTCATTTACTCGAACAAAATGGCGTAGGCTGCGTGCTTATCGTTGACGAACACAAACACCTTGTCGGGATTATTACCGAACGTGATTTTGTCCGAAAGCTCAACGGTCCTCTTTCTACTTTTGCTCAAAGACCTGCTTCCGAGTTGATGACCCCAAGCCCAACCACGATTGGTCCGGACGACCCTTTGGCGTTGGCGTTGCAGAAAATGGACTTCGGCGGCTATCGGCATCTCCCGATTGTCGATCAGGGGATGCCCATAGGAATTATCTCCGTGCGTGATGTTCTTCGCCATGTGTTGCAACTGTGTTCTAAAATTCTGCAACGTCTCGATGACGAAAGCGCCATGTTCCGAAAGGTCAAAAAGGCATACTAATATAACCCCCAACCCCTCCTCAAGAGGAAGCTCCCATGCCTGTCCTGCATCTGACCGAATCGCAAGTCCGCGACATTCTCACCATGAGCGATGCGATCACTGCCGTTGAAGCAGGGTTACGCAAGCTCTCGCTAGAAGAGGCTTTTAATATCCCCCGTTCGCGTTGCCAGACCGATCTTGCGATGCTCCACATGCTTCCGGCTGCGGGGAAAACTTTGGGTGTGTTGGGCTACAAAGCCTACGTCACCGGAAAAGCGGGCGCTCGTTTTCATGTGACGATTTACGATGCCAAAACGGGTGAGATGACAGGGCTACTGCAAGCCGATCATCTCGGGGCTATCCGCACAGGGGCTGCCAGTGCCGTTGCGACCAAAGTTCTTGCCCGTGGCGATGCCAAGACCCTCGGCATTTTGGGAAGCGGCAAGCAAGCACGAACGCAGCTTCTGGGTGTTGCTGCCGTTCGCCAGCTTACCGAAGTGAAAGTGTTTAGCCCAAATGCAGAACGACGCCAGCTCTTCGTCGAGGAGATGACCCAACAAACGGGCTTGCACATTGTCGGCGTGAACAGTGCCGAAGAATCTGTGCGAGGAATGGACATCATTTGCACTGCAACAAGCGCTCGCGAACCTGTGTTGCTTGGCGAGTGGCTCAGTCCGGGGCAACATCTCAACATAATCGGTTCCAACTTCCTGACCAAAACCGAAATCGACCTGAACACAATTAAACGAGCCGACCTGATTGCCATCGATAGCAAAGATCAAGGTAAGATCGAAGCAGGCGATTTTGTGGAAGCCCTGAATAACGACGTGCTAAAATGGGCTGACGTTGCCGAGATCGGCCAAATCCTCGCCCGTCGCCGTGTCGGGCGCGAAACACCAGAGCAAATTACATTGTTCAAATCGCTGGGCCTCGGCATCGAAGATATTGCGGTTGCTGCCAAGGTGATCGCCAAAGCGAAAGAGCAGGGTGTCGGAACGTGGCTAGAGATTTAGTGGAGAGTGGACACTTGCGGTTCGGAGCCAATTTGGGAAGTTTGTTGCAAGCAGGCAAACGAGTCTGAAAGACTCAGCAAACACGGTAATCATAAGGTGTTTCCCAGATGTCCCTCTCCCTCTCCCAAGCATGGGAGAGGGCGGGGTGAGGGTTGAAAACTATGGGAAAACCCAGTTAGGATACAGCACCCAAAAGCCAAAAAAGGTCAACGGGTGTTGTATCTATTCTGGCAAGTCCGCGAGGTTTCAACCCTCACCCCGGCCCTCTCCCATGCTTGGGAGAGGGGGTGGGTTTTCCGGAAAACCTCTATTTTTCTCGAATGGGCTGAGTTACACGACCGGCCTGCGAACCTTGCAACTAACTCACCAGAATAGCTCCGAACCGCAACTCTCCACTATCAACTCTCCACTACTTCGTCAGCGTTTTCGCTTCGGATTGCAGGCCGGAGAAACGGGGTTGCCATTTTCCGTCGGCGATCTGTTTCAGGACGTTGCGACCTTCGGCTTCTTTGCCGTTCTGTCGGAGCATTTGGGCATGATCCCACAGAATTTGAGCATTCGTCGGTTCGGCTTGGAATGCCGCTTGATAGCAACGGGTTGCAGTGGCATAGTCCCCTTCGCGTCGCATGGTGCTGGCGAGGTTTAACCACGGGGCCGATTCATTCGGTTTCAGGTCGAGCGGTGTGGTGAGGTAATCCCATGCCACGTCGTTCGGAGCCCCAAGTTTACGCAGGATCTTCGCTGCCCGATCACATGCGGTTGTCGCATCGGGATCGACGCTACGCCAACGGTCGGCAGCTTTCACCACGCGAGCAGGCATGTCGCCGGGGATTTTCGCTTTGAGAGCGGTCGCAGCATCGGCAAGCCATTCGTAGTGGTTCAGAAGCTCTGAGTAATCGGCTCGAATCGGTTCAACGGGGAACGATTCGGGCAAGTTAGCATATTCCAGATCGAGGGCTTTTTCCAAACGGGCAATCGCGTTGACACGATCCCCACGCGAGGAAGCAATCCCAGACGACATCCGCCATAGGCCCGGTATCTTGCTCCATTTCTCGTTCTTGAGCAAGGTATTCACAAGGGCGTCGGCTCGGTCAATTCGATCCGTTGACGAATAGAATTGAGCAGCAGCCAAGTACGTTGGCAATCGGTCTTCGTCGGTTGTGGTGTCCAGTGCCGATGCTAACAACGCATCAGACAACGAGTAATCACCCAACTGATAGACCTGCCATGCCAATCGAACAACGAGCGGTCGGGCCTTGTTCTCGGCACATTCGGCAGCAGCTTGTCGCATCAGGTTCGGCCAATCGCCACCTTCATCGTTGAGGACTTGGCGGAACTCGCTATCGAGTGGAGGAAGCACACCGAGTTTGAGAGCATCCTTGAACAATTCGCGGAACGCTTTTTGAGCGTCGGCTTTTGCCCCAGATCGGTATAAGTATCGTGCCGATTCGTATCGTGCCGAGAAGGTACGACTGGATTTTTCACCCAAGACCTTCCAAAGTTCGGACAGTTTCTTCTCTCGAACTCGGTGTTGTTCGGCCCAAATGCCCGGCCCACTCGAGTAATAATCGCATGCCTGCGAGATTGCACACCACCCGAAGAGGTTATCGGCATTGATGCGAACAAAGGTCGAAACCGCTTCCAATTCACCATCGGTGAAGGAATTTTTCAGGCCGATCATTCGCATCGTCTTGAGCTTGCCGAGCAAGCCTTTTTCTTGGTCGCGTCCGGGTAGAACTTCGTTTTGGTTCACCCATGCACGATAATCGTCGTTATCCAACATGCTCAGATATCGAACGAGCGGATCACGTTGGTCGCACTTTTCGAGCATCTTGTGCAGGTCCCAGCTACGAAGATCGTGGCCCATCGCTGCTGCGAATACAAACCAACCTGGTCGGCGATCCCCTTCGTTCATCACTCGTTGAGTAATGCGGAAGGCATCTTGATTGTGGCGATGGCTGTTGTCAGCCATGACGTAACCCATTAACTCGGGCAGATCATTTTTCTTGACACCGTTGACGCAGACCTCTTCGAGTTGGTTATGCGGGTCGCTGAAACCATATCGTTCGTAGACTTTCTCGAAGCTACGATAGGGCAGGGTGACAACAACGAGCTTCTCTGTATTGGGCTTGGTGTCCACTTTTTCGGCCTTCGTTTGGGCAATCTTAAAGGTCGAGTATTCCTTGCCCTTGTCGTCGAAGTTTTTCACGGTTCCGTCGGCTTCGTAGACTTCACGTTCCAGAATTTTGGCTTCGGGCATTAGGATCGTCAGACGTTCGACGAGGCGTTTATCTTTGATAATCAAACGTCGTTCGAGATACTTGCTTGGGCCATCTTCTGTACCGACCGAAAGGCCACGCAGAGCAATCGTGTTATCGTCGAGTTTCACCACGTTATGACCAACCGCAAGGTCTTCCGACGGGGGCAGGAAGTCGGGCATAATACTGAGCAAATCGTCGCGGTGGAATCGGCTTACGGGACGTTTGGAACCGACACCGATTTCAGGGTAGAGTGTCCAGATTGTTTCGCCATCGCAGAAGACCTGTTCGAGCAAACCGCTCCACAGCGTTCGTTGATAAGTGTAACGCCCTTGACGGTCGGCCTTGAAGGAGAAGGTTTTCTCTTTCTCTCCGGATTTATATTCGGTCCAATCGGTTGTGCGAACAGAATCAATCAGCTTACGGGCATCGTCCGAAACCTTGCCACGACGGTTAGCCAAATTCGGAGTTGCTTCCTTTTCGACAACGGCTCGCGAGTCTGCCAACGAGGTGTTCATCCCCGGTGCAAATTGCAATAAGTCGCGGAAGATATTATCATCTCGAACCCATGAAACACGCGAGTAATACCGAGGGGCACCGTAACCATTACCGCGAGAATAGGTCGTTTCGTCCGAAAGCTCTTCGAGCATGTCAAGGTCGCGTAATTCCCTGCGAGAATCTTTGGACTTCTCTTGGAGTTTCTTCACCGATTTCATTTCTTTTCGGAGCGATTGCATTTGAGTTCCTCGACCCTCTCGGGGGCTTTGTGACGCAGATTCCAGTCGGTCTACGGCTTTGTTCTGTGCTTCGAGGGCTTTCACTTGTTGTTTGAGGCGAACAACGCCGTTGGAAAGACTGGATTTGGCTGCATCCCTAGCAAATTCGGCTTCCTCTCGGTTGGAACCGCCACCTCGTTGAAGGATGAGATGCCGTTTCGCGCCACTTGTTCCTCGGAAACCTTCCCCTTTCTCTCGAAGCTCTCCCATAGGCATGTCGCTCAGAGCAAATCGGTTTCGAGCACGGACTTCGTTTGCTTCGCCCCAAGTCCGACCCAGAGTCTCTCCTCTACTAAAGAGATCGATCTGCCGGCCATCGCCACCAGTTCGTAACGTTCGGTTGAAGATCGTCGGTGATTGCAAACCGGCCTCCAAAAAGAACAGGTCACTATCTCGGGAGAGATTGTCTGGAGCATCAATCTCGGTATCTTCGAGTTTCTGAAGTTCTTCCATCTCAACCTCTTCTTCGTCCTCGTCGTCGGGGATGGCGTACGAACCGAAAACTTGTCCGGCGGTCATGCTTCCTTGACGATAGCTGCGACCTCGGTAGGGTTGGTACAACCATTCTGGGCTTTGGCGAACCAGAATCGAACTTAACACCTGATTGGGGTGCATCAGTTGGTTTTGCAAACCGGTTCCTGCAATGGGGTTCTCTGGGTCGGGGATGAACACGACGGGGATTTTGGCTGGGGCAGGATATTGCGCCCAATGGTCTTTTCGACCGCGATCCACTTTGAACTCTTCGTACATCTTGTCGTTTTCGAGAACGAGCAACGAAGTGAAGGGACTCATCACGTACATCTCTTTCGAGAGCTTGGTAATGATGTCACGATTGGTATCCGCTCCGATTGCAATCAAGCGGTCAATCTCGTGGCGTGCCCATGTGCGGGGAAGATACCCTGCCCCTGCGGTAATACCTTCGACTTTGATTTCTTGCTCGAATGGTTGACCGTCGAGCGAACCTTTGATCTTGAGCGTCTTGGGATACTTTTCGTCTTTCTTCACACGGGTTACGCAAGCAAGCTCTTCGCCATGTGAAAGTGACGTTTGATTGAATAACCAAATGCGTCCCGTATCGTCCGTTCCTGTCAAGTCGAGCAGACGGGGTGCGTTGAGAGTGCTTGCGACTTCAAAGCCACGCCATGCCGGAGAATCATCAGGGTTAATCTGGGTAAAGAAACCGCCGGTGGCGATGGCTGCGTTCTTCATAAACGCTGCGGTGTATCGTTTGCCGATGGCAAGGCCGACGTACTTCACACCTTGCGGAATGATTTTGACAAGGGCTTCGTTCTGTTGATTGCCAAGCGTTGCTGTTCCCCCTCCGAGGTGAACCAAATGGGTGTTCGGAACCTTGATAAGAGTGGCGATTTCGTTCAGGCATTTTCCGAGATCAAGTGCGCCAATCAGGTGAGCCTTTTCGAGGAACTCAATTGCTTTCGTTACGTTTGTTGGGGTGCAAGGAACGGGTCCATCGGCGAAGCGTTGGGTTTTGGTGTTGGCAGTGGCGACGTTGAAAGTATCGCCATACTCAGCGTGATTCAACAGACTCCGTAGCACCTCAATTTGGGTGCGAGCCAGAAGGGGATCGCGGCTACCCGAAGTCTCCACGACGAAGAACCAGTTACGCGGTTCGCGTCCTTTGATTGGAGGCAGATTGGGTCGCAATCGCAGTGAATAGTAACGCGAACCCTCAAAATCGAACGAGTTAAATCGCGGGTCGGTGTTGTTCTCTTTGGTATCGAATTCCACCACGATATCACGGTCTACTTTGACATTCGCCCCACCGTATTGAACGATGAGGTCTTCGCCTTTGACACCCACATCCGAAGCGGGATGCGACAACGGTTTTGCTGTCCAGAGTTTCGAGCCTTTCGCTTTGACCGAGTACGACCATTCGTTTGTGCGATCCATCGAGTGACCCGACGGGAAGCGATAAGTCATCTTGGAGTAAGCAACAGGTAGTTTTTGGTGATAGCTCAGGATAATGCGTTTTTCGCGTCGAGCTTCGAGCGGGAATACTCGCATCTTGAACAAGCTACCGTCGATCCATTCGAGCAAAGCCGGGTCGCGTCGTTGGTAGCGAATGGTCTCATAGACGTTGCGGGCGTGGTCACGTTCGGCCATTCCGCCTTCCATCAAAGTACCGTCCACATACATTGCAAGGCGAGAGAGCGAGGCATCGGCAGGCAGTGGGAAGTAGAAAGTCCCTTCGAGTTGCCAGTTGGCA
>VYLT01000268.1_pt1 | contig 12664 bp, 9 predicted proteins | sample 5114261 | NCBI WGS metagenome assembly VYLT01 (sample SAMN12291815, study PRJNA351875) | freshwater metagenome | isolation source: freshwater lake | place: USA: Michigan, Little Long Lake | collected 2011-07-12 | reverse complement strand
GCTCGTGGCCTTTACGGTTTCAGTAGCCTTCGGGGAGAACCCAAAAAGGCCACGAGCCGGGAGCGTTAGCGACCGGAGCAACACTCCAATTCTCTACAGAAATTGAGTATAGCCGGGGTCTTCGGCCCCGGCGGTTTTATCGAACTACTTTAAGGAGTCTTACGATGAGTCGAGCGTATCGAATTCGTGTGAAGGAAAGCATCAGCCGCGATCTCTCGGCTTCCGACGAGATTTGTTCCGATCTCGAAATTCTCGAGATTCTACCCGGCGAGCAGATGAGCGACCTTCTCAAGGGCGAACTTCAAGGCCGAGGCTACGAAGAAAAAGAAGGTAAGATGGTCAAGGAACAAAACGGCGTCGAAATTGCGGTCGATACCAATTCGGGCGAAGTTTCGATCAAAGCCGAGAAGAAAGAAACCGTGAAGATCGAAACCGAAAAAGAAGGTTACGGCTACGACGATGTCGGCCCCAACGAAGGGACCATCAAAAAGAGCCTTTCCGAACAAGCCAAAGCCGACCTCGAACGCCGTGCCCAAAAGCAACAAGAACGAGTCCAAGCCGAAGCCACCGAGAAACTCGAAGGGGTCATGGGTGACGTTCGCAAAGAGCTTAACGATGCCGTAAACTCGGTCACGCGCGAAGCTCTCAAACGCAAGGCAGCTTCTATGGGTCAAATCAAGGAAATGTCCGAAGACCCCGAAGCTGGCTCGCTGACAATTAAGGTCGAAGTCTGACAATAGTGGATAGTTGACAGTTGATAGTGGATAGCGAAAGACAACCGATCCGAAAACGTGAACGGTGTTCACTCTATCTCCTACCAAACCCGCTATCCACTATCCGCTATCCACTATCCACTGATACAAAGAAATGAGCACGATAAACGAGAACGATTTACCCGTAGACATCACCGTCGAGCAATCGGTGGAAGCGGCCTATTCGCACGAAATAGCAGAGGTCACTTCCAAGCTAAATCGTGGGCTTCCCTGCCTCATCGAATGCGATAAGGAAGTCACGCCTTACATCTTTATGAACTTGCGGGGACGACTGCGCGAATTTAACATGCGATGCCGTTACCTCGACGGGCGACCGCGTGAGGGCGACCAACAAGGCCCCGTTCCGATGGGCTTGATGGGCACAATGATTTCGCAACTCCGCGACGCCGTTCGTGGCGCCACCGAGCAACAAGACAACATGGGCAATCCCATTCGCACGGTGATTGTCCTTCCGCACTTGGACCTCCTTGTCACAAGTTCCGGCGGGCTTACGGGTGAAGCACGCGAAGTGATTGTGCTTCTCTACGAAAATCCGACGATTGTGTTCCTCGGTTTCAAAGACCCGTCGTTCCCGTTGCCAAAGGTCATCGACACCTTGTTCCCGCACCGTATCGATTTACTTGGTATCGCACGGGATCGCCTACCACAACTGATCGCACAACGCGAAGCCCGAAAGTTCGGCGAAAAGTTCAACCCGTGGGGGCTTTACAAATATGTCTCCGGTGTGAATCCCGTTCGCCTGCGACGATTACTTTCCACCCTCGAAGGGGAAGATTACCCTGCCGACGCCAAGCAAGCCTATCGCCAACTGCGACAAGCCACCCTCACGGGCGCACTCGAAATCCCTGACGTTAGTTTGGATAACGAGATCGGTGGATATACCAAAGTCAAGAAGCGACTCAAGCAAGAAATCCTCGATGTTCTCACTCGACGCGACGCTGCTACCAGCGAAGACCAAGTGAAATCGCTCGAAGAATTACTCCCTCGCGGGATGATCTTCTGGGGGCCTCCGGGGACAGGTAAAACCTACTTCGCAAAAGCAATCGCTTCCGCCATTGGCGCTGCCATCACCATCGTCAGCGGCCCCGAACTCAAATCGAAATGGGTCGGGGAATCCCTTCCTTACGAGGAAGAAGTCTTCGTGATTCTCAACGGGAAACCGCAACGAATCGCAATCGGCGAACTTGTCGAGAATCACTCGAAAGACGATGTTCAAACTTGGACCGTTCGCGACGACGGTTCGGCATTACTCGCACCCGTGACAGGGTTCTTGAAACACAAAGGGCCAGACTATATCGATGTGCTTGTCACCGAAACAGGGCGAGAAGTTCGCGTAACGGGTGGACATAGCCTTTTCGTCGAGAAAGATGGCAAATTGGGTGAGGTCTTCGCTGAAGAGATCGAGGCAGGCAAAACCCGTATCGCCATCCCCCGACGCCTCGAAGCTCCGGAGACCGTACGGGAGTTGAATTTGCTGGAAATGCTTTCCGGACGAGAAGACACCCACGTTCAGGGATATGACGAACAAGTCGAACAAGCAATCGAATCCGTCGGGTTTGAAACGGCCAACGCTCTGACGGGTGTTGTAGTCCACACGCTTACTCACAAACGTCGTCCCCCTCTGAGTATCGCTGCATTTGAACGATTGATGGCGGGGAGTGACTCCGAGATTTCAACCGAGGGGCTAAACCTTTATTGCCACCACCGTGAGAAGAATCTTCCTGCAACGATTCCGCTCACTCCAGAACTCGGCGAGTTTTTGGGACGTTGGGTTGCGGATGGTTGTTATTACGATTATGGGGTTCGTATCGCGACGCACGTTGATGAGGCCGATCAAGTTCAAGGGATGTGCGAACATCTCTTTGGGCACGTGACCCATTACTGCAAGGGCGAAAATCAAAAGGGTGTTGATTTGATTATCAATTCGATCCTTTTGAAACGGATTATGCAAGATGGCTTAGAACTTCAAGACGGTTCGGGTAACAAGCGAGTGCCCGCGTTTATGTTTGCAGCACCCAAACCAGTGATTGCAGCTTTCTTGCGTGGTTATTTCTCTGGCGATGGAACCTTTACCCGCAAATACATCGAAGCGACAACGATTAGCCAAGAACTCGCAAAAGACATCACAACCCTCTTACAGTACTTTGGGATCATTGCTCGGATTCGTACCAAGAATGAGAAGAAAGGCCAAATGGCTTATCGTATTCGTTTCTTGTGGACGGGTTTCTTGAAAATTTTCGCCGAAGAGATTGGTTTTGCTGATGAACGCCGACAATCGATGCTGCGAAACTACCTCAGTAACATCAAACTCAAACGGGATTTGCAATCTCCTGCCCGAAACTTCACCAACGACGTTTATTGGGATAAGGTCGTTGAGAAACGTCGGGAACCGTACTCACGGGAACACGTTTACGATTTGAGTGTTCCGGAAACGGAGCGGTTTATTGCGGGGTTTGGGAACATTTTGGTTCACAACTCAGAAGAGAATCTTCGGCAGATTTTCTACAAGGCACGGCAATCGGCGCCTGCTATTATTGTGTTTGACGAGTTGGATTCGTTTGCGACGGCACGGGGAACTTATACGGGTTCGGGTGTTGAGCATTCGATGGTGAATCAGCTTCTGACAGAGATGGATGGTTTTCACAAGGAAGAGCTTGTCTTCGTTGTGGGTACGACTAACTTTGTCGAGTCGCTTGATCCGGCATTATTGCGACCGGGACGTTTTGAGTTCCATTTGCATATTCCGTATCCGGAAGCCGATGATCGTCGTGAGATTATCAAAATCTACGATAAAAAGATGCGCCTCAAAATGACCGAGGCTGCCATAGAATATACCGTGAAGCGAACGGGTGATTATGTCATCGGGGCTGCTGCGGGGACCCGTTACTCTGGCGACCACTTGAACGCAGTTTGCCGAGGGATTGCCCGTGTGAGGTTGCGTGATGGGCTTGATGGTCCGACCGAGGCTGTCGATGTTGAACGCTCGATGACCGAATATCTCGAACGTCCGACGATGACCCCGACGGAAGAAAACGTCCTTGCAACCCATGAGGCAGGGCATGCTGTTGTTTCGTTGCATTGTCCTCACGCTCCTGCAATCGAACGAATCACGATTGCCAGCGAAATGCACTGGGCGTTCGGGTATGTGCGACACGCCGACCCACATCACAAATATATTCAGACGATTAACTTCTATTTGGATATGATTTGTGTGGCCCTCGGCGCACGCGAAGCCGAAAAGGTTTTCCTCAACGATATTTCTCTTGGAGCAACGGGTGACCTGAACTCGGCAACGATGATTGCACGCGAACTCGTCGAAGTTCACGGCTACGGGGCGGAGCTTGTGCAGTACCGAAACCCATTCGATGAACGCGGCATTCGCACGCCGGGTCTTTCGGAAAAGACACGCGAAGAACTCGACGAACGGGTGAAAGCCATCGTCGAAACGCAACGGGTACGGGCCGAAAAGATCATCAAGGAAAATAAGGGGATGATCGAAGTCTTGCGTGACCTGTTGCTTGAGAAGAAAACGATTGATACGAAGATGTTGGCCGAAGTTGCACCGGCTAAAGTGGAATCAAAGAAACCCAAGAAGAAAGCGGAGTAAGTATCATGGCAGAATTAACGATCCGTCTGAAACGGGATGCCGAAACGGGTAAGCACGATATCATTATCGACCTGAAATCCGACGAAGATGCCCTTCCCCACGAACACGAACAAGCCCACAAAGAAGCTGTCGAAAAGCTCTTGGGCAAAGGGAGCGTCGGCAAAGTGATTATCGAACGCGAAGGGCAACGCGAACCCTCCGCCCCACAAAAACAAGAAGAACCCGCCGAACGTAAAGCAAACCCACAAGGGCTTTAATAGTGGATAGTGGACAGTGGATAGTGGATAGTGAAGACAAAAACAACGGTCGCAGCTCGCCGACCGTTTCCGACTCATCGGTCTTCGCTGTCAGTTATCAACTTTCCACTTCTATCCACTATCCACTATCCACTATCCACTATCCACTAAATTATGATTGTTGCCTTTCCTGATCTTGATACCTTTCGATTGACCCTCACGAATGGGACGATCCCGCCGGACGTTTCTGCTGCGGAGACAACCATCTCTTATGGGGCGAATGGCGTGTTGTTCGTCGAAGGGGAGATTTCTCGCACGACAAGCAATGCTCTCAAGGCGTTTAACGTCAAGAGCGCTCGCAGTCACGGCGACGATCCGCAGAAGTTGCTATCGTGGTTGCAGGTTCTTCCGGTGGTGAAGACTACCAAGATTCCTGACGTCAACTCGAACACCGCCGTTTTGTTGGAGATGTCGCCGGACGATTTTCCCCACATGATCACAGAGATGATTCGTTTGGGTAACGACCGCCAATCGTATTGCTCGATTGTGGGTCGCAAAGGCAAAGACTCGCAACGGGTGTTCGTGAAAGTTTACGGCCCCCCTTATTACACGTTGTTGCGTGCGGTGGATCGGGCACCGGATAGCCCCGTCATCACGGCTTATCTCGAAGTGGCACCCCGTGTGTGGATGCAGTACGGGTACGAGCATCCTTTTGATTCGCAACTGAAACCGGCTGTGGGGCAGATGATCTTGCTCCGACCCGAACAGGATTGGGAAGTTCTCAGCGATGGGCCTTATTCCGACGTTTACGAAGTGCTGAACTTCCAACTCCCCACGCAAAGCATTTCTTGGAAGGATAACCCGCCGGATGAAAAGATTCGCGTCCCTCTGCGACTTGTGGCAGGGAACGCGACCGATACGCCAGAGCTTTGGGTGCTGGGTAAAAACGGGATCGATCAGTTAGATGCGTTCGTTCGGGATATCGAAGAGCGTCAAGCGTCGCAATTGATGTTCGCCATTGTGGAAGCGAGTAGCGGTCCGCCGACAGTGGTGCTGCGAACCCGTAAAGGGAAGTCGAGCGCCAGCAACCAGTTTTCGTTTGAAGGGGCGATGGGTTTTCGTCCCTTTTGGAAGATCGAAAACCTCTTCCTTCCGGTTGCGTCGCGTCTGATGCCGACACTGCGACGGGACACCGTGCGACAACTTCTTGCCGACGATCTCGAAAAGATCGTCTGGCTTATGCCTTCAGGAGATTTCCGCAAAGGTCAGGGGGGCTTTACTCCGCAATCGCTTTTGGAAGCCAGCTTCCGACCTTTGGAAGATTGGGTCGATTATGTGATTGACCGCGACCAGAAGACGTTAGCAGCATGGGTACAAGCAACCCAATTCAATTTCGATCCGTTCGATTGCAAAGAGCTTCGCCCGTCGGGTGGTGGACCAAAAGGCCCCCCTACGGATCGTGGACCACGTCGCAAACCGGGTTCGGAAGACGAAAAAGAGGTTGCTGAACCGAGCAAGAAAACCAAGTCGCGTGGTAAATCCGAAACAACGGGGGATACTTCCCCTTTTGAGTTACCCGTCTCGGTGAAACCGCAAGAATTATTGAACCAGCGTCAGAAACTCGAAGAGCAATTCCTTGCCGTTGAAGGAGGCTTGGATCAACCGCAACGTATCGATCTCTGGCCCCAATTAGCCGTTGTAAATACCGCTTTGAAAGAACGCAACGAGGCGGCGATCTGTTGGTTGAACTACCTTTGGAATGCAGATGAACGGCTCCGAGAAGCGGCTTGGGGTTGGCTTCGCAGCGAAGATGAAAACGCCAAACAAGCACCGACCCTCACCGAGTTCGACACTCAGTTAAACCATCCCAATCGCTCGTTTGAGGATACCCGTGCCCTCACGGCTCGGGCGCTCTACGCAAGCCTTCTCGATCCTGTTCCGGAAGCCTTGAAAAAACGCCTTCCGCAGATTCGGGCTGCCCTCGAATCGTCCGAAGAGCATTTGCCGATCCGAGCAGTGTGGCTCACATGGACGGCCCTTGCACGACTTGGCGGAAGTGCTGACGTGTTGGGTCTAGCCCGTGTGCGTGACCGGATTTTGCAACGCATCCTCGAAAAAGGTCTCAACCACGAAAAGGAGCTTATCAGCTTTTTGCGTTTTGACGGCGACCGCAACTCGGAACGCCTTCGCCACATTCGCAAACGTGTCCAAGACCTACACCTGTTAGCACGAAACTGGAACGTCAACGACAAGGACGAAAAGAAGGACGATGCACGGGTGAATATCCCCTATGTCGATCTCATGTTTGCCTTTGCTCAAGCCAAATTGGGTGAAGTAAACGTCGCACGCGAACTGATCAAAAAAGCCTCGGAAAGTATGCCTCGCCCCAGCAACAAACCCGATCCCGCACACGAATGGCTTTTGAAAGCGTTTACCTATCGCATCGAAAACGCAATCGAGGGTAAACCGCACGAAGGTCTATTCCCACCGGAACTTCTTAACCGACTGGAGACAATGGATTCGACCCGTGCCAACGGCGCCAGTTGGAAATACATTGTGGATCGGTTCCGTAGTATCTCGGAAGTGCTTGACCCGCAAGAAAAATACGACCCCTACACCGCGTGGAAGTCCGGCGGAAACCCGTTGCATAAAGCCATTGTCGAGATTGGTAAACTTCGCGATCCGAGCGCACGTCAAACCGCTATCGAGAAAATTTACAAGGATCAACCAAGCCCCGAAGGAAAGATGTTCGTTCTGGCCGAGTGTATCCCGATGGCGGCGATTTGCGGACGAGATTTCTCGGTGAAACTCATTGGCCAAGTGCCCGCCTTGCTCAAAGAGTTGAACAACAAGTTCAACGATACGCAAGCTGCCCAACACTCGGAAAAGTACATCAGCCTGTTGGAACGATCCCTGTTTTACAGTGGTCACTACGACGCCCGCGAATTGACCTCGGAGATTTTCGAGCAGTTCCTTGCGTACATTACCAAGCAAACGGGCGCTCAACGCTCTGAGGCGATCTCGAAAGTTTCGCGTAAGTGTTTGCGAAGCCTGCGACGCTTGGACCTCAAATCCGAGATTGATCGTTTCTTGAGCCAAGTGACGCAGCTTGTACTTGGCGGGCAATCGATTGATGCTCTTCGTGCCAAAGGGGGCAACGATTGGCCTGCAACGATTGTCTCGTTGTTGAACTTGGCAGAAGGTTGGATGTACTTCGGAGAGGTCGATAAAGCCCGTCCCTACCTCGACGAAGCCCGTAACGCCATCCTGCACAACAGCCAGTTACGCACAAAGGACGCAGCCAAAGCCATCCAACCCCAGAAGATTTGCGAGATCGCCTCGGCGTATGCCTCGGCCCTCGGCAATGCACCCGTCGATGAAGCTCTCGCCCGTATCGAAGACCTGTTCCGCAATATCGAAAAGGTTCCTAACAAGTACACCACGAATAGCCACTTCTCGCGGTTCCACTTGCAGGTAATCGAATCGGTTGTTGTATCCCTTGTGGGTGACAACATCGCACTTGGCGAAGGGGGACGCCGTTGGCTCGACGACGATGAATACCTCGTCCGCCGACGCATCCACAGCGACATGCGAGAACTTCTGACCGCACAAGGACTTTAATGATAGTGGATAGTGGACAGTGAAAGGCAGGGATGATGGGTATTGTATTTCGAGGGTAGATACGCGAAGTTCGCCTAGCCCTTGCTCGGAGGGCTAGGCGAACTTCGCGATTTCGCAATCAAACTGTATCACTGTCAACTATCCACTATCCACTGTCCACTACTCTATGATGCGTTTTCTTCTCGCTACCGATGCTTGGTTTCCGCAAGTGAATGGGGTTGTCCGTACTTGGGACACCACACTTAAGCAATTTGCCAAGCGTGGTATCGAAACCTTTGTGATCCACCCACAACTTTTTCGGGGTCGGCCTGCTCCGTTGTATCCGGAGATTCACCTTGCCCTTGCGACACCGAGTGCGATTACGAAATACGTTTCCGAGTTTAAGCCCGATGCGATTCACATTGCAACGGAAGGCCCCATCGGGTTTGCGACACGTTTGCATTGCACCCGTAACCGCTTTCGGTTTTCGACTTCGTATCACACCAAGTTTCCGGAATACTTGCACCAATTCTTGAGAGTGCCGACCTCATGGAGTTATCGCTATTTGCGTTGGTTTCACGGCGGGGCATCTTCAACCTGTGTGGCAACCCCTTCGCTTGAAAAGGAACTTGTCGAACGTGGATTTACCCATCTCAAACGCTGGTCGCGTGGGGTCGATCTGGAACTTTTCCAACCGGGGCCGGGGATACTGAACCTACCCAAACCGATCCTACTTTATGCAGGGCGTGTCTCGGTCGAAAAGGGGATCGGCGATTTCCTGAAGCTCGATTTGCCCGGCACGAAAGTGATTGTCGGTGACGGGCCTGCACGGGCATCACTGGAAAAGCAATATCCGCAAGCCGTGTTCCTCGGTTATCGCAAAGGGAAGGAGCTTGCCCAAGTCTATCAATCGGCCGACGTGTTTGTTTTCCCGAGTAAGACCGACACCTTCGGCCTTGTGATGATCGAAGCCCTCGCTTGTGGCGTTCCCGTTGCGGCGTACCCCGTTGTCGGTCCGATTGACATTATCACCGAACCTCAGATCGGTGTTTTGAATCTTGATCTGAAAGAGGCGATCCTGCAAACGCTGGCAACGGGTAACCGCCAAGCCTGCGTCGAGTATGCACGCTCATTCACATGGGAACGCTGCACCGAGCAACTATTGCAGGCGATTGTCCCGCTTCGAGAGGGGTCAAATGAGTCGTTTTTCCCCTCTCCCCGCCCCTGTGTGTGAGGAGAGGGGCAGGGGTGAGGGGGAAAACTATGGGAAGTCCCAGAAGGGATGCAACACCCAGACACCTATTTTTCTGGTCTTTCCTAAGACGATTTATTTAACAGGAGCAACTGGGCTTTACCCCTCACCCCTGCCCTTCTCCTCACACACAGGGGCGGGGAGAGGGGAAAGACAGGCTCTCTCTGCGAACCTGTGACTCCTCTATCCGATCTTGATAAGAAAAGAATGGACACGAGGAATAAATATGAGTAGCACGATTGTTCGATTAACCGAGAGGGGGATTGCCAAACCGCCGAAGTGGCTGCCGGATAATACTCAGTATGAAACGATCATGGGGTCGTTTGCTTACGGAGTTTCTTCGGATACTTCCGACATGGACGTTTACGGGTTCTGTATTCCTCCGAAGGATGAGATTTTTCCGCACTTGCGTGGCGAGATCATGGGGTTCGGAACGCAGAAGCAACGGTTCAATCAATATCAGCAGCACCATTTGCAAGACCCCGATGCCCTTGCGGGTAAGGGGCGTGTGTACGATGTGACGATTTACAACATCGTCGATTACTTCCAACTGGTGATGAAGAATAACCCGAACATGATCGATAGTCTTTTCACCCCCGATATGTGCGTGCTCCACATTACTCGCGTGGGTCAAATGCTGCGTGACAATCGCAAGATGTTCCTGCACAAAGGGGCGTGGCACACCTTCAAAGGATACGCCTATCAGCAAGTGACCAAGATGGCAGGCCACGAGCGAACGGGAAAGCGAAAGGAGACTATCGAGAAGTACGGTTTTGACATAAAATTCGCGTATCACGTTGTGCGTTTGTTGAACGAGGTCGAACAGATTCTCACGGAAGGGGATTTAGACCTTCAACGTAATCGCGAGCAGTTGAAATCGATCCGCAAGGGTGAATGGACAGAGCAACAAATACGGGACTACTTCACCAAGAAGGAAAGCGAACTGGAAACCCTGTACCAGCAAAGTACCCTCCCGTATGGCCCCGACGAAGGGAAGATCAAAAAGCTGTTGCTTGCATGCTTGGAAGAGCATTACGGTAATCTCGAAAACGCCATCGTCAACCCCGATGAAGCCGTCACTGCATTGAGGGAACTTGCGGGGGTATTAGAGAAATACAACCGCTTGTGGACATAGGTAAACGCTCGACCTGACAAACTCGCCCTGCAAACTCCCTCTCGTAGGTAGCCTATTTCTCTTGGGGTGCTATCAAAACCTTGTAGTCTCTTGGGAGGTTTGCATGCTTCGTGCTTTATTCGTAATGTTGCTGCTGGCAGGGGTGACCTCTGCGGGTGAGTTCAACAAGGTTCTTTCCATTGGTGATGCTGCCCCGTCGTGGGAGAACCTTCCTGCAACCGATGGCAAAAAGTATTCTCTCGTGGACTTCAAGGCATCGGAATATGTTGTTGTCGTCTTTACCTGCAATAGCTGCCCCTGTGCCGAAGATTACGAAGATCGGATCATTGCATTCACCAAAAAGTTTAAGGACAAAGCAACCGTTGTTGCCATCAATGTCAACCTTGTCAAAGATGATTCCCTTGACGAGATGAAGAAAAAGGCGACCAAGAAAAGTTTCCCTTTCGTGTATCTTTTTGACGAATCTCAGAAGATTGCCAAAAACTTTGGCGCCACTTACACACCGGAATTTTTTATTCTCAATAAAGATCGCAAGGTTGTGTATATGGGGGCTATGGACGACCGCAACACTGCCAGCGAAGTCAAAGTAACACATCTCGACGATGCTTTGACCTTGTTGCTCAAGGGCGAAAAACCAAAGGTTGCAGAAACTATTGCACGCGGTTGTATGATTCGATATAAACGCATTCGAGAAGACTAATTTTCAGACGATAAACCTATCTTAGTTGGTTATCATTCAAGGAGTTCAAATGCCGCGTGGAAAGTCTTACGACAATGTTACCGGTACCATTGGCGACACACCAATGGTCCGAATCCAAAAGCTGGTTCCTGCCGAACATGCAGCCGTCTACGCCAAGTGCGAATTCTTTCAACCGCTCAACAGCGTGAAGGACCGAATCGGCGTCGCCATGATCGAAGCGGGTGAGCGTGACGGGTTCGTGAATAAGGATACCCACATCATCGAGCCGACGAGCGGCAACACGGGGATTGCCCTTGCGTTCGTGTGTGCTGCCAAAGGTTACAAACTTACCCTCACAATGCCTGAATCGATGTCCCTCGAACGTCGGGCACTTCTCCGAGCAATGGGGGCCGAGATTGTATTGACCCCTGCAACCGAGGGGATGCGTGGAGCCGTTGCCCGTGCGAAAGACCTTGTCGCATCGACGCCGAATTCGTGGATACCACAACAGTTCGAGAATCCCGCCAACCCCGCCGTTCACGAAGCGACAACCGGTCCCGAAATCTGGGAAGATAGCGGCCACAATATCGATGCCATCGTTGCTGGGGTCGGAACTGGGGGAACGATCACGGGTGTCACACGCTACATCCGCAAATTCAATCCTAATTTCAAAGCCATCGCCGTCGAGCCGATTCACTCGCCCGTGATTGGTGGAGGAGCCCCCGGTCCTCACAAGATTCAAGGGATCGGTGCAGGCTTTGTTCCGAAAAACTTGGACACGACCCTTTTGAGCGACATCGTCACCGTCACCAACGACGAAGCCTTTGAATGGGCACGCAACTTGGCGAAGTACGAAGGGTTGATGGTCGGCATTAGCAGTGGCGCTAACTTGTGTGCCGCAGCAAAAGTGGCTGCCCGTCCCGAATTCAAAGGCAAGAAAATCGTCACGATTATGTGCAGCTTGGGCGAACGCTACTTGTCTACGCCATTGTTTGCAGGTCTGACGGGTTGATACCATTTGAACGTAAACTTTCACTCGCTCGGCACAGAAGAAAGTTTTGTCGTGTTGTAATGCGTTGTCAACAGACCTGTTAGGCCAGCTGCGTTAGCACTGGCTCAGTGAAATACAAATTTCACCGATTGTCTATCTCAACGGCAAAGACCCCATAGTCACAGAGCCAGTGCTAACGCAACTGGCTTAACAGGTCTGCTGTGACTCCTTTTTTTCACTCTCGGCCCATTCTATCCTTCGTTATCCCCCAGCGAATCCAGTCCGACTTCGCTTGGGGTTAGCCCCTGTTGGGCGTGCCATTGTTCGGCGGTGAGTAACACGGCACGGGGTTGAGCGCCGTTGTATTCGCCAACGATCCCATCCTCTGCCA
>VYLT01000267.1_pt1 | contig 12747 bp, 12 predicted proteins | sample 5114261 | NCBI WGS metagenome assembly VYLT01 (sample SAMN12291815, study PRJNA351875) | freshwater metagenome | isolation source: freshwater lake | place: USA: Michigan, Little Long Lake | collected 2011-07-12 | reverse complement strand
GTGGCCTTTACGGTTTCAGTAGCCTTCGGGGAGAACCCAAAAAGGCCACGAGCCGGGAGCGTTAGCGACCGGAGCAACACTCCAATTCTCTACAGAAATTGAGTATAGGCGAACCTCACCGAATTGCGAGAGAATTTATCTTTTCCCTCTACGGCATTTTGAACACATACGTCATTCCCCCGCGAGAGAAGATGGCGTGTTTTGAGTCGGGGGTGAAGGTTACAAAGCCGTTGTGGAATTTGACGACATCGGTTTGGGTCTTGCTGTTCCAGATGTAGGTTTCGGAACCGGCAGAGTAAGCTAGGAATTGCCCGTCGTCGCTTAGACCAATCACGTTGACCCCGCCGCGTCCGAGTGCGGGAATTTCGCATAATTTTTCACCGTCCTTATTCCACATTGTTACCTTTGCAAACGAGGTTGTTGCGAAGGTCTTGCCATCTTTGCTCACCCGTGAGAATGACCCGTCGAGGGTGAATTTTTCTTTGCCGGTTTCGATGTCGTAGATTTTTGTCTTGACGCCGGCCCCTACCACAAAAAGTGTGCGGTCGGCGTTGGTCCCTAAAAAGACCCCCGAGTACGAGCCTTTTTCTTCGCCAGTTGTTGCATCGTAAAGATAAGCCTTTGTTGGGGAAACAGAATAGTCCAACGAGATCAAAGTATTCGACTTCGTGAAGTTGTAGCTAACTGCTGCTTTGAGTTTGGCCTTTTCTTCGCCGGTATCGGTGAGAAGAACAGAACATGAGTTATCCTTTCGGGTTTGTCGAACAAAGGTCTTCCCATCTCGGCTTAGGTAAAGTACGATGTGCTCTTTTGATTCGTACAGGAGCTTGGCGTTGGAAGGGTCGTAAATCCGGTAAGTTGTGAGGGTCGTTGCCGAGTCGTATTGCGAGGTGACGACGCGACTTCCATCTTCCGAAGTAAACAAAAACACGCCAGAACAAGCCCCTTTATCGGCCCCTGTCGTTCGGTCGTAAATCGTCATTTTGTAGTTGGCGTAATCGGAAGTGTAACCGTAAATACCCGATGGCGGAAAACTCATTGAGGACGATTTCATTGTACCCAATTCTTTACCTGTTCCGGTATCGTAAAGGCGAGTTACGCCCTTATTATCGGTTGTTAGTAGGTTCTTCCCATCTGCGCTAAAGTAACCGGTTGTTCCTTGACAGGTTGCAATCGTTTTGTATTCAGTCAGACTATAGAGGCTCGATGTGTTGTTATTTTGGTAGTTTTCAAGCAGTGCGTATTTGCGATCCGACGTGACAGCAAAATAGTTGCTCTGCTCGTAACCGGTTGAGAGTTCTAGGGTGCGTGATTTGGTCGCGTCGAAAAGGGTCATAAACCGGCCTTTTGGATCGGTCGAAGAATAGCTCCCGCTATACACCATCGGGAGATTAGCACGTCCTTCGAGGGCTTTGAGCTTTTCAAGTTCTTTGTGCAATTTTCCGATAGCTTCCGTGTCGATCTTTTCGAGCGATTCTTTGGTACTCTTCTCAAAGGTTGCAATCGCCTTGTCGAGTGTGTCGTTTTTCTTTTTCAATTCTTCGGAAAGGAGTTTGATCTTTTCCATTTCCTCTTTCATCTCGGTCACTTGTTTGGGGGTGCCTAAGAGCTTTTGGAGTTGATCGTAATCGGATTTCAGAATCGAGTAATTTCGCAACAGGTCGGAAAGTGTTACCCCCACGTCGGCATTACCCGCAAGACTCAGGGGTGTAAAACGGTGGAGCGTATAATCGACAAAGAAGCTCGTTTGTTGGAAACGTGTCTCAACTTTTTTGCTTGATGCCGTGAGGGTCTCGTCATCGATTTGGATACCTGTCAGGGTTGGGACTTTGCCGTCGAACTCGGTCATGAGTTTATCGAAAGCGGCTTTCTGTTGGGCTTGTTCTTCTTTGGTACGTTGTTCGTTACCGTCACTGGTTGCGGTACCGTAACTACCCGATACTCCGCCCCCGAAGAGCTTAAAGCCCACGTTGAGCGATCCGCTATAATTCGACGCCTCACTGCGACGGGTCGCGTAATAATGGTCGCTTGCTTTCGAGAAGGCTTCGGCACGACCCTTCTCGTCCAACTTAGCCAGACGTTTGATTTCGCCGAGCGTGGCTGTGAATGTGACCTGATTTTCCATCAAGAAGGTCACCCGTTGTTGGTCGTTAGCAGCGTCGAGTTTCGAGGAATCGAGCATCGTATCAATTGCTTTTTCAAGTAATGGCATCAGGGGGAGTTCCGAAGCTCCTTGTCGTGTGCTGACGGTGACTTGTAACGATTGCACTAACATCGAACGGAGTTGATTGCGAGATTCTGCCGTCCCGCCATTCAAAGGAACGATTACATCGGGAGCAAGCCCCGTTGACGAGTTTAACGATGAGCCGACCCGTTTGCGGAAGTCATCAAGTGCGCTTCGCAGGTAGCGAACTTGGGCATCCATTTCGACACGCTCGAACCGCACTTGCATCGGACCAGTGGGCTGAATCGTCAGTGCAGCAAAAGCTAACCCGCCTGCCAAAGCCCGATCTTTTTCGATCTTTCGCACGGAGTTTAGGTCGAGGGTAAAGTTTAGAATCCCATCCGGCGGACGTGAGACGGGGTTCGAGACGGCAATCTCTGCTGGGGATGATTCATCCCCGCGACCCGAACCAATCAGAGTAAAACGAATCCCCGTCGGGTTGATATTCGGACGTTCGACTTGGAATTTGGCGTTTGCATCCAAGCCTTTTTGATCGATCACCCGTTGACGAATCTGTTCAATGATGGTCTTTTCGTATTCCGGTGTTTCTAATAGATTCCGCACAACGACATTCAGACGAACAAGCCGTTTTTCGTCGGCGGGGATAATGCGTTCATCAGGTTTGCACGGGGTTGATTTGCCGTCGATAATGCGTTCAACGGTTCCCGATGCCCACACGGGTAAGAGGAAAATCGTCTGCCCCTGCACGGCATATTGTACCCGTACCGTGAGCTTGCGATCTTTGAGATCGAGCGTCACTTCGTGATCTTTAATCGCAGAGGGAATAAGGGTGGTCGATTCGGAATCGGGTGGCCTTTTCTCTTGGGCAAAACTTGGCGAATTGGTTGTGAGTGTGAGACTAAACAACACAAAACAAAGGGAGAAAAGTCGAAGCATGGGAACGTTCTCTAATGGGTTGTGGGGAAATTATACAAGGATTTGGAGACACAACGAGAACTGCAAAAGGAAAACTAACATTCTTCAAAAACCTGCACCTGTTGCCCGACTCATCATCTCGCGAACAGCAGCAGATGCCTTTGCCAGTCGCTCGCTACGGGTACCTGTCAAAGGGAGAAAGGGCCGGTTGTTGGCGGTCAATTCGTCGGCGATGAGTTGGTGCATCCACTCGCGTATGAATTCGCCGTCGCGTGTGCCGTCTTGCTCGAAAGGGGTCGCAATATCGGTCATCAAATAAAGGTCGGGGCGACGATGTGCCTGTGCAACCGCATCGACCTCGGCCGACCACCCATTCATATATCGGTGATACCAGATTCGCGTAGTAAAGGCATCAGTGTCGCAGAAGAATACGCGGTTGGCTCGTCGAGCAACTTCGTTCTCGCGTTCGCATTGTCCGCGAGCGATGGTCACAAATTCCTCTGGCGCCCAGACGTTCGGCTCACCCCTTTGCATTTTTTCTTCCCAATAAATACGCCCGTATTCAGGAACCCAAACAGTATCGAATGCTTTGGCGAGATCGGTTGCTAAGGTTGTTTTTCCGGTGGACTCGGCCCCAACGAGAACAACGCGACGGGCGTAGAATCCTCGAACTGGCGGTTCGAGAAAATCCCAATGAGTAAGAGGATTCGCCCGAATAGCCGTCCCCGAAATCGGAACCGTGATTCGGGAACGATCAACCAGCACATGCCGACAACCCAAACAGGCTGCAAAAGGATCGCCGTAATCCTCCGATGTGAAGACCACATCGGGAACGAAACCAAGTAGCCGTTTGCAGTTCTCTGCCCAGATTGCAGAATCGTCGGCGTCGTACCGGTCGTCGATCAACCAGATGTGAGCCTTCGGGTGAATCTCTTTGAGCCAACTTGCACGGAGGGCTGCGGGCGGATTCTCTTCAGGACGTTCGCAGACGATAACGTGAACCTCATCGGCGTTCGCAAGTGCCGTATCGATGAGATGCTTATGCCCGCGATGGGGAGGGTAGAACTTGCCAATGACAAGACCGCGTGTGGTCATGCTTCACTCCGAATAAGATTCCGTCGCCACTCCACCAAGCCTGCAACACACATCGCAAGAAACACAGCGTACAACCCTGCGGTGAGGTACATTTCGCGTGAGATAAATAAGGCAATGGATATTTGATCGATGACGATCCACGCAAGCCAATTCTCGATATAGCGACGGTTTAATAACCATTGGGCAGCAATACTCAAAGTAGTTACAAGGGCATCAAGGGTCGGCGATGCTCCTTCAAAATAGACGAGTAATTGGGTCAATCCGAGCCAAACGGCGGGAAACAAAATTGCGATGACGGTCAATTCGCCAAGCGGTATGCGACGCACACGAATTTCTTCACGAAGCCCAGATTTCCACGCAATCCAGCCATGTACCCCAAGTAGGATAAACACAACCTGAAGACCAGCCTCGGCAAATAATCGACCCTCTGCAAAAAAGATGATATACGCAACGCAACTCACAATTCCGATGGGGAAGTTCCAAACACTCCGAGCAACAACGAGGAGGACACAGAACGCACCTGTCACTGAAGCGAGAATCTCAAGCCATGTGAAGGATATCCAACCGATGACCCGACCGATAACTAAACCCGCAACAATGATCGCCAAAAGCAGGAAGGCGATACGCACCCCAGTCGATTGGGCGTTTGGCGGTGGAGTTAGGTTTGTTTCTGGTTGTGTCATCGGGGGTCTCTGTTTGGAGTACCCTTTATTTAATCCCATGCTAGTTTGACTGCAAGGGTATCCGCCACGCAGAAGCCTTTTTCTGTAAGAGCAATTCCGTTTACTTTGAGTGTGACGAGTTCGGCTTGTTGATATACTTCGATCTTATCTCCGATGAGTTGCCTTGCATCGAAACCCGTTTGCGTTTGGAATTGCGTAAACTCAATCCCGTCGGCTCGGCGAAGCTGCATGGCGATTGTCTCGCGGGCGCGATCTTCGGGGAGGAGTGTTTCCCGTTGGAATGTCGGGTCGATCCCGCCGAGAACCTTCCTTATGTAGTCGTCGGTGTTGCGGGTGTTCAGTTCGCGTGACCCTTGCACATAACGGGCAGCCCCAACGCCAAAACCCCAATAGGCCCAATTAGCCCAATAGGTTTCGTTATGACGACAACGCCACCCGTTGCGTGCAAAGTTCGATATCTCGTAATGTTCAAACCCTTTTTGCCGAAGGTAGGACATACCCCATTCGTACATTTCGAGTTCTAATTCTTCGCCGATTGTTTTCACGTCGCCCCGTTCGCGTTGCTTCCAAAGGGGAGTTCCTTTTTCGTAAGTTAGCCCATAGGTCGAAATGTGATTTGTCTTGTAGTTTATTGCGGTTTCGAGATCGTTTTGCCATGTCTCTAGGGTACTGCCGGGGATGGCAAAAATCAGATCGAGCGAAAAGTTGGGAATCGTCGGGCGCAGAAGTTCGAGTGCGTTGATAACGTGTTCCGGCGAGTGAATCCGATCCAGTGACTTGAGCAACTCCCCCTGAAAGGTCTGCACACCTAAACTCACACGATTGACCCCATGATGCTGCAATAGTGATATTTTCTCGGCGGTCAGACTTTCGGGTGTGGCTTCGATGCTAAACTCACCCGAAGTAGCTAACGGAACCCAAGTATTGACCTCCGAGAGTAAACGTGATAGTTGCGGAACCGAGAGATAGGAAGGGGTTCCACCCCCCAGAAAAATCGTATCGACCTCGGAAGGGTTTTGCAAACCTCGAAGTTCTTGCACAAGAGCTTCGAGATAAAGATCGATGAGATAGTCTTTCCCAGCGGTGACTGCAAAATCGCAATACCCGCAATGATGGGCACAAAAAGGGATGTGCAAATACGCTGCCCGAGGATGCAACCAACGTGAGTTCAACGAATTCAAAATGGTCTCCTCACAGGATCGACCGATAAATCATTTTTTATCCCAAATATACCCGATATCAAGGGAGTTCGGTAGGGCAGGGGTTCGTCTTGGGGTAGAACCTTGTGATACGATGTTTCGTGAATCTCGCTTCAAAAATCATCATTTTGGTAAAAACTTTGAAACTTTCTGTTAACCCCTCTCTCGAACTTTGCACAGTTAGTTTTCGGTGTTGTTTTCTGAGGATTGCAAGCGATGAATACTCTCCTATTTTCGTTTGTTCTCTCGTCCACAATCGGGGCAGAATCCGTTAAACTCGATGCTGCGACAATCGAGAAACTCGGACAAATTGCCATCAGTGCCGCCCGCGAAGGTGACCTGAAAACGATTGAAGAATATGTGAAAGAAAAACTTCCCCTTGATGTGAAGTCTTCGCGTGGGGATACCCTTCTCATCCTCGCAGCATATCACGGCCACTCTGAAATTGTGGAGCTTCTCGCCTCTCAACCTTCCATAAAGATTGATGAGTTAAATAAGATGGGTTTCACTGCCCTTTCTGGGGCTGCCTTCAAAGGTGACGCCAAAATCACCAAAATCCTCCTGAAATATAAGGCGAATCCAAATACGGCCAACGAGTCGGGACAAACGCCCCTAATGCTCGCAGCCATGATGGGGCGTGAGGAGGTCGCCAAAATTCTCATTGAGTCGGGTGCAAAAACCGATGCCAAAACAAAGGACGGTCAAACCCCTTTGTCTCTCGCCCAACAACAAGACCGAAAAAACATCATCAAACTGTTAGAATCGCTTAAAAAATAGACCCTCAAACTTGGCCTTAAACTCTCTCGATATCCGATAAGGAGCTACTGATGTTCCGCGCAAAATTGATTACCGCAACACTCGGCGTGATGTTACTGACGATGTACATCTCCGCACAGGTTGCACCTAAACCCACTCCCCCTGTTTCAACCGCTCCGGTTAGCACCGCACCCGTTGCAACTGCTGGCGGACGACTTACCGAAGATGGCGGGCAACCCGTTGGCAACAACCAACATAGTCGCACGGCAGGAGCTAACGGCTCGGTGTTGCTCGACAACTTCCACTTGATTCAAAAACTCGCACGTTTCGACCGCGAACGTATCCCCGAACGAGTTGTCCACGCTCGCGGGGTCGGCGCTCATGGTGAGTTCATCAGCTACGGCGATTTCTCCGAATTTACCAAAGCCAAACTCTTCTCGGCCAAAGACAAAAAGACTCCGGTCTTCCTCCGATTTAGCACGGTGATTCATCCGGGTGGCTCGCCGGAATCTCTACGCGATCCGCGTGGATTTGCCGTGAAATTCTACACCGAAGAAGGGAACTGGGACCTCGTCGGGAATAACCTTCCGGTGTTCTTCATCCGCGATGCCATGAAGTTCCCCGATATGGTTCACAGTCTCAAACCAAGCCCGATCACTAACCAACAAGACCCAAACCGATTCTTCGATTTCTTCAGCCATGTTCCCGAAAGCATTCACATGCTGACGTTCGTGTTCTCCGATCAAGGAACCCCCTCGAACTTGCGTCAGATGGACGGGTTCGGTGTGCATGCGTTCAAATTCGTGAACGCAAAGGGCGAAGTGACCTATGTGAAATTCAACTGGCGAAGTCTGCAAGGCCACAAGTACGACTCGGCTTCGGAAGCCTCTGCTGCCACTGCGAAGAATCACAGCAACCACACTGCCGACCTCTACGAGTCGATCAAAGCCGGTAACTTCCCTGCATGGGAACTCGGCGTGCAAATGATTAAGCCTTCTGAACTCGATAAATTTGAATTCGATCCGCTCGATGCAACAAAGGTTTGGACTGGCGTGAAGGAAATCAAAGTCGGGAAAATGGTGTTGAACAAAGTCCCCTCGAACTTCTTCCAATTTTCGGAACAAGTGGCTTATTCGCCCGCCATGGTTGTCCCCGGTATCGAAGCCAGCGAAGACCGTTTGCTGCAAGGGCGTTTGTTCAGCTATGCCGATACCCAACGCTATCGACTTGGCACAAACTATCTTGATCTCCCCGTGAATAAACCGGTTGTTGCCGTGAATAATAATAACCAAGACGGAGCTTTGAATGGGAATATCACCGATAAAGACGTGAACTATGAACCCAGCACCAAGAACCCTGCCCAAAATAGCGACCCCAGTGCCGAGTATAGCCAAGCTCCCTTGACTGGCAAAGTGCAAGCTCAACGGATCGAGAAGACCCTGAACTTCAAACAAGCAGGCGAACAATACCGAGCCTTCGACAAGAAGATGCAAGATAACCTGATTGCTAATATGTCCGGTGATTTGAACGCCGTGAAAGATAACCAAATCAAGATTCGTATTGTGAGCTTCGCTTATCAAGCCGATATTGATTTCGGAACCCGTCTCGCCGAAGCCACAAAGGTGAACCTTGCCGACGTGAAAAAATCGATCACGTTAAACGAAGGGGTCGAACCGACCAAGTGGAAGAAACTCGCAGAATAGGGAAGTGACGGAGCGCAAGGAAGCGTTATTATCGCGAGCCGACACCGCAAGGTGTCGGCTCGTTGCGTTTCTATAGACTCTTGCTTTTTTTCGACGATAATAGAAGTGAGTGGTTTTCGCGGGCGGTATCGTAGGAGGAAACGTATGAGTTTTCGAGATTTTGATTTACCCAAAGTGCAAACGGATTTCGGCCTCACGCTGGCATCGAATTGGGGACTATTCTCGGACGTATCTCCCGTACCAATTTCAACAGAGTTGGCAGGTTACTGGAAACAAGTGATGCCACTCGCTCTCGAACAGACCACTGAAAAGGCAAAGTCGGAGTTGGTGATCGCACCTTTAGTATCCGAAATCTGGCGACGATCTGATCGCAGCATTGCTATTATGTCAGGTGTCGAGTGGAAAGTTGATTCGGCGTTAGGATTGGAAGGGGGAACGGATTTTCTGTTATGCCGATCTCCTATTCCTTTTTATGTCTCTGGTCAAGTTCTGATGGCGGTCGAAGCGGTCGAAGTTGCCGAAGAGGGGCGAAGTCGGATGCTCGACGGCTTAGGCCAGTGTGCCGCCGAGATGGTGGCTGCTCAACGATTCAACCAAAAAGCAGGAAAGCCAATCGATCCGATTTACGGGTGTGTGCCGACGGGAACAAATTGGAAGTTTCTTCGCCTTTCTGGAACCCAACTCGATATTGATGCCAACGAATATACCTATACCCAAGCCGACCGCATCCTCGGCGTTTTGCTCTTTTGCTGTGGCGTAGCGGTGTGAGCAACTACAAGGTTCCAATTGATTGAAAATCTCGTATCAAGCCGGGCGAAACGTCAGCAGGCCCCGTTTGTGCAACTCGAAGTAGAACCTCTTTAAAGGGTTCCGACCGGAATTTCGCAAGAGCAGACGCCGCCACACAGAGCGAACGGTTAATCCCAACCGAACAACATACAAGTGTTTTCACCCCTTCTTGCAAGAGGGCTGCAACCGTATCGCGGGCAAGACGTAAAATCCAAGCAGGATTCTCTCCCCCATCAGAGAGAGGAAACCGACAACGCACAAAATCGCGTGGAAGGGTCGCACTCGGTTCGCTATCCGCCACCTCGACGATAGCTTGAATTTCGGTTTCGTAAAGCAACGGGATATTCAGAAGGTCACCCACATGACCAACCCACAAAGTCGAGCCTAAAATGTTTCGCATACGATCACCCGTTTGAAATCGGAATCCAAGGCAAACCAATCCCTTGAAATGTCTTTTATGGGTAATATCATTCTATCTTCACGGAGAGGTGACAGAGCGGCCGATTGTGCAGCACTGGAAATGCTGTGTGCAGGAAACTGTACCGGGGGTTCGAATCCCCCCCTCTCCGATTAAATCCTTACTAAATAAGCACTTCCATCAAAACCACTCAGCGAGTGGTTTTTTCATTTTTGTAACCAATCTCCCCTTTTACCCCACTTTTGGTTTACAAAAAAGTTTACAAATTTGTCTCAGAACTGCCGGTTCCTTTGTGTAGAATGGTGCAGCACACGTTGGTTACAGATATCAAATTGGTTTTTGGGGGTGGGGGCGTATGGCTCGCAGATCACTGATGACTTGGGTCGCCGAAAGTCGGCGTTGGATCAAAAAGTACAACGGGAAAATTTATGCCGTGTCATGTCGGCAATTGGAGGTTCCCGAAACCAAAGAGGAAAGTGTTTCGGCTGCAAACGCATGGTGGGAAAAGAAAAAAAACGAGATCGACGCTAAACCTTTGAGCGAAGATCAAGAACAGGACAAAGCTCGTCAGATTTGGTCGCTTGTGAACGGCTGGGATGCCTTGGATGAAACGAAACGCAAAATCCTTGTCGATTCTTTAATTGGTGACGGCGAGTATCAAAGACTGAAATCTCAGTCGCAAATAACTCTGGGTCATTTTGAAAGCGGGCCAACCCCTGAACGGACGGTTGAGGCTCAAGTATCCTTGTGGAGGAATCTTTTGCAAGCAAGTTGCCAGTCGGGTCAAATCAGCGAAGGCCGATTTGATTCTTACTCTCGCAATATTCAAAAGTTTGTCGATTGGATTGGCCCTCAGAACGGGATTGACCAGATTACCGAAGCGAGTTTTGAGAGTTTCTTCAACCACCTATCCAAACAGGTTTCGGATCGACTCTATTCACCGTCATATGCTCACACTTTGTTGATGACGGCCAAACAGTTCATTGCTCGCCTTGCAGAACTGAAATTGATCGAATGCCCTCGCAACCTCCGCTCGCATCGATTTCGCTTCAATCATTCTGCACCTAACAAAATCGATGTCTTTTCCGTGTCTGAAATTCAAGCACTGCTTCCGGCTGTTCGCAAATACTCAGAACCTCTTGAGCTATACTTGCTGTTGATGCTCAACTGCGGGATGTATCAAAACGATATTGCCGAGCTTCGGATCGATGAGGTCGATTGGGACACTGGGGTTCTGACCCGTTCTCGAAGTAAAACTCGAGGACGTGGAGGGCCCGTTATTTCTTACCAACTTTGGCCGGAAACTTTTCAGCTGCTTCAAAAGTACCGAGCAAAATCGGGAGAGCTTGTTTTGCTCTCCGGGAATGGGAAACCGCTTGTCCGATTCTGGTTGGAGAACGGACGCATGAAACGTTACGATCTAATTCAATCCCTTTGGGCTCGATGTGGAAAGCAGTCAAAGGGTCTCTCTTTGCGGTTGAGTCTGAAGCATTTTCGGAAAACCTCAGCAACGGTGTTAGGCCAACACCCTCAGTACAAGTTTTACTGCAACCACTTTCTTGCTGATTCGCCAAAAACGATTGCCGACCGCCATTACGTTACCCCGAACCAAGCAGAGTTTTTCCAAGCACTTGATTGGCTACGAGTGACTCTCTTTGGAATGCTTCCCAGTCAAACCCACGAGACGTTTGCCTAACTCTTCTTGCAGTAATAGCAATTTGATTAGTCGTTCAATTTCTTGACGATTCCAACCCAGATAGTTGCGGAACCCTTCCGGATACGGGGGCTCAATTTTAGGTCGATCAAGAGGAGGAGTCGCATCCATAACTCAGCTTCAATGTGGACAAGCGTACCCATTCTAAGACCTCTGTACTGCTACTTTTTCTGACATTAAAACAGAACAATTTGATTGATTCGTTCAATATCCCTCTTGGTTTCGTAAAGACGTTTGTTTCAAAGAGAGATTTTGGTTTTTTGAGAAATCAATGTCAGGAATTGGTCCACGAGAAAGGTCTTCAATGTTTGAACCAAGATAATCCCTTGTTTGTGATGGTTCTCTAACAAACATCTGTTCGGAGGATGGAATGAGATTGCGAAACCCGACACAAGGCAAATGTGCTTTGTGTCTCAACCCCAAAGAAACGGAAGTTGCTTGGGCCGAAAGCGAGACGGGCGGTTTTAAGCCGTTGCTCGTTTGTCGAGACCATGCCTTCATTCTGGCCAAGAATGAGCCTCCCGTTTCTGGGACATCCCTATCGTTGGATGGCCCTTACCCTCTCCAAAGCGATAGCGGAGAAAAACAGTGAACCAACAACACTCATGGACTTCAACTGTTTTCAGTTGGATCGTTCGACGGCCGATCAAAACAGCATTCGATGCGGTATCGATCTTTTCGATTGGCCAACTCTACCTTGCAACGACCGCAAGCGGTTTGCGACGAATTAACACAACGATTCTCGGCCAAAAAATGTATCGCCAACCGTTTTGTGGTTGGATGGAGAACTTTGAATTCACGTACAGATTCGATCTTGCGGATCTGACGACGTTCATCCTGTTTGTTGTGTGTTTTGGCACAGTACAAGTTGGCATTCGCTCGCATATGTACCGCGACCATTTCGCCGACCACTCGACAGCAACCAACACAACCTTCGTCCAAAAAATCTTCCGACTTGGGGGGATTACAGTTCTCTTGTTAGACACGATTTTATGCTTCACTGGCCTACTGCATAACGGTGTTTGGGGAGGCAACAACGTTTTTTCGGCCCTTGTGTTTTCCGCTCTTTATTTAACCTTGCTGATTATGTCTTCGGCCATTTCAGCCTATCTCGCCCGTAATCGGAGGATCTTATGAAATCTCGGATGATCGTTACGCGATCCCAACTGTTCTACACCCTGTTTCTGAGACTGCTTTACGCTCTGTTGTTCTGCCCATTGTTTGCGGGCCTCGCTTGCCAACGGCGGTTGCCGAGTTCACAAGACCAGACTGGCTTTGTTGAAGAGGCTC
>VYLT01000437.1_pt1 | contig 12755 bp, 7 predicted proteins | sample 5114261 | NCBI WGS metagenome assembly VYLT01 (sample SAMN12291815, study PRJNA351875) | freshwater metagenome | isolation source: freshwater lake | place: USA: Michigan, Little Long Lake | collected 2011-07-12 | reverse complement strand
ACGAGGTTTTCGCTACCCTCCCTTTTTGTCTCTTATGCAGACTTTCGAGTTCAAGGGTTCAACTCAATCGAGCCATTCACTACCGCCCACTCAGGGGATTCAAACCAATTTCATGTTCACATAAAGCCGTCCTAATGGGACGGGGCTTTAACCCAAAATTTTGGTAATTTGATTGATAATTTATTTTGCCTGTTCTCTACACCTAGCCGCTAATGACCGCTTTTCAACTACAAGCACCCTTTCAACCCACCGGGGATCAACCGGCAGCGATCGATAAATTAGTGGATTCCCTGCAAAACCAGCATCGTTTCCAAACCCTCTTAGGGGCAACCGGCACCGGCAAAACTTTCACCATTGCCGCCGTCATCGAGAAAATTGGCAGGCCTACCCTCGTTCTTGCCCATAATAAGACCCTGGCCGCCCAATTATGCAACGAATTGCGGCAATTTTTCCCCAATAACGCCGTGGAATACTTTATCAGCTATTACGACTACTATCAACCGGAGGCTTACATTCCCGTCAGCGATACCTACATCGAAAAGAGTTCTTCGATTAATGATGAGATCGATATGCTGCGCCATTCGGCCACGCGCTCGCTGTTTGAACGCAGGGATGTGATCGTCGTCGCTTCCATTAGTTGTATTTATGGTTTGGGAATGCCCGCGGAATACTTGAAAGCGGCGATTTCCTTAACAGTTGGTCAAGAGTTCGACCAAAGGCAATTATTACGGGCCTTAGTGTCAGTGCAGTACAATCGCAATGATTTAGAGTTAACTCGCGGTCGTTTTCGTCTTAAGGGCGATATTTTGGAAATTGTTCCCGCTTACGAGGATCGGGTTATTAAAATTGATTTTTTTGGCGATGAGATTGAAAGTATTCGTTATCTCGATCCCCTGACGGGGGAAGTTTTGCAAAAATTAGAGCGAATTAGTATTTATCCGGCCCGTCACTTTGTTACCCCGGAGGAGCGTTTAGAGGTGGCCTGTCGGGATATTAAAACCGAGTTAGATAACCGTTTATTGGAGTTAGAAAAAGCGGGCAAATTACTGGAAGCGCAACGTTTGGACCAACGGACTCGTTATGATTTAGAAATGTTGCAGGAAGTGGGTTATTGTAATGGCGTGGAAAATTATTCGCGGCATTTAGCGGGTAGATTAGCGGGGGAACCGCCGGAATGTTTGGTGGATTATTTTCCCCAAGATTGGTTATTAGTTGTGGATGAATCTCATGTTAGTGTGCCGCAAATTCGCGGGATGTATAATGGCGATCAATCACGAAAAAAAGTTTTGATCGATCACGGGTTTCGTTTACCCAGTGCTGCGGATAATCGTCCTTTGAAGTCGGAAGAATTTTGGCAGAAAGTTAATCAATGTATTTTTGTTTCGGCCACTCCGGGAGATTGGGAATTAGAACAGTCAGAAAATCGCATTGTTGAACAAATTATCCGACCGACGGGAGTTTTAGACCCTGAGATTTTTGTGCGGCCAACCGAGGGACAAGTAGATGATTTATTAGGGGAAATTAAGGAGCGAGTGCAGTTAAATGAACGGGTTTTGATTACCACTTTAACTAAACGCATGGCGGAAGATTTAACCGAATACTTGCAAGAAAGGGGAATTAAAGTTAGATATCTACATTCAGAAATTCAATCAATTCAACGGATTGAAATTATCCAAGACCTGCGAGAAGGGGTCTTTGACGTGCTGATCGGGGTGAATTTGCTTCGCGAGGGGTTAGACCTGCCGGAAGTGTCTTTAGTGGCGATTTTAGACGCAGATAAGGAAGGATTTTTAAGGGCTACCCGCTCTTTAATTCAAACTATCGGCCGGGCCGCTCGTCATATTCGCGGTCAGGCAATTCTTTACGGAGATAATCTCACCGATAGTATGATTAATGCGATCGAAGAAACCAAGAGACGGCGCGCTATTCAACAGGAGTATAATCAGAAACATGGGATTATTCCGCAACCGATTGTTAAAAGGTCAAGTAATTCAATTTTGGCTTTTCTGAATATTTCTCGTCGCCTAAATTCTCAACAATTAGAGCAGGTTTGTGAGAATATAGAAGAGCTTTCTTTGGAACAAATTCCCGAGTTAATTCAACAACTAGAAGCGCAAATGAAAGAAGCGGCGAAAAATCTAGAATTCGAGTCGATTAAGCAATTGCGAGATAAGTTATTAAATCATCTTAGATAAACCTATGACTAGATTTATTCATGACCAGTTTGCCAAAGATTATCTCGAAGAATTATTATCTTCCCTAGGAGAGGTAAAATCTGCACGGGTTGTACGAGGAGAAGTACGAGAAATCGATGTCTGGTTTTCACCCCAGATTCTCGATAATAATCCTAGAGAACTACTGGGATTACTGGGAAAAATGGCGATTAATCCCTGTTTATTTGAACCCTTTCGTAATCCTGTCACCGCTACAGAAATTAGAACTTGTCTGTTAAAACTATTGGAAGTGGAAGGGGAAATTAATCGTCAAGCAAATCGTCAGAAAACGAATGTTAACGATGGGGAAATCCCCCGTCTCTGGATTTTGACTCCCAGTGCTTCCTCGCAACTGTTAGGAGGATTCGGAGCTAAATTAGATGAGGAGAATTGGGGGGAAGGTATCTATTTTTTGGCTCCCTCTTTACGCACGGCAATCACTGTTATCCATCAATTACCCCCAACAGAAGCAACTCTCTGGTTAAGAATTTTAGGCCGGGGAAAAGTACAAGCAAGGGCGATCGATGAGTTAGAATCGTTACCAGAGGACCATCCTTTTCGGGTAAATGCTCTAGAACTATTATTAAACTTGAGAACTTCTTTAACTAACGATCAAGAGCTTGAACAGGAGGACAGAGAGTTAATTATGAGATTATCACCTTTATACACTTCCCGTCTTCAGGAAGAACTGGATGCTGGCCGTCAACAAGGTCTTCAACAAGGTCTTCAACAGGGTCTTCAACAGGGTCTTCAACAGGGTCTTCAACAGGGTCTTCAACAGGGTCTTCAACAGGGTCTTCAACAGGGAGAACGTCTGGTGGTAGAAAATTTATTGAAAGCTCGTTTTGGTAATTTAGACCCAGATTTGTCCCTAATCATCGATCGCATTTTATTATTATTACCCCTTTAATAATTAATTCATCTCGCACGGAATTAATTGCCCACTTTTCTAATTAAAAGAATAACTCAATCCTTTGATGATACTGGATTTTGAAATTGGCTGATTAACCAGCAACCTATTATTATCTTTCTCAATCTACGAGAATTTGCCAGGCAATTTTCCAGGCAAATTCGGGGATATGGAGGATTGTTCTGGAACCAGCATCAGCTTTTTTTGCTAATTTGTGGCCAATTAGCGGCAATTTAGCTCTGATGACCTGAGAATAGCTTTTCTAAAGCTTCCTTCAAGGTTGGTTCCATGACAATTTTATTTTGATAAGCAACTGTTACTCTAGCGATTGTCGGGACACTATTTTGGTCTGCCACTAGATACAAAGGTTCTACATAAAGCAGAGATTGTTCAATGGGAATAATTAATAGGTGTCCTTGCAAAACTTTAGAACCGTCCCGATTCCAAAGGGAAATCTGTTGAGAAATATCTGGATCTTGGTTAATTAAAGCCTCAATTTGATTCGGTCCATACACTAACCTTTGTTTAGGAAATTGATAGAGTAATAACTTACCATACTCTCTATCATCTGAACGCGCTGCTAACCAAGCGATTAAATTTTGCCGACTAGAGGGAGTATAGGGATGGAGGAGAATAAATTCTTCTTTGTCGGAATCGGGCAGTTTCATGATTAAATAATAGGGTGATACAGCCTGGGGTTCCGTGCCGTAAATTTCTAGGGGAATTTCCCATTGATCCTCCCGATTATAAAATACTTGCGGATCGGTCATGTGATAGGTTAATAATCTTTCCGCTTGGGTACTAAATAAATCTTCGGGATAACGGATATGACTGCGGATAGTTTTTGGCATTTCTGCTAAAGATTTAAAGAGATGAGGAAAGATTTTACTCCAGGTCTGAATGATTGGATCATTTTCATCGGCAACATAGAAATTCACCGTTCCATGATAGGCATCCACTACCACTTTGACCGAATTGCGAATATAGTTAAATTTATCTTTCCCCGGGTCAGAATAGGGATAGCGATTGCTGATAGTATAAGCATCAATAATCCAATGTAATTTACTACTACTATCCCCCACATCTGCCGCTACTAAATAGGGGTTGCGATCATAATTTAAAAAAGGGGCGATAGTTTGCACGCGATTTTGGATATCACGACGCATTAATAAGCGAGTTTCGGGAGTAAAATCTTGGCTAAATAACATTTGCCAATCCCGCAGATAAAGGGCAAATAGCCAACGTCTCCACCCCGTCCCCACTAGGATTCCTCCCTTACCATCGTAGGTGTTATAGACATTTCCATCCCCGCTAGGAAAATCCAATTCTTCTACGGTGGTGGGAGTCATCACATAATTATTAGTTAATTCCCCGTAGTAAATGCGGGGTTTACCAATGGGAATACTATAATCAATTAATTCGCTAGAGGTTTGTAGGGCCCCTTCGTCTTTATTTGTGCCGATATCTTTGACAAAATAGTAGGGTAACCCACCGGCAGCCACTAAATTAACCGGGGAAAGAGTGAACCCATAACCGTGGGTATAAACGAGATGTTTATTCACCCAAGTATTAGCAGAAGTGGGAACCGCACTATAATCTAATTCTCTAGCGGCAATAATGGTCTGTTGTTTTTCAGATATTTGACGTTCCTCGATTTTTTCAGGCAGTCCTACTCGTACCCTATAGCGATCAATATCAGCATCGGGGAATTTATAATATAAGCGAATTTGCTGTAATTGTCGGTTAGTTTCTAGCAGTGGTTTGGTGTCCCAAAGACGAATATTATCGATAGTTAGATGATTTCTCTCTAAAACTTCGGCATTTAATTCGGCCTGTGGATCGAAAACTTGGGCATCAATTCTATCTAAGGAAAAAGCTGCTCTTGTGGATTGAATACTTCTTTCAATATAGGGTCTTTCTCTCACTAATTCATTCGGTTGTACGATTATTTTTTGTAATGCTCCACTGATAATTGTGCCACTTGTCCAAACAATTAAATAGAGAAATACAGGAACTAAGTAGGGGGAAAATACCAACTTTTTCCTGGTAGTTTTGTGTAATTTGCGACGGTTTATTTTACCAAATAATGCTTTTTCTCCTAACCATATAGAGGTTATTCCTGCAATAATTCCCAGAATAATTTCAATAAATTGGCCAACATGAATATCGATATAACCCGCACCATAAACTACCCCTTCCGGAGAATAAAGTAGCAGGTAACGCTGAATAATATGGTGTAATACTAGCAGCCCCATTAACCCACTCCACAGGGCGTATAAATGACGCAGTTGCGGACGGGAAAACCCCGGAAATGTTCCCAGAGAAAGACTATCGGCCGAAAAAAGATAGGTTAAACTAACAGCAAAAAGAGTATATATTCCCACACCACCGAGCCATAATTCTAGTAACTGCCACAGGGGTAATTGAAAGATGTAAAAACCTAAATCATTCCCGTATTGAGGATCGTTAATATTGAAAGGAACACCATAAAAATATTTTAAAAAATTCGCCCACTGCCCAGCAATAATAAAAGATAGCGTTACAGTGAATACTATAGATATTATTCGCAAAAAATACTCGGTTTTAATTAATAATCCCAAGACTAAAAAAGCGATAATTACCCCTTGCCAAAGATTACTGGAAATATCGGTTAATACTTGCCTAATCCAAACTATTTCCAGAGGAGAACTTAGGGAAGAACTAAGGTTAGGGAGATTAAAATCTGGTGTCCAGAGACTGAGGGCTAGTTTACTGTAATACAATAACATTGACCCGATCCAAGCTCCAATTCCCGTTGCGATAATCAAAAGACCGAGTAAATTAATACTAGGAGATTGAGAACTAAGAGGATAACTATCTTCCCGGGGTTTTTGCCAACGAAAACGCTGGGCTAAACGTAAATTAGTAAAAATAAAGAGTAGAGAAAGAATCGCACTTCCCCAACCTAATCCCAGTTGCCAAGATAATTGCTTCAGGAAAGTGTTTAAATAACCCATCTCGGTAAACCAGAGGCTATTGGCTACCACTAATATCCCCAACTGCCCGATCACAAGGCAGCCAAGAAACAGTAAAATAGGTTTAGCGATCGAGCTTCGGTTAGATCTGATCAGCATGGATAAAGTGATAAAAGAGAGTCTTCTTTCATTCTAGCGATTTTAGTTTCTCCCTGCTGCTTTTTCTTAGTTTAAAGATAAACTTAAGAAACTATAGCGGGGTTAGGGCGATAATTTCGCTTAAAGTCAGCAATTTTAGCTAGGATTAGCAGACTGGAGTATTTCCCGAAAAATCCTGCGTCGATAGGAAGGAGATTCATTGCTGATATTCCATAAAGTTTCGTAGAAAAAGAAAGAAACACCAAAATTTTGGTGTCTCGATTTTTCCACTTGTTGAGTAATATTAACCATCGGAATCGGACGACCTTTTAAACCAGATAAAATCCCAATAGCCACGGGGATAGATTCTCTAGCTTGCTGTAATTCTGGTTGCGATAATTCCCAGTCAAAGGCGTTCATATCAGTTCGATACACTTGTACTATTAACTCATCAATCAAGTTTTTTTCTTGCCATTTTTGCCAATCTAAAAGATAGGATTCTAGGGAGAAAGTGTAGGGATTAGGAGATAGGGAAATAATCGCTGTAGGTTGGCGCTTTTTAATCGTCTGGGCTAAACTATTCATATAGTCAGTAATTTTATCGGCCCGCCATTGAATCCATGCTTTATCTTGGTAATCTTGCGGTGGTAATTGTCCCGAATGTTCCCTTTGATAGAGTTTAATCGTGGTTTCATCATAGCCAAAATCGGCGGGATAACCAAAATGATCATCAAACTGAATTCCTTCTATATCGTAGTTAGTAATAATCTCGCTGACTAAATCCGTAATAAAGTTTTTTACTTGCGGATGTAAGGGATTTAACCACACCCGTTGATGCACTTTTCCTTCCCACCAAATCACACTTTTATCCTGTCTTTGGGTTAACCAATCGGGATGTCGTTTTGCTAATTCTGAATCCGCAGGAGCCATAAAACCAAATTCAAACCAGGGAATAATTCTTAATTTTTTCCGATGACCTTGGCTAATTATTTCCTCTAAAAAGTCGCGATTTTTTAAAGATTCATGGGGATCGATCGCTCGTCCCGTAACTTTTTCTGCTACCTTAGAAGGATAGAGTGTATAACCCCAATTCCAGACCGTGGGATAAATAGTGTTAAAGTTTAAATCAGCCAACCTATTAAGGGCATCTTTTAGGGTTTCCGGTTTCAATAACACTTCACTATCGATATTAGTTAACCAAACTCCACGAATTTCGGTTTTTTCTTGGGGTTTATTGGTCGATTGTGCGGGAAAATTAAAGGTTATCGTCATGATAAAAGCAAAGATAATTAAAAATATTAACCAGCTTATTTTCCCGTATCTTTGACTATAAATCACCAAACTATCGGCGAAATTATTAAAAGTTTTACTGATTTTATTCATAATGGGAAGTGGGGAAGTGGGGAGACTGTTCACTGATAATGGCTAAAATAACTAAATTATCTCTCTAAATTGCGAGGATCTAGGGCATCGCGTAAACCATCACCGAGTAAATTAAAAGCTAAAACGGTGAGAATAATTAACAAAGCAGCTGGCCAAATTAACCAGGGTTGTAGAACAATAATTGAGGCATTGGTAGCCAGAGAAAGCATATTTCCCCAACTAGGATCTGGTTGTTGAATTCCCAAACCAATTAAACTTAAAACCGATTCGGCCACGATAAACCCCGGCACAGCTAACGTAGCAGAAATAATGATATAACTGGCAGTTTGGGGCAGCACATGACGCAGAATAATATAAAGGGGTTTTGCTCCCATAGCTTTAGCGGCCTGGATAAATTCCTGTTCTTTCAGGGATAAAACTTGACCGCGAATTACCCGCGCTAATCCCGACCAACTGATAAAAGAAGTAATCAGGACGATTAATAAAAAGCGCTGGGTGCTGGTTAATCCTGCGGGTAAAACTGCCGCTAGGGCCACGAGTAAATATATGCCGGGGATAGTCATTAAAACTTCCACAAAACGCATTAAAATCGCATCTAACCAACCGCCAAAATAGCCAGAAACGCCACCGACAAATAAACCGATAGGGAAAGAAATTAAAATCCCGACCAAACCGATAAATAAACTAATTCTGCCCCCGAAAATCAAGCGACTAAAACTATCGCGTCCCGATTCGTCAGTTCCCAATATATTGATTCTACCATCGCCGATGACTCCGAACAGATGGAGATCAAAAGGGATACCGGGGAATAAAGTTACTTCCTCCCATTTTGGCGGCAAAGGTAGGCGAATTTGACCTAAATTATAGGTTTCACCCTTAACCAAGAGACGCAGCGGCAAGGGTTTGTTAAAATCTCTCATTAGCTTCCGCTCACCAGTTTCTATATTAATAGCACTTTGAGTGGTGGGATAGACGTGGGGGCCAATCCACTCACCCTTGTTACTTCCCGACTGCGAGCGCCAAAAGATTTGAGTGGGGGGTAGGAGAGACTGACCGGGTTGGGAGGAGTAGGGAGAGTAGGGAGCGACAAAATCCGCCGCAATTACGCTTAAATAGAAGATTAACAGTAAAACTGCTCCCCAACGGGCGAGAGGATTATCTTTGAGTTTGTGCCACCAGTCCATAGGCGATTAGGTCAATAGGAGAGTTAATCTTTATTTTGCTAGTTTGATTGCTATAATTTATCATACCAACAAAAAAGCTGTCTAATGTTTATTAATCCCCTTGTTTATGAGAAATCTTCTGTCTATCGTCAAGATTTTGAGACAGCGCAACCGTTTAAGCATTTGGTCATCGATAATTTTTTAGTTGGGGAGCAAGCGCAAATTTTGCTGGAAAATTTTCCGAGTTTTAATCCGCAAAAAGCCATTAGTGAGTTAGGAAAAGTTGGCGGCAAGGCGGTTAATGAGGATTTAATCGGTTTAGGGGGTGTTTATCAACAGTTTGGCCGCTACGTTCAAGCTAAAGAGTTGTTAGAGTTAATTTCCGAATTAACCGGTGTCGATAATTTAATTCCAGACCCTAGTTTTTATGGGGGTGGAACCCACGAAAATTTACACGGTCAAGAATTAGACCCTCACATTGATTTTAACTTCGATGAGCGTCATTGGTATCATCGCCGCTTGAATTTATTAATCTATTTAAATCCCCAATGGCAAGCAGATTGGGGAGGGAATCTAGAGTTACATTCCAATCCTCGTCAACCGGAAGAAAATAAGATTAAATCTTTTCTACCTATCTTTAATCGTTGTGTTATTTTTGAAACCAATGAATATTCATGGCATGGATTTTCTCAGATTAATTTACCAGAAAATCAACGGCATTTATCGCGTAAATCTCTTTCTATCTATCTCTATACTAAAGAACGTCCGGACCAAGAATTATCACCATCTCATACAACTTTTTACGTCCCGCGCCCGCTGCCAGAAAATATTCAACCCCATCAAGTTTTAAGCTCAGAAGATTACCAACAAATTAAAATTTTACTGAAAAGACGGGATGATTTAATTCGTTTTTATCAAGATAGAGAACTGAAAGAATCTCAGGATTTAGTTAGTTTTAAATCCCATATTAAACGCTATCTATCCCTCCAATATCCTCGCCTATGGAAAATGATTAAAAGTTTATCCCGTTGGCGAAAGTGACCTGAGGAAAAAATCCCTACTTTCCAATCAGAGAGAGTAGGGAATAATCAAAAAAAACTAACTGGGAACTTAACCTAATAACTGGGTAGCACGCGCAGTTAAAGCATTGGCAGTTAAGCCATTATAGGCCATAATTTCCCCGGCACTGGCGGTGGTTTCTCCCCGTTTCCAAGCGAAGACATCCCGACGCGCATTACTGCGTAACATAATCGGTTCTAACATGGCGCTTGTACCACCGGTTACTCCGATTAAAGCATCACCGGCAAAGAGACTGTCAAAACCAGCATCATCGAGGAAATTATTATCAGCTGCCGAGCTAGTTTCACTCATCACATCGCTAGGACGGTAGAGACGACGAGGATTAATTACCGAGACGATTTTTACACCGATTCCCGCTGCTTCTAACTGTTGTGCAGACTCAAAGACGGGTAATAAAGTCATATCACCAATGACGGCAAAAACAACTTTTTTACTGCCTTCCGATTCGTGTAGAATTACGCCGCCTTTTTCTAAAGCTTGACGGGTTTGCTCAAAAGTGGTTCGCACCGGTAAAGGCGATTTACTAGCGGTGATTGTAATGCCTTTATTGATAGTTCCTAACGCCCATTCATAACAGACTTGAATACTGTTAGCATCGCAGGGAAAGAGCGGGAAAATATTACCATTTCGCATCATAGCGGCGAAATAATTTTCAATCTCTGGGCGTTGGTGTGTCCAACCATTACGCCCTTGCTCCAAGGCTCCGGCGGTGAATAAAGTAATAGTAGAAGGAGTGGGACGACGTAACTCGGCCATCGCTTGGGTTACAGTCTGCCAAATCGGTAAACCATTGATAGCAAAAGACTCGTAGGAACACCATAAAGTCCGCGCTCCCAAGAGAGATAAACCGACGGCTAATCCAGCACAGGCATCCTCGCTTAAAGGCTCATAAACTTGACCGTTAGGTGCTTGGAAATAGGTATCATCGCTGGTGGGGTGAATAATCTTTAAACCGACGTTAATATTATTAATTCCCGAAGCGGCATTACCATCAGCATTAGTGACAACAAAATTGGGGTCAGCTTTACCCACAGCTACCACTAATTCCCCCATGGCAGTGGTGGCTACTTTTTTATCGCCACCGACGCTAGATTCGGTCATCGGTAAGGTTCCTAAATCTGGCAGCGGGAAGACTTTTTCCGTCACCACTGTTTCCACTGCCGGACCGCCTCCAGAGCGCTCGAAATTAGTACGAACAATTGCCCAAGCTTCAGGGGGTAAAGCGCGTTCTTGTAAGGCACTAACGATATAATCTTTTTCTAAAGAATCTCCTGGATAAAGATTATGGGAAGCCGCTCCCCGTTTGTGAACTCCCGCCCCTTTAAGTTGTTTAATAATGATCACCGTTAGTTGGCCTCCTAAAGCTAATTGGGCGGCTTTATCCGTGGCCATTAACACCGCTTTCATGAACTCCAGACGCTGGTTAAAAGAGAATTTGGTGCTATCTACATATTCCCCATTTTGATTAGCATCATCGAAGTCTTTGGCATTAATTAAAATCACTTCCTCAAAACCATTACCGCGCCAATAGGCTTCCATTTCGGCGTTAGTTTTCAGGGACACCATGCTATGGTGTTCTTGGGAATAGCCATTCCAAACTAAAATCGGCAGAAAATTGGTAATTTCAGGGTAAGCAGTGTGAAAATGACCAAAACTACTCATAATGTACGGTTCTCCTAAACCACCATCCCCGATAGTCACAGGGAAAAGGGTATTAGGGTGTAATTTGGCCGCCGCCATGGCGAAATGTTGTCCTTGGCCCAAAGGACCGGCCGGCCCGAGCAGTCCGGGGATTTGTCCAGAAAGATGCCCTAAAAGTCCGTGTTTTTCCCGAAAACGTTCTCCCAATTCCCTGACGTTGCTGATGCCCATGGCTTCGAGAGAGCGATCGAGAAAGACGTTACTATAAAAACCGGGGGCATGATGGCCCACTTCGGTGAAAATATTTTTCTGGCCTAACATCATCAAAGAGGCAATCACGTCGGCAGCGCTGGCAAAACCGCCGGGGTGTCCCGATTCTTTGGTAGCGGTGATTTGTAGGGTGAGGTAACGCAAAGCATCGGCGGCTAGGAGGGTTTGATAGATAGCATTCGGGTCATTAGCGGCAATAATAGCGGTCTTTCCCTCAGCGATAGCGGCTTTTCCTGCATATTTATCAAATTCGGGTAAGGAAGCCCCAAAATATTTTATCCCTTGACAAAAATCGGGAATTGTGCTAGTAGCTGTCATGAAATTAATATACCCCTTTACATACAGGCAATCGTTAAAACTATCTTACCTAAAATGTCGGATGAATGCCCCCGCTACATTTTTCGACAAGATACTCAACAAAATTAGCGGGGGATGAAATCCGACCAGAATATCAACCGCGGAGCATCGATTTAATTCCACCATCTGTGGGTAAACTGTGTTATACCTAATTTAGCCAATGGTCGTGGATTGTTAGATGCTAGTCGTAGAAGCAAAGCTAAAAAACGGAACACCAGAGCAATATCACCGGCTCGATGAAGCTATCAGAACTTCTCAGTTTGTGCGTAATTCTTGTGTTCGTTATTGGATAGAAAATAAAGGAACAACCCGCAATGACCTCCAAAAGCTTTGTGCGGTACTAGCTAACAATAAAGAGACACCTTGGGTTGATAAATTAAACTCACAAGCTCGTCAATCGGCTGCTGATAGAGCCTGGCAATCAATTAATAGGTTTTATCAGAATTGTCAGGCTAAGATACCGGGAAAAAAGGGTTTTCCTCGGTTCAAAAAGCATAGTCGTTCCGTTGAGTATAAACTAACGGGATATAAACTATCTGATGATAGACGTAAAATCAGATTTACTGATGGTTTTAAAGCAGGAGAATTTGATTTATGGTGTAGTCAAAAGACATTAGTTTATTATTCAGAACAACAGATTAAACGG
>VYLT01000468.1_pt1 | contig 12801 bp, 12 predicted proteins | sample 5114261 | NCBI WGS metagenome assembly VYLT01 (sample SAMN12291815, study PRJNA351875) | freshwater metagenome | isolation source: freshwater lake | place: USA: Michigan, Little Long Lake | collected 2011-07-12 | reverse complement strand
CGATAACATCCTCAGATAATTCTGATAAAAGGTTTGGGTATGGGGATGATTTTCCCCTAATACTTGGGTAGCAATATTAATCGCTTCTAGATAGAGAGGTTCTGCTTCTGGGTATCTGCCTTGGTATTGGTACAATAGTGCTAAATTGTTGAGGGAAGTTGCCACAAGGGGATGATTGTCTCCTAAGAGTTGTTTATACAAATCTAATGCTTCTAGATAGAGAGGTTCTGCTTCTGGGTATCTGCCTTGGGATTCGTACAATGCTGCTAAATTGTTGAGGGATTGTGCGACATCGGGATGATTGTCTCCTAAGAGTCGTTTAGACAAATCTAATGCTTCTAGATAGAGAGGTTCTGCTTCTGGGTATCTGCCTTGGGAGTAGTACAATAGTGCTAAATTGTTGAGGGAAAGTGCCACAAGGGGATGATTGTCTCCTAAGAGTTGTTTTCTCAAATCTAATGCTTGTAGATAGAGAGGTTCCGCTTCTGGGTATCTGCCTTGGGATTTGTACAACTGTGCTAAATTGTTGAGGGAAGTTGCCACCTGGGGATGATTGTCTCCTAAGAGTTGTTTTCTCAAATCTAATGCTTCTAGATAGCGAGGTTCTGCTTCTGGGTATCTGCCTTGGGAATCGTACAATGCTGCTAAATTGTTGAGGGAAGTTGCGACATCGGGATGATTGTCTCCTAAGAGTTGTTTAGACAAATCTAATGCTTCTAGAAGGAGAGGTTCTGCTTCTGGGTATCTGCCTTGGGAATAGTACAATAGTGCTAAATTGTTGAGGGAAGCTGCCACATCGGGATGATTGTCTCCTAAACGGGTTCGAGTTGCGGTTAAACAAGCTTGACAGTAAGGTTCAGCAATAGCATACAATCCTTGTCCATAATAATAACGAGCTAAACCGGTATAGGACCAAAATAAATCCTCATCAGCGATATATTCTGGATATTCCCTGACAGCTTGTTCAATATGGGGAATTAAGGGAGTCAGATTTTGAATAATATCTAGAGTAGGAGTTTGGGGGACTGTTCTCGATGTATCTGTCATCACTGTACAATAACGACTTTTTGCGGTATTGGCTATCTCGGAACCTTCTAATTTTTCCCGTAAATAAAGACGGATGAGGGGATGGAGTTGATACCATTCATTGCCTAAAGATTTCAGCAAATTAAGCTTAACCAAGCTATCGGTTAACCATTTTTCTATCTCGTCTTTAGCTTCATCAGAAAATAAACTGATGATTAAGTGCTTGGGAAAAGGTGCCGAAGCAAATAAACTGAGACACAGAGCTAATTTTTGTGCTTGTGTTTCTAACAGCTGCCAACTGAGATTCAGACTTGTTTTAATACTGCGGACTTCCTCCTTATCAGAGTTGAGATATTCCGAGCCTTTTTTCGGGAATTTTTCCTTGGTATTTGCCAAAGTTTCAGTAGTTGCTTGTTTCAGAAAACTGCCTAGTAATTGTAATCCTAGAGGCAAATATCCTAAACACTGACAAAGTTGCTTGGCTGCCTCTAACTCTGCGGTTAGACGTTCTTTTCCTAAGTAGGTTTGCAGTAAATCTAAAGCTTGCGCTGCTGTGAGAACATCTAAGTTTATCGTTGATAGCGATACCCCTAAGTAACTAAAGCGAGTTGTAATCAAAACCCGAAAACGAGATTCTTTTACCGGTGGTAGATAAGATTTAATTTGGTCGTAGTCACGCACATCATCAAAAATAATTAAAGCATTTCCCTCGGGCCAATTTTGCCAACAGTAACGCACTCGTTCACTTAAGGTTCCCTGATTGGGGATGTTTAAACCTAGGTATTCTCTGGCAAAAAATAAAATAGCCAAACCGGGGTCACTGTTAAGGACATTTATCCAACAAATACCCGCAGGATAATCCCCTTTATGTTGCCAAGCATACTGTAAAGCTAATTCAGTTTTTCCCGAACCTCCCATCCCACTTAAAACCACTGGGGAAGATTGCTGAAAAGCTTGATTAATCCGGGATAATTCCTGTTCTCTACCAACAAAGTTAACTGCTGTTCCTGGTAAATTATAGGGATCATTAACGGTATTTTTATCGGTAAATAGCTGATTATAGTTGGTAGCTTGGGTTGAATTTTCTGTTAAAGATAACCGCAGGAAAAACCAAGAATTTAAATCTGGCATAAACCGAATAACTTTGTTAGTAAAATCATGGTTCATCCACCAAATTTGTCGGAGATTAAAACGAGCTAAATTTTCTCGATTGAAATTAATTAATTGCAAGGCATCTACTAGGGAAGCATCATAACTAAAAGCGGTTTCAAAACCAGTAATTGATACTACTCCCGACTCCAATTCTGCCAATTGTGTTAACAAGAAGTTCAAGACAAAAGAGGGTTTTTCCCATCTTGGTAAGACAATTTTATGAAAAATAATGCCTTGTTCTTGCAGTTTATTTTCTAATTCTCTAACTACTTGCTGACGGGAAAACTCATCATAAAATTCCACCCTAGCTAAACCTCTAGATGGTCTTCGTCCCCATAATAGAAAACGAGCTGCTGTATGGGCAATAGTACCCGGTTCTAACTCCGATTGATTAGTTTGATTAACTTGATGTACCACCGGGGACACCTCCATCGGGAGCAGTAGGAATATGACCTTGAGCATTTAAAATATCAACCACAAGGGGATGCACCATAAAGCATCTTTCTCCCTCGTATTCATCTACTTCTTGAATCGCTCGATTATTTAATAAAGCGTATAATACTTCATTGGGAATTTGTGCTTCTGGATTAGCAGCATAAATTCGTTTTAACAATAAAACCTTATCCCCATAACTAACATTATCGTTATCATGAGGATTTTTTCCTAAACGTGATCTATATTCTGTTCTTAACTTGTTAATTGCCCTGGTAATATGACTAGACATGATCAGATTTTGTTGATTGACAATTGCCTCTTCAGAAGCTTCTCTAAGCAAATAGAGCAAATCTCTGATGTTGCCACCAGAGGCAATAATAACCCGCTCTATTTGTCCATCTTCAAATAAATTAGATTTAACTCTTGCTTCTAAAACTTTTCTCACTGCTTCCCGTCCTTTTTGGTTGGGAGTATGATCTTTTTGGCCAAAAACCGCAGTATCGGGAATCAGGAGATTATGGTCAAAAGTGAGGTTAATCCCGGGAGATGAATTATATAATGCAATCGGAACATTAAAAATAATGTGAATGTCTAAATCTTTGAAAATGTTAGAATAGTTTAAAAATAAATCCCTGACCGCTTCTCGTGAAACAGATATTTTATCAAAGTCTTCTCCAATAATTAGCCAGCTTCTCTGCATAGTTTCCTGTAAGTTCTGATTACATTCTTTCAGGAGTTGATTAGCAATATTAATTAAATCTCTGGAACGGGAAAGACGGTATTCAACAACTTTTTTCTCTCGCAAGGAAGCAACCCGGAATTCTCCCTTGAGATAGGCAAAAAGTCCGAGAATTTTATTCCAGAGAGAATCTTCTTTTGCTCCCGCTCCTGCTTCCATTTTGATTTGACTTTCTCTGGTTTCCTTGCGGGTAAATTCTTCAGAACTAAACCAATCCCAAAGCTTTTGTAAATTTTTACTACTAGGCTGCCGAGAAATTTGAGCGGTTTTCTCAACAATTTCCACCACCATAAAGAGAAATACATCAAGGGGACTGAAATTAATCGCATCGAGTTCACTTAAAACACTAAATCGCAGGGGTTCAAAATGCTGTTTAATCTCATGATCATTAATTAAACGAGTTAATTCTGTCGATTTGCCTACCCCCGTGTGTCCCATTAAACAGGCTTTGTAATATTGTTGCGTATCTATGGCCCGTTTTAACCCTAATTTTAGACGCTCAATTTTATCTTCCCCTCTCACCCGATTCATTTCTTCTCGATAAAAAGCATCTATTTCCTTCTGAGTTAATAGGGGTTCAGGAGATGTAGTTGAATAGATTTCATCAAGAGTAGTCGCAGGTTCAAAGCGAGTCAGAGAGGGGTGTTGCATAGAGACAGGAAAAATCATTCTCTGGAGATACTTTTTATTATATAAGTAGCTGGTTATAATTAAATTAAAAATGGATTTTAGGTTCGATCCCCCCTGCCCCCCTTGATAAGGGGGGTGCCGATAGGCGGGGGGATATCCCTTGATAAGGGGGGTGCCGATAGGCGGGGGGATATCCCTTAATAAGGGGGGCATCTGATAATTTTTAACGCCTACCTACTTACAAGCTCTGTTAGCTGATGCTCCTGGGGTGCCAGTCTTCTTGGATACCCCGACTTGGGGCAACAACCCGAGAAGTTGGCTAAAGACAAAACCCGCAACAGCTAGACTACTCTTTTTTTAACTTAAGGCAAGCTTTCTATTAATTGGATCACAAAGTTAGCCCTTGCAGAATCGCCTAAAGTTAGATAACCTTCTCTGGCTTTACTGTACCAAATCTTGGCTTGATTATTATCTCCTAAAGCTGCATAAACTTCTCCTAAACCAAATTGAGCTAAGGTTTTTTCTTCTAATTGTTCTGGTATCTGAGCTAATTCTATCGCTTTAAGATAATGATTGGTAGCTAGATTAGCTAGGCCAATTTGCCAGTACAAGTCAGCTAAGTTTCTCTCGATGATTGCTGAATTTTGACCCTGTTTGATGGTAGTTTCTAGAATAGTGATCGCTTCACTGGTAAGATGATAAGTTGCTAGGGATTGGGAAGATAAAACATAGTTATTAAAAGTTGAAGTCGGTAGGGTATAAGTTCCATAAAAATCGGCTAATATTAATGCTTTAGTTTGCTTATTTATATTTAATTGTTCTATTTTATTAACTTCGTCCTGTATGGTTGCAACTTCGGAGGAATGTAACCTGATGAATTCTATTTTAGAAGCTTTATCTTGCTCGGAAGACTGTCCCCCATCGGTTTTAATTGTCACAGAATAAGGAATACCGGGCTGAAAAACTGGTGTTCCGGGATAGGAAATTTGGGTTTGAGAAACTTGCTTTTCCCAGATAATCCCCTGTGAATCCATAACTTTTATTGTGTAATATCTCGTTTGAGAAACTTCATTCCAGCGCAAAATGGGGGTATCTGTCAGTATCAGGGTGTGACGGGGTGAAATGAGATAGGGAATGAGTGCATTTGTTCCTCCTAAAGAACCTGGGGGTGGGGGATTTTTGGCTTTTAACGCTTCCCAGATGGGGCAAATTGTCTTTAGTCCAGAAGGTACACCTGAACTAACTGGGCGTTGTTGTAAATCGGGACATAATACTGTCACCCTAACACCCTGAAGAGGAAAAATTTGATCGCCTTTGTTTAATTCTGTATTAATAGAAACGGGTTTAAATTCAGTCCAATTTTGTCTTTTTAGCTTGACGATACCAGTTGTTGATTCAATTCTAGCAGGCAAGGCTATCCCTTTAGCACTTTCTAAAAATAGGGTCAGCATTCCTGTGCTTAATCCTAATAGGATGAGTTGGGTTTTGGTGAGCATTTTTGTTTCTCCCGGTTTGCTAGACATTGTTGTGCTTGTATTCTCCAGCTATCTTCGTCAGGATTTAAGCTGTTAGCGTATTGATTACAGGTTTCCCATTCTTTTAATGCCTCTGTTTGGTTATTTTGGGCTTCTCTTACCTGCGCTAGTAAACAATGAGGGGCAGCACTATTTTTATCTAATTTAATCGCTTCTAATAAAGCTGTTTCTGCCGATGGAATATCTCCTTGTTTTAGCCTTGCCCAACCTAAATTTTTCCAGATAGCAAATTGGGTTTCTTGATCTAATTTTGACCCAGATTGGGCTTTAAGTAAGAGGTGAACAGCAGCAGGATAATTTTTATTGAGAATATGTAATCGAGCTAGATTATTAATAGCGGTAGTGTTACCTCCTTGTATAGCTAGTATATATTCTTTTCTGGCTAAATCAAAATCCTGTAATTTTTCGTAGAGTAATCCTAAGTTAAAATGTGCCTCAGCGTCATCTGGATTTAAAGACAAAGCTCGTTGATAATCTTCTTCTGCACTGCTCAAATCTCCCTTTTGATAATGACTCCAACCCCAATGATTATACCAGGTGGCTACAGTTGGTAAAGAGAGTCTTAATCCCCAAATACTCAGCATTAGTAAAAAAGATAAACCAGCGCCAATTTCTTGCCAGTATTGTTCTTGAATCCCAAAGCGTGCCAGTAAGTTTTTTCCAGTTTCTTGTCCAGTTTTAGTTAAGACTCCTCCTGCGGCAAGTAAGGTTAATATACTTTGAAAACTGATTAAAACACCTCCCAAAATATCACTTCCCCCCGAAAGAAACCGCGAGCCAATTTCACCAATTAATCCTAAAGAAATTGTCAAGAAAGTAACAGAAGCTCCATTTGCCAATAAATCGTATTTGTGCCAAGAAGAATCAATTTTAGGGACTTCAAGTAGCCACCACCAATTTTTAGTATCGGGATTAAAATCGGGACGTAATTGGGCGATTATTGGGGCGATTGTGGCTTGTTTTTTCCTAAGAATGTTGTCTAATTCTTGGAGAATGTTTAGGATATTATCAGTAATTAAATAGGTTTCTGTTAGGGCAGTTTGAATGCGATCGCGGGCTAGTAAAATATTAAGAATTTCGGCTTCTGTTGGTGTAGGACGCTCTTGGAGAATTGCGATCAAATCTTGATAGGTTTTTAGGTCTTGTTCTAGAGATGAATTAGACATAGGCTTAGAATACTTAGAATAGTGATTTTCTTAAAGTAAACCTAGAATTGTTCTTAACGCTGTTTCTAATTCTTCGAGATAAGGATTGTCTAAATGTCCCATAACTCGAATAATTCTTGACTTATCTATGACTCTAATTTGCTCGCACAGTGCTACTGAATCTTGACTTAAACCTGCTATACCTTCTGGAATAAAAACATGAGAATCAAGTAGTTTGCGCCGGATTTTAGTGGTTAATGGCACAATAATAGTATGAGGACTTACGCCATTAGCTCGATCAATTTGTATAACGATTACAGGTCTAATTCCTGACTGTTCTGTGCCAATGACGGGGTTGAGGTCGCACAAAACCACATCACCACGAATAACGCTACCATTTGATTTCGCCACGAGCTAATTTTTCTTCATAATCTTCTAGATTTGACAAATAATCTGAAAAATCGGATTCTGCGATTTCTACGAAATCAGAAAACTGCTGATTGTACTTTAAGGTAAGGAAATCAATAAAGTCATTCACTTCTTCAACTAATGACTCTGGAAGTTGACGAATTTTGGCAATTGTAATATCTTGGACTGTCATGATTGAGAATTGTTCTTGAGAGTGGGGTACTAAAGCGCAACTACAAACTGATCATAGCATTTTTGAGCAGGATTTTAAAGATTTATCTGATAACTAACAACTGATAACTGATAACTGATAACTGATAACTGATAACTGATAACTGATTATAATCCATTGCCAATGAGAATAAAAGGTGCCCAGTAACGGGGATGGCTGAGGCGATTTGCTACGTCCGATGGCACTCCTTCAATAGGTTCTATTTTAATACTACCACGCCGCTGCTGATCGGTTGGGTTATTACTGGTAATCAAGGCAATTTGTGCCTGTTGTAATGCCTCTGTTTTACTCAATTTACCCGTCCTCAAAGCAGCATAAAAAGCATTCATCAAAGCTTGTGTACCGCCATCATCAACACTCCATAAAGAGGCAATAACTGCCCTTGCACCTGCGGTTTGTAGTCGATATCCTAACCCTAAAATTTCGATTCCTGTGCCGTAATTACCCCCTAAACCTGTCTCGCAAGCACTTAAAACAATTAAATCAATATTTTTAAACCGCCAGTTTTTCATTGTTTGTAGAGTCACCACTGTCCCATCTCCAAAAAGAACAAAAGACTGTTCTGGAGTTCCCACCACAAAGGCTGCATGGGTGGCAAAATGGACGACAGTATAGCTATCCAGTAGGGGAATAATTGTTTGATTGAAGTCTTTATCGAAGTATTTAGTAGTAGGAGAAACGGTCTGTGCTAATTTATCTACCTCTATACCCGCAAAAGGCAACCCATTAAATCTGAAGTCTTGTCCCTCATGTCGAAACTGATAGCTGCCCTTAACGAATGCCGCCGCTAAAATGTGCATTTTCGGTTCGGGTTTGGTATTAAAATCAGTCAGGGATGCAGCCGTAATATTATTAACCCGGTAGCGTTCAATTAACCACTGTTTGCCGTCGTATAAAGCCGCTAGAGGAATGTAGCGAAGTTGTCCGTCAGGAGCATAAATAATCGTTTTTGCATCGGCAGTTTTTAGGTTATTTTCTAGGGGTTTAATCAGCCATTCATAAAGCTGTTGGGCTGGCTTTTTGGCATCCAGATTAGGATTTTGTAAGGCTTCCCGGAAAGCGCGAATAGTTTCGTTTAGTTCTTTTTTGCTGACTTTTACGGTGTGGCGGACGGGAGGAGAATCAGCAGTGGTGAGGATGATTTCTAAGCGGTCATCAAAGATAATTGGGTAGATAAGGACGGCATTTTGTTGCAGTTTTTTGAGATTATCAGATAAGCCAATTAAATTGTCTAAATTATTCAGGAGATCGGCGGAACGGGTTTGGGGTTTGAGTTGGTTAATTAAGGCTAAAACTTCTGGACTTTCGATAAATTTATTAAACTCAGCCACAATTTGTTCCTGTTGTTTCCAGAGTTGGGCGAGGCGTTGTTCTTCTGAGGGAGTTAGTTTGCCGTTGAGTTTTTGTCGTTCTTGCAGTTGGCTGATTTCTTGGCCAATTTCTACTGCTTTATTAAGAATTGCCTCAATTCCCTCGTCTATTTTTTGTTCTGGCGGTAGTTTAGGAACTCCCTGTTCTGTATTTGTGTTACCGCGCACTCCCCGCAAATAATCGTCTAATTCCTGTACTTTTAACAAGTCTAACACCCGTTGCGCTTCCAGAATGCGGTCTTGTTGCAGCAGCAAGTCAGCTAAACGACGGTAAGTATTGGCAACAGTTTCGGTGTAGGTTTGTTGCAATTCTTTGGGGAGTCCTTTAATATCGCCCCTGAGAGTTTCATAGACGTTAACCGATTGTTTGTAGAAGATAATCCCTAGTTGAGGTTGGTTTTGTTGTTGCAGTAAGTAACCAATATTATTGAGAGTAGCGGCTTCCCCAGAGCGATCGCCCACCGCCCTCGATAAGGGTAAGGCTTCCCCCGTGCGATTGCCCACTGCCCGCAATAAGGGTAAAGCCTGTTGGTAGTTGTCTAATGCCTTCTGTTTCTCCCCTAAAGCATCATAGACACGACCAATATTATTGAGGGTAATCGCTTCCCCAGAGCGATCGCCCACCGCTCGCCTTAAGGGTAAAGCCTGTTGGTAATAGTCTAAAGCCTTTTGTTTTTCTCCTAAAGCATCATAGACAGCACCAATATTATTGAGAGTAACGGCTTCCCCCGTGCGATTGCCCACCGCCCGCATTATGGGTAAAGCCTGTTGGAAGTACTCTAAAGCCTTCTGTTTCTCTCCTAAATCTGAATAGACACCACCAATATTATTGCGGGTATTGGCTTCCCCAGAGCGATCGCCCACGGCACGGTCTAAGTGTAAAGCCTGTTGGTAGTTGTCTAATGCCTTCTGTTTCTCCCCTAAAGCATCATAGACAGCACCAATATTACTGAGAGTGGCGGCTTCCCCAGAGCGATCGCCCAGGCTTCCCCCGTGCGATTGCCCACTGCCCGCAATAAGGGTAAAGCCTGTTGGTAGTTGTCTAATGCCTTCTGTTTCTCCCCTAAAGCATCATAGACACGACCAATATTATTGAGAAGTCTGGCTTCCCCTGCGCGATCTTTAATTTCTCGATAAATTGGCAATGCTTGGTTATAGTATTCTAGGGCTTTGGGTTTGAATCCTAAACGACTATAAACTCTACCCAATTGCAAGTTTATCAAAGCTTCCTGTGCTTTATCTCCCAGATTACGCCACAGAGGTAAGGCTTGTTCCCATTTGGTTATAGCTTGTTGGTAGGATTCGGCTGTCCCTTGTTGGAATAGTTGCATCCCCTCGTTAAATAGCCTTTCCGCTTCAGCTTTTTTCGTCTCATTGGTTTGCGCTTGAACAGGTGGCACTATTCCGGGTTGAGAAATGGGCAAGATAGACACGCCGGAGGCGAGTAGCAGCAGTAGGGTAGCGAGGTTGAGGGATTTGAGCATGGTTTAAGAAAGGATATTTAGTTTATTGGCTCTTCTCGGCTTTGTGTGATAATTTTTGCTTATGGAATCGTGAAATGCTTACTGGACAAAACTTTTAAGACTATTTTGCGGATATTCTATCAGTATAGACCTCGTTTCCACACAGAAACCAGAAGAGCCGTTTATCTACTTTCTGGTTATAGATCTGGGACTTTCGTTAAAACTCCCTCATATTTTTCTTTGTTATCTCCATTCAAACTAGGCAAGTTTTCAACAACATTCTTCCCCTCTTTATCAACTGTTACAGCTAGTTTTAATCCCAAAGCCTTCAGCCAAAGCCCTAAATTATAAATTCCTATTCCTGCTGGCATTGTTAATAATTTATCGAGAAATTGCTCATAAATTTTAATTTGTTCTGCGGTTAAATGAGAATCCCCAAGAGCTTCGAGAACATTCCTCAAAGCCATTTTCAGTAATTCGGGATCGAATTCAAACTCGTCTTCTTCTAAGTGAGTTTCGAGATAAAGAGCCGCATAGTTTGGATCTTTAAGATTGTCCAGTAAAAAAGGGTGGTAGCTAATACTTTTAGACATAATTTTAACTCCGATAATCTCTCCAGTATTCTTGGGCTTGGCGAATATCTTTAATTTGAGTGCTTTTATCACCTCCACACAGTAGCAACACGATGGTTGTCCCTACTTGTCCGAAATAAGTAGGTAGGCGTTAAAAGTTGTCAGATCCCCCCGCCTATCGGCACCCCCCTTATCAAGGGGGGCAGGGGGGATCGAACCTAAAATCCATTTTTAATTTAATTATAACCAGCTACTTAGATGCGATAACCTCGACCATAGTCTATTCTTAATTCAAAAACACCTCCTCCTACCGAACGGTAATCGCCTAAATTGCCCATCCTCACTCGGTCAAGTCTTTTACTGATGATAGTTTGAGTTTTAGACACTCGGACAGAATCAAACCAATTATCAAAAGGAATTTGACCATCGGCTGTTACATAACGCTCAATTTCTCTTGGTTGCGTTGCCATGAATTAACTCTAGCACATTAGTTTCCTCGCCAATGCTTAACATTTTCCGTTCGTATTTCCTAATAAAAGAAGCTTTTATTATCTCTTGCGCCAATTACCAGTTTTCTCGGCGATGGCAAGGATTAACTCCGCACTCCTTGCTGTACCATCCACTTACCGAGTGCTAGATTTATGAAGGCTTCCTGCGCTTTATCCTCCAGCTTACGCCAAAGGGGTAAGGCTTGTTCCCATTTGGTTATAGCTTGTTGGTAGGATTCGGCTGTCCCTTGTTGGAATAGTTGCATCCCCTCATCAAAAAGTTGTTGCGCTTGGGTGCGGGTATCGGTTTGGGCGATGGTTGTTTGGGCGATTGCTACTTCTGCCGCCATCACCAGGGGAGATAACCCTCCAGAAAGCAACAGAGTACCAGCAATCAGAAGTTTGGAGAAAGAAGCCATAGTCTTATCGAAAATTTGGGTTAAAACCCCGTCGTTTTACGACGGCTTTAAGCTAGAATGGAAAAAGCGATAACCAAGCTAAAAACTGAACCTTGACCACAGATAGTAGGGGGTTTCGTTCAGAAAAGACTTCAAATTCGGCCTTGAACGAGTAAAACTGTTCAAAGTGGCCGTCCGGCATTCGGACAATCAAAACGGACGGGTCGGAAAGCGTAAGACTACCGCTAAGGTAGCAGCATCCTGGGTCGCGTCAACCCCATTGACGCGACCATTCTAAAAAGGTGGCGTGGTGAGGAATCACCGTCCGTTTACGGCGGTGAGGATGTCAACATTAATTAAAATCAAGGAGAACCCTATCATGATTACCTTAAATCTTAACCCAGAGCTAGAAAATAAAATTCAGGAAGAAGCCAAATTAAAAGGCTTAACTCTTGAACAATATCTTCAAGAGATAATTGAACAAACCTTAAAAAATCAACCTCAAAAAAGCTCCCAAATTTTAGAATATGAGGAATGGGAAAGAAAATTAACTAACTTTATTAATCGACCTTCTAATATTAATGCTCAACCCTTATCTGATGAAGCTATTAGTCGAGAAAGCATTTATACCAGAGAGGATGAAATGCTATGACCTATTTAGCTGATACTAATATTCTTCTTAGGTTAAAACAAACCACCCATCCGCTGCACTTAAGTGCGCTTCAAGGCGTTAAAACCTTAAAAAAACGTTCAGAAAAACTCTATATTGTTCCTCAGAACTTAATTGAATTTTGGGTTGTAGCGACACGACCTGTAAAAGTTAATGGCTTAGGATTAAGTTTTGAGCAAGCTACCTTAGAAATTGAAGATATTAAACATATTTTTTCTCTTTACCAAGATACTCCTGCTATTTATCCTCAATGGGAAAGACTCATTAGAAAATATCAAGTAATGGGAAAAAAGTCCCATGACGCTCGATTAGTTGCAGCTATGATTACCCATAATATTGATAATATTTTAACCTTCAACACAGATGACTTTCTGCGATATTCAGAAATTATCCCTGTCGATCCTCGAACCATTCATTAATAATCTATAGCAATTCTCTGACTTATGAGGTACAGTAGCAACAGTGAGTAAACCAATTGCGAATATCTTTTTGAGTAACTTCTAACATAGCCAATTCAATCCCTTCTATTAAGTCTTTG
>VYLT01000265.1_pt1 | contig 12813 bp, 9 predicted proteins | sample 5114261 | NCBI WGS metagenome assembly VYLT01 (sample SAMN12291815, study PRJNA351875) | freshwater metagenome | isolation source: freshwater lake | place: USA: Michigan, Little Long Lake | collected 2011-07-12 | reverse complement strand
TCAAGGATTTAGTGGTGCTTCGTGTCACTGAGCCTGTCGAAGTGCTGTTCTATATTGGTCGGGTTTCATCCCGTCAGTCAAACTGAGGGTCTTCACCCGACATTTAAGATAAAAGACTAATTTAAGGGGGGTATTTAGGGGGAATTCATCCACAGAGTTAATAATATAGTTTTCGGCGTTATCGTCTAAATCTCTATCTAAGAATGGCGAAGGATCGAGAGAATTAAAGACTTGCTGTAACTGATTAAGTTTAATTTCAATTAAGTAAGTTCCTTCCTCCTCTCGATAATAGGATTGTAATTTATTTACCAGTTTAGACATTAGTTATTAATGTTAAGCAAATGGGGTGAACTGACACAACTAAAATCTACTACTAGAAGTTACTTCATCTTGCTCATACAGGCTGAGAATTGAGCTATCTGTGAGAATATTTTAGCTGTATCAGTCCCAGATCATTAATTTAATTTATCGACCAAAACCAGCGTACCAAAAATAGGTAGCCATCGGGATTACTGTGGCTAAAACCAGTAAAACTATCACCCAAATTGTGGCGCTTTTATCGTCAGTTTCTTCTGCGGTAGTAAAGGTACTTTCGATATTAATTGTCGCTACTTCCGGCGGACCGGGATCCGCTTCTCCAGAAAGTACCGCCGTTAGACGACGACTAGCATCGAGTAAAGCTTGATTATATTTTCCCCCATCTTTGAGGGGAACTGCCATAGTTTCCGAGAGGATACTATCAGCAATAGCATCGGTTAATAGGGGTTTTGCTTCCTCCCCAACCCGCATAGCAGTTTTATTGGTTAAAGTATCAAGAACGATGATAGTTTGATTGGCACGATCCTCGGGGTTAGGATACCATTCTCTCAGGATATCATCGGCTAAATTGTCAATTTTTTGACCGTAATCCAAGCGCCGGACTACCACCATTCTCACTTCCTGGCCGGTTTTTTCGGCGAGGTTTTTCAGATCTTTATTTAATTTTCCTTCGTTAGCGGCACTAATGGCCGAAACGGGATCGACCACATAAGTGGGCGCTCCGGAGCTTAAAATAGGGAGGTCATAGACTCCCATGGCAGCAGCCGGTGATAGGGAAACACCCAAGGCTACACAGCAGGAGAGAAGGAGAGAAGCTAATAATTTGAGCATATTGATTCGGTAAAATTCCTATAGAACATAATAGGGGAAAAGTTTCCTGTTTTTTGAGTCGGGAGACGGGAAGTGGGGAAGTGGGGAAGTGGGGAAGTGGGGAAGTGGGGAAGTGGGGAAGTGGGGAAGTGGGGAAGTGGGGAAGTGGGGAAGTGGGGTGATGGGGAAAATCAACTAACACCCTAAAACCCTACAACCTCAACACCCAAACTTTTTTAACTGATAACTGATAACTGATAACTGATTATGAGTGATTTTGAGGAACTAGAGTCTAAAAAACGGGAAAAAGCCCTAGAAATGCAGGCACATCGCGATAATTTGCTCTCGCGGGTGACAAGATTACTAATTTCTCAAGATATCCACTTGGCGATCGATCATACCCTAGAACTGCTCTGTCAATTTACCCAGAGTGCGCGCTGTTACATTATTCAATATTCCACCTGTCGTCAGCAGTGGAGTATGGTTTATGAATACTGTCACCCCGACTATCCGCAAGTTATCCCGATTCGGGAAGAATCACAAAATCTCTCGACGGAAACCTTTCCCTGGTTTTCTGAACAATTATTAAACGGTATTCCAGTTAAACTGAACTCTTTAGACGATTTACCCGCTACTGCTATCCCTGAAAGAACTATTCTCGCTCATAGTTCTACTCCCTGTCTCTTAATCGTTCCCATGTGGGATAGTTGTGGGGTAACGGTGGGTTATCTGGGATTGGATGCAAGTGCAGAAAAGCAATGGACGAAGGAAGATGTCACCTTTGTCCGGTTGGTGGGAGAATTAATCGCGATCGCACAAAGTAGATATGAAGCGGAAAAAGGATTAAAAGAGGCTAAAGAAGCGGCAGTTAAGGCAAATAAAGCTAAAAGTGAGTTTCTAGCTAACATGAGTCACGAATTACGCACTCCTCTTAATGCTATCTTGGGTTTTACTCGCTTAATATACCGGGATAGCAGCGTCAGCAGTGAATATCGGCAATATTTGGAAATTGTCAATCGTAGCGGAGAACATTTATTAGAGTTAATCAACGATATTCTAGAAATGTCGAAGATAGAAGCGGGAAGAACGGTTTTTAATCCTAGTAATTTTGATTTATACGCTCTTTTAGATAATATTGCCGAAATGCTACGCTCACAAGCGCAGGCAAAAGCTTTAAGCTTAATTTTTGATCGCAGCTCCGATCTGCCTCAATATATATGTACTGATGAAAGTAAATTGCGACAGGTGTTAATCAATCTCTTGGGTAACGGATTGAAGTTTACTGAGTCGGGAGGGGTAACTCTCCGGGTAAAATTAGGGGAGAAAAGAGAAGATTATCAGCGATTGGTCTGGGAAATTGAAGATACAGGCGCAGGAATCGCTCCAGAGGAGATTTATAAGCTATTTCAACCCTTTAACCAAACGGAAACGGGACGAAAATCCCAACAGGGGACAGGATTGGGTTTACCTATCAGTAAAAAATTTGTTGAGTTGATGGGAGGTGCGATCGGAGTTAGTAGTATTCTGGGTCAAGGAAGTATTTTTAGTTTTGATATTCAGGTGGGTTTGGTGGGAGAAAATGAGATTAAAACCGAAACCAATAGGGCAAAAGTTATCGCTTTAGCCGAAAATCAGCCTAAATATCGCATATTAGTCGTCGATGATCGACCAGAAAGCCGTTTGCTGTTGCTGAAACTCCTGGCTACCCTAGGATTATCCGTGCAAGAGGCCGCTAATGGTCAAGAAGCGATCGCAATTTGGCAAGCATGGCAACCTCATCTTATCTGGATGGATATGAGAATGCCAGTGAAAGACGGTTACGAAGCAACTAGGGAAATTCGGCAGTTAGAGGCTGATAATCGCGGAAAAACGGTGATAATTGCCCTAACTGCCAGCGCTTTTGAAGAGGATCGCGCCTTGGTTATTGCCGCCGGTTGTGATGATTTCGTGCGTAAACCTTTCCGAGAGGAAGTTATCTGGCAAAAAATGAGCGAATATCTAGGATTAAAATATATTTATGCCGATAATGAGCCAAATCAACCCAATTATTCGCCAGTTTTCCTCGATTCCCTGCAATCGCTATTAAAATTAATCAGTCCCGTCTGGATTAGACAATTGCAACAAGCGGCGCGAGAATGTGATGATGAAAAAATTATCGCCCTAACCGCAGAAATTCCCGCCGATTATGCTATCCTTGCCCAAGGTTTACAACAGTTAGCCGGAGAATTTTCCTTTGATGCGATCGAAACCATAATTAGAGATTTAAACATATCTTAAGAGAGTATTTTATCTATATCTCAAAAACGTGATATTCTAAAGGCATAAATCCCTAAATATGGCAATTTTAAAAGATGAAACTGTTAAAAATGCTCATCGGCACTTGGTTAATACTGCCGATTTTTTCTGTTCAAGCTCAAGTCCCCTCGCTTCCCCCAATTAAGCAAAATTCCCCCAATCTTGGTGATCTACCCAATGATCCCACCCAGCAGAAAAATTGGCTTTGTAACCGAGGAGATCAACGCATTGCTGTGGCTGCCAAAGAAGAGAAAGGTTGGAAAGAATTAATTGAAAAACAAGGTTGGCAATGTGGTGAAGGAAATACCGATATACCCGATCAAACTCTCGGCTTTTCCTGTGAACCAGAACAAACCCTCGGCCTCTTGACAGTTTACTGGTTAAATGGTAGTAATGGTCAACAACAATTAAGCCAATGGCGAGATAAATTAGCAGCACAACAGGGGATGGTTTGTACCATCAATAACGTGCGGTTATTCGATACCCAAGAAAATATACCCAATCCATTACAACCATGATTAAATTAGCAGTTTTACCTCAATCTATCCTCCTAGGTATCAGTTTACTATTCAATAATTCTCTGCCCTTACTTGCCCAATCTACACCCCTGAGCGTCGATAATTTAAGAAATACAGTCTATAATATTCCCAATCGGGGTTCCGTAATTGTCAGCGATGGTATTTTTCAATCCAATGAGGGACAGATTTTAGGAGTGCAAGTCAGTCGAGAAGCTTTGATGGGGGACTATAATAATGATCAAAGGACTGATGGGATTGCCGTGTTAAGAGTGATTACTAGAAATCAACAGCAATTACATTATTTAGCCCTAGTGATTGATAATAACGGTACTGCCACTAACACCGATACTGTCCTGTTAGCAGATCGAGTAATTGTCGATAATCTGAGTGCCAAAGATGGTATGATCACCATCAACATGAGAAGATTTCTCCCCCGGGATCCTTCCTGTTGTCCGTCGGGAGTTATCACCCAACAATTTGCGATTAATCCTAGTATTAATCAATTGACTTTACTGAGTACCAACGAAAGTCAACCCACCACCCCAAATGTGCAGGTAGTTCCCGCTTCTCCCCTGAGAATTAATAATAATAATCTCCCCTTTCAACCTCCTGCTGGGGCCATCCAAATCCGCTTTTAACCTTGTTTTTGGTGCGTTACGCTATGCTAACGCACCCTACTGGATTGTTTCAGCTAATTTGGTGTATTAGAAAAATGCTATAAATTCTATAATCTAAGACTTTAAGCCGAAATCTATTGCCCTATTTTAGCTGAAACAACTCACTACTGGATTGACACAGCTAATATAGTGCATTAGCTTTTTGGCTCAAATCCTTGCTAGACTTAGATTAAGCAGTTTTACCAAGCAACATTTTAGTCGTGTCAGTCCAGTAGGGTGCGTTACACTTCTACCCTGCTATAATATAAAACATAAAAGCCTAATATCCCATCTGGTCAAAAATTACTAATGAAAACAATTATCTTGAGTGCGATAATAGCATTGATCACAGCCATATCTGTCATTGTATTATTTCATGGGGACTTTTCTCAAAATACGATAACACCGAAAGCTAATAATCAAGAATTATCAAGTAAGACGCAAACACAAAATTATGGAGGAAAGTATTTGTCTAGTGCCCAGGAAATAGGTGCTGACATAACAAACCATAACAGTGATGGATTTGACTTTGAATTATTTACCTCTAATAGATTAGCTCCTTGTATTGGCTCTGTATCAGGTAGAGCTAAATGGATAAAAAGCAATGTCGCGGAGGCTTCAATCGCAGGAGATCCGACAACACAAGAATCAAAACCTTGTAACATATCTTTTATGTTTGACAATAATAAACTAATTCTTGAAGAAAGCAATTGTAGTGGTCTTCATGGGGTGTCATGTTCGTTTAGTGGTCGGCTTTATTCCGAACAAAATCATCCTTGTGATGATGAATCCATTGTGACAAGCTATGATGGAAGAAATCCAAATTATCATTTTTATGTTGTAGAAAACGTTATTTGTTCTAAAACAAATGCAGATTGTACTAAAGACAAAGTTTTCCAAGTTATGATTTCTCAAGAACAGTTTATAGTTCCCTCTCTCTTGGATGATAAACCCGTCAAGCAATGTAGAATCAAAACTTTAACTGGTGGAAATCCAATAAGAACTACTATTGATCAGAATGATTATTCAATCACTAACTATACCCTTCCAAAACATATGTTGTATCCTGGAAAAATTACTCGACAAATCAATGAAACAACGGAATCAATTGTTGTCACTACTACAGGAGAAGGTGTAGGCAGCTATAAGTCTTTTAATGAGTGGGTTGCACCAGATATATGGGGATCTGCCGATGCACGTTTACGCACAAGGGTAATGCTGATTCTATCTAACTAAGCGAGTAGTAAGCTAAGAAGCATTTAAATTGTGCTACCTCATTGCTGAAAATTCTTGAGACAAGCGACTTAAACCACCTGTCTGTAACAAAAAATGCACAACTCAGATACCTTTTTACTTAACAAAAAATGGCCTACAAATATCCCATCCAACGCTGGTATATTGCCGCAGCTAATCCCGAAAAAATCGAGGGGTTAGCGCGAGAAATGGGACTATCATCGTTATTAGCAACTATCTTAATTAATCGCGGTATTGATACCCCAGAAATAGCTAAAACTTATATAGATCCTGAAGTGGATAGCTTACCCTCTCCCCTGGGAGAATTTCCCGATTTAGAAAAAAGTGTCAATTTATTAGTAAAAGCGATCGCTAGAGGCGATAAAATTGCCATCTGTGGGGACTACGATGCCGATGGCATGACCAGTACATCTTTACTACTAAGAGCCTTGAGACATCTCGGCGCGGACGTGAATCATGCAATTCCCAGTCGCATGAAAGAGGGATACGGAATTAATCAGCGCATTGTCGAAGAATTTGCCGAATCGGGAGTCGGATTGATTCTCACCGTTGATAATGGTATTTCCGCTCACGAACCGATCGCCCTAGCGATAGAATTAGGATTAAAAGTTATTATCACCGATCATCACGATCTGCCGCCAATTTTACCAAATGCCTCCGCTATTCTCAACCCAAAATTATTAACTCCGAACTCTCCCTATCAGGGATTAGCGGGGGTGGGAGTCGCCTATATTTTAGCGGTGACAACTGCCCAAAAAATGGGTAAATTACAGGGATTAACCGAGTCATTATTAGCATTATTTACCCTAGGCACTATAGCAGATTTAGCCCCATTAATCGGGGTAAATCGTCGCTGGTTAAAACGGGGTTTAAGAAAATTACCCAAATCGCAATTAGTCGGGATTCAATCCCTCATGCAAATAGCGGGAATTAGCGAGGAACAAAAGCAATTACAACCGGATGATATTGGCTTTAAATTGGGACCGAGAATTAATGCAATTGGCAGAATTGGTGATCCCCAGATAGTTATTGAATTATTAACCACCGATGATGCGGGAATTGCCTTAGAAAGAGCGATGCAGTGCGAACAAATTAATCGTACCCGTCAAGAATTGTGCGAAAAAATTGAAGAAGAAGCGATTAAATTAGTCGAAGAAACACCGATTCTTTGGCAAAAAGATCGAGTTTTAGTATTAGTCGAAAAAGATTGGCATCATGGGGTAATTGGTATTGTGGCCTCCCGTCTAGTGGAACGCTACGGAGTGCCAGTTTTTATCGGTACTTACGAGGAAGAAGATACGGGTAAAATTCGCGGTTCTGCCAGAGGAATTGAAGAATTTCACGTTTTTGAAGCCCTGCAATTTTGCCAAGATTTACTAGGAAAATTTGGTGGTCATAAAATGGCGGGGGGTTTTAGTTTACCCACAGCTAATTTACTAGCATTTAAACAAAGATTAAGTCAATTTTCTCACAAAATTTTACAAATAGAACAATTAAAACCTTTAATTAAAATTGATACTATCATTGACTTTAAACAAATTACTCTCGAACTTTTTCAACAAATTGATAGTTTGCAACCCTGGGGAATTGGCAATGAATTACCCGTTTTTTGGACTCCTAACGTGCGGGTAGTGGAACAGAAAACTATCGGAAAAAATCATTTAAAATTATTGCTGGCTCAAACCGATGATACCAGAATTAAGGCATTAGCTTGGCGTTGGGGCGAATATTGTCCTTTGCCAAATCGTTTAGATATTGCCTATAAACTAAAAGAAAATACTTGGAACGGCAATACAACTATAGAAATTGAATTAGTGGGAGTGCGATTACCCCAAGAAAATAATAATATTAAAAAAGCAATTTTTATGCACGCCGAAAAAATGTATCAATGTAGTTTTTGGGGTGATTTAAACGAGATTCGCATCAAAAATGAACAGGGCGATATTTTAGTCGTGCAGAAAGGGCAGCGAATTGGTTTATTAGGCAAAAATCGGCAACAAGCTAGAGAAGTCAACGTGACTGAACCCCGTTTTTATACTTTAATTAAAGTTGCCATCAAAGCTTTGGCTATCTAGGTCTGGCTGAATAAACCTAATACCAAATCCGTTTTTAATAGTGTGATTAACTCTCAAGTTATAAATTGTTTCTCCCTACACCCCACACCCCACACCCCACACCCCACACCCTTTGACGATGAACCAAACCATAGTGATCAAAATCGGTACTTCCAGTTTGACCGATAATGAAACTGGACAATTATCCCTCTCCACGATCGCCGCTTTAGTGGAAGTCCTCACCCGGTTGCGCGCTGCCGGTCATCGGGTGGTATTAGTATCTTCTGGTGCTGTGGGAGTGGGCTGCCGTCGTCTGGGAATACAGGAAAGACCGAAAAAAATCGCCCTCAAACAAGCGATCGCCGCCGTCGGTCAAGGTCGTCTGATGCGGATCTATGATGACCTCTTTACCAGTCTTGGTCAACCGATCGCCCAAATTCTCCTAACTCGTCCCGAATTAATGGAACGCACCTGTTATGTCAACGCCTATAATACTTTTCAGGCTTTGTTTGAATTAGGGGTGATTGCCATTGTCAACGAAAATGACACCGTGGCGATCGATGAGTTAAAATTCGGCGATAATGACACTTTATCAGCCCTTGTCGCCAGTTTAATCGAGGCTGACTGGTTATTTATCCTCACCGATGTGGATCGCCTCTACAGTGCCGATCCGCGGCTATTTCCCGAAGCGGCGGCCATTGCCCGAGTTAGTCCCGCGGAATTAGCGCAACTATCGATCGATGCCGGTAGTAGTGGCAGTCAGTGGGGGACCGGGGGTATGGCGACTAAATTGGCAGCGGCCCGGATTGCCACCAGCGCCGGGGTAGAAATGGCGATTACTAGGGGACGGCAGCCCAGCAATATCTTAAAAATTATGGCAGGAGAGGCGATTGGAACCCGTTTTGAAGCCCAAAAACGCAGTGATAACGCCCGCAAACGCTGGATCGCCTACGGACTAATGCCCATGGGTAAAATCTATCTCGATGCTGGGGCAATTCAAGCCATTTGTCAGGGGGGAAAATCTCTCCTAGCGGCCGGGATTACCAAAGTGGCAGGGGAATTTAGCGCCTCCGAATCGGTGCAATTGTGCGATCAAGAAGGCCGGGAATTGGCTAGGGGAATTGTTAATTATAGTAGTGAGGAGATCGATCGAGTTAAAGGTCAACATTCCGAGCGTATTGCCAGTTTATTAGGTTATATGGCCGCGGAAACCATCATTCATCGGGATAATCTCGTCATTTTGAGTGCCTCGTCCACCACCTCGACCAATAAGGGATAATTCCGCCACTCAGAGCAAGTCCACCCAATGCCTTAAATGTAAAGAAATGTCTCAAAAAAACAACAAATTGTTAGACAAGCAAGAGAGTTAGACTAGGGATGTCCCCCGAAGTTCAACCCTGTGAGATTATAAATAAAGCGAAACTCAAAAATGTCTTTATTGCTGTTGGGAGAAACTTAATAATGCGAGACGCGGTAACTAGCCTGATTAGAAAATACGATGTCACTGGACGTTATCTCGATCGAGATGCGATCGATAATCTTAAACAATATTTCACCTCGGGAACTGCCCGTCTAGCTGCCGCCGCCCTAATTAACGCTAATTCGGCGGTGCTCGTGCGTGGGGCGGCGATTCGTCTATTTGAAGAAGTTCCCGAATTGATCCGCGCTGGGGGTAATGCCTACACCACCCGTCGTTATTCTGCCTGTCTGCGGGATATGGATTACTATCTCCGCTATGCCAGTTATGCCCTAGTAGCTGCTGATACTAATGTTCTAGATGAGCGGGTACTGCAAGGACTGCGGGAAACCTATAATTCCCTCGGTGTTCCCATCGGTCCGACGGTGCGCGGTATCCAAATCATGAGCGAAATGATTCAAACCATGGCTCTTGATGCGGGTATTGCCGACACCTCTTTGATCGCTGAACCCTTTGATCATCTCACCCGCGAATTAAGCGAAGTGTCTATCTAATTCAGTTGTCAGTTATCGCTTATCAGTTTTGTCCGTTCAATTTTTGATTGAACGAACCTGCGTCAGTCCCCACTCTCAGCCTAGGGGAGTGGGGAAGGTACAGGAAGGGGAACCATTAAGTGGTTCTCCTCGTGCGGAAGTATGAGGCAACCGCCATCGACGAAGAAGCGTCAGAAACTTCCCACTCAGCCAAGCGGTGGGGAACAGTTGATTAAAACATTGTCCAGCTTTCTTTGACCCATGACTCTCCCCTCGGATTTTCCCCTAGAACCACCGGCTACCAATAAAGATCCCCATCGTGATTATCGCGGACTCGATCGCAGTAAACTCACCCCCATGTATCAGCATTATGTGGAGGTAAAAGAAACCTATCCCAATGCCCTTTTACTCTATCGTGTGGGCGATTTTTTCGAGTGTTTCTTTCAGGATGCGGTGATTATCTCCAGAGAATTAGAATTAGTTCTCACCAGCAAGGAAGGGGGTAAAGGTATTGGGAGAGTCGCCATGACCGGGGTTCCCCACCACGCCCTAGAGCGCTATAGTCGTTTATTGGTGGAAAAAGGCTATGCGGTGGCGATTTGTGACCAAGTAGAGGATTCGACGGAAGCAGCCGCCGAAAAACGGCTAGTAGAACGCGCTATCACCAAACTGCTCACCCCCGGAACCCTCACCGATGAGGGAATGTTAAACGCAAAAAAGAATAATTTTCTGGCCGCAGTGGTGATTACCGGAGAAAATTGGGGATTAGCCTATGCAGATATCTCCACCGGAGAATTCTACACCACCCAAGCCAGCGATTTAACGGCTTTAAGCCTAGAATTAACCCGTTTACAGCCCTCGGAAATCCTTTTTCCCATCAATGCCCCCGATTTAAACCGTATTTTGCGCCCAGGAGAAAAATCCGACCATCTCCCCCCCTGTTTACCCGATAGTTTTTGTTATTCTCTCCGTCCCCAAACTATCTTTACTCTCACAGAAGCGAAAAATCGTCTCCTAATCACCTATAAAATGCGTTCCCTAGAGGGGATGGGCTGCGAACATTTACCCCTCGCTATTCGCGCTGCCGGAGGCCTATTAGAATACATTGAAGATACCCAAAAAGCCAATCAAGTCCCCCTACAACCTTTAAAAACCTACTCTATCTCGGAATTTTTGATTTTAGATGGGCAAACCCGTCGCAACCTTGAAATTACCCAAACGGTGCGCGATGGTAGCTTCTATGGTTCTCTATTATGGGCGATCGATCGCACTTGTACGGCCATGGGTAGTCGCGCTTTACGTCGTTGGTTACTGCAACCTCTCTTAGATTCTCGTGGTATTCGCGCCCGTCAAGATACTATCCAAGAGTTAAAGGATAATCCCTCCTTGCGCCAAGATATTCGGCAAAAATTAAGGGAAATCTACGATATAGAACGTTTAAGCGGTCGTGTTGGCGCAGGAACAGCTAATGCGCGCGATTTACTTTCCCTAGCGGCATCTTTAGTCAAATTAGCCGATTTAGCGGCCTTGGTCGCCTTAGGAAATTCGCCCTATTTGAAAGCTTTACAGCAAATTCCCGCCGATTTAGAAAAATTAGGCCAGCAGGTGATAGCGCATCTGGTGGAATCTCCTCCGCTGCATCTGAAGGAAGGGGGGGTGATTCGCGAGGGAATTGATGCCCAATTGGATGCCCTGCGGCGCGACTATCAGGAAGTAATCGATTGGTTTAAGAATCTGGAGACGACAGAAAAAGAAAGAACGGGTATTAGTAATCTTAAGGTTAATTATAACAAAACTTTCGGTTATTATATCAGTTTACCCCGCAGTAAAGCCGATTTCGCCCCAAAAGATTATGTGCGTAAGCAAACTTTAGTCAATGAGGAACGTTATATCACCACCGAGTTAAAGGAGAAAGAAAATATAATTCTGACGGCAGTAGATGAATTAAATAAGTTAGAATACGAGATTTTTAGCGATTTACGCCGTCAAGTGGCCGAATTTTCCCCAGAAATCCGGGAAGTAGCCACAAAAGTCGCCGCTTTGGATGTGTTGGCCGGATTGGCAGAAATCGCCGTTTATCAGGGATATTGTCGCCCGGAAATCGCGGATGGTCGTCTTATCGATATTAAGGATGGTCGTCATCCCGTGGTGGAACAATCGCTTGGGGCCGGCTTTTTTGTGCCGAATTCGATTAATTTGGGCAATCAGGAGGGTTTAGAATACCCTGACTTGATTATTCTCACCGGTCCCAATGCTAGTGGCAAAAGTTGTTATCTGCGACAGGTGGGATTAATTCAATTGTTGGCCCAAACCGGTAGTTTTGTCCCGGCAAAGTCGGCCAAAATCTCCATCTGCGATCGCATTTTCACCCGGGTGGGGGCTGTGGATGACCTCGCTACCGGCCAATCCACCTTTATGGTGGAAATGAACGAAACTGCCAATATTCTCAATCACGCCACGGAGAGATCATTAGTATTATTAGACGAAATTGGCCGGGGGACAGCCACTTTTGACGGTTTATCCATAGCTTGGTCTGTAGCGGAGTATTTAGCCACGGTACTGCAATCGCGGACGATTTTCGCCACCCACTACCACGAACTGAACGAATTAGCCTCAATCTTAGAGAATGTGGCAAATTATCAGGTAACGGTCAAGGAATTACCCCATGAGATAGTATTTTTGCACCAAGTACGACCGGGAGGCGCGGATAAATCCTACGGTATCGAAGCGGGGAGATTAGCCGGTTTACCAGCTTCTGTGATCGATCGTGCCATGCAGGTGATGGGTCAAATCGAAAAACATAGTAAAATTGCTATCGGTTTGCGTCAGGGAATTAAGAAAATTAAACCGGTTAAGTCAGATAATTCCCCATCTCTCCAGCAGTTAGATATTTTTGATGACAGTAAGTAGGGTCTGCTGAAAAAGTTTTTCGGTGGGGGTTGGGGGTTGGGGGATGGG
>VYLT01000297.1_pt1 | contig 12844 bp, 7 predicted proteins | sample 5114261 | NCBI WGS metagenome assembly VYLT01 (sample SAMN12291815, study PRJNA351875) | freshwater metagenome | isolation source: freshwater lake | place: USA: Michigan, Little Long Lake | collected 2011-07-12 | reverse complement strand
TTTCCGTTTCAATTCGCACTTTGTGGCGAATGCGAGACGGAGGCGAAGTTCCCGCACCGATCAAGATTGGTCGGTTAGTCCGTTGGCGAAAGGAAGCGGTTGACGATTGGTTCAGGGAAACCAACCCAACCACGCCCGAAGTTATCCAAGAAGCTGCCAAGCGATTGAAAGACCATCGCCGACGATCTCGAAGGACTCACAACGAGAACGAGGGACGCGATAACCACAAACCCAACAAAGGAAACTGACAACGAAAAAGGGGAAGAGCCGTCACGCTCTTCCCCCTTCCAAAAACTCACAGTTAACGAGCTTATTCTATGCGAACTGAAGATATTTTGCAACTCCTTGAAGGGGTTAGGGGCAATGCCCCGCAATGGGTAGCACGCTGCCCCGCACACGCCGACCGGAACCCAAGCCTATCGATCAAACAGGGGGAAGATAGAAGAACCCTCTTGCATTGTCATTCGGGTTGTACTCTCAATGCGATTACCGACGCACTTGGGATAAAACCCCAAGACCTCTTCGAAGGGAACGATTCGACCCGTTCTACGAATCCCCCACGATCTCAATCAAGCCGACCCCCTCAACCCGAAGCCAAGAAGGTAACGCGACCGATGCCGACCTACCAAACTCTCGACAAACTCCAAGAAGCTGCACCAACAAAATACTCGAAGTATCGAACTTGGAAATGGACGTTTTACATTTACACCGACGAACACGGAACCCCCGTTCTTTGTGTTTACCGATTCGATCCACCACCCGACGTAGACGAAAATAAGACGTTTCGCCAAGCATCAAAAAGCCCCGTTTCTGGTTTATGGGCATTCGTTGGACTGGATACCAATAGACCCCTCTACCGATTGCCAACGATCAAAGACGCATCTATCGTGGTTATCGTCGAAGGGGAAAAGGGGGAGCAAGCAAAGACCCGAAGGACACAGACCTTTTGCCCCTTGTGGAACATACCAAGAAGGGGAGAACGATTTACCTTTCACCCGATAACGACTTCCAAGACACAGGAAAACTTTTCTTCGATAAGATCGTAACGCACCTTCTCGAACTTGGAGCCGACCCGAAGCAAATTCGCATTATTGACCCGACGCAATACGGGTTTTCTCAACCAACTGAGAAGGAACACCCTGACAACAAAAAAGACGTGGTGAACTGGATCGAATCCCGTTTCGATAGTCCACAAATGAACGAGGATATTCAAAACGAGTTCAAAGCAATTCTGAACGAGGCCGACCCGATCAACCCCGAAGACTACGCCCCGAAAGAGGAAGAACGACCCGAAGCGGAATACTCGAAGGACAACAAACCAACGCAATCCAAACGGAGGTATATTCCCCAACGCCCTTTTCCTCTCGAAGTCTTTCCCGATTCGATCCGCAAGTTTATTGAAAAGGTTTCGGCATCGGGTTCAAAACCTATCGATCCGGCTGCCTATGGGTTAGCTTTTCTGGCTGCCATGACCGCTACCGTTGGGAGAAGTCGAGTTCTAAAAATCGACAAAGGTTCGCTTGTTCGTGCTTCGATCTATTGTGCGGTTGTTGGCTACCCCGCATCGGGAAAAAGTAAGCCTATCTCCGAAGTTATGAAGTTTACAGAACCGTTTCGCCAACGACTCAAGGAAGAACACAAGGAGGCAAAACGGAACTACACCCAAGCCCTTCGAGCATGGAAAGAAGCTAGGGAAGGGGATGAACCCGAAGCACCGAAAGCGAAGAATTTCTACCACGATGACGCAACCCCGGAAGCACTCCAAAAAGCGGTTATCAACTACCCCGACCGCACCCTCTATGCTGTTGACGAACTCACAAAGTTGGAACGAAGCTACAACGGAAAACAAGGAATCGACTCGACGATATTGAGCATGTACGGAGGGGGAGGATTTTCGAGAACAAGGGTCGAAGACGGACACGAAGGCACTTTGTCCAGTGCGGTTTCTATTATTGGCGGATTGACCCCCGAAACCTTCACGACTCTTTTTCTTGGTGAAAATGCTGGCAACGGGTTCGCATCGCGTTTCGTGAAATGGAAGGTTAATACCTACGATCACCAAACGAGCAAAGAAAACCGAGTTGGCCCCGACTCGAAAGAAGAACTCGAACTAAGCCGATTGAAGGTCGAAATCACAAACCTCTTTGATTCGGTTTTCCAAATTCCCATTCCCAAAATTGAAGGGGAACCCGATTGGGAGAAGATCACCGTTTACCTTTCCGAAGCTGCTTACGAAAAATGGGAAGAATGGACAGCAACAAACTTCGACCCGAAGATAAACGCGACCCCTAAAAACTCTCCCTTACGCTGGAACCTTGACCGTTTCCCCCATGCCCTCAAGGTCTTTATCCTTGTGTTCCATGTTTTCCAACAAGCCGAAAACGGACAAGCCAACGAGGTTGGAGAGGTTCAACCCGAAACTATTGAGAAGGTCACGATCCTTGCCGATGCCCTGATTTACGAATGCGAGCGGTTAAACGAATCGGTTGGCAACGAGTTCACGAACGAACAACACAAGATTTACAAATACCTTGAAAAGAAATCCAAGGACTCCCCCGAAGGATTGACTCTTCGAGATTTTCAACGAGCCGAAATTCTCAAGCACGCAACAAGCGAACAACTCGGAAAGGTTCTTCAAGAATTGTGTGAGATGGGACACGTTGAAGAAAACCACGTCCCGACAACTGCAAGCGGAGGCACGCCAACGAAAAAATACTCGTTAGCGAAACACGATTGACCAAAGCAAAAACGACCAAATAACCGATTCTCAACCCGACACAACCCCCAAAACTCTCGAAGAATATGAGGTTGTGTCAGGTGTCGGGTAGGTAAGAAAACACAAATTGAGATTGAAAAACTAACATTATTCAGGGTAAACTAACACCCTCAAACCGAGCATAAGAAGGAGCCTAAGAAATGGGACTGTATAAACGAAAGGTCAAAGTTGAGATTCCACCCGATGCCCCACGCAGGGACACTAAGGGGAAACCTCATGCTAAGATTAACGACGTTTTCTGCCTGATTGAAATAAGCGAAGAAGGCGAGCGAGCCGTAACCCTATCGGAGAACTGGCACGCCCGATGGAGAGACGAAAACGGGAACATGATTCGACGATGCACAGGGCATCGGGATAAGACCAACGCGACCCGTTACCTTCTTGAACAACAAGAACGGGTTCGCAAAATCAAGACGGGACTGATTACCCCGCAAGAACTCGAACAAGAGCAAAAGGGGGGAACCTCTCTTCTCGATTCCCTTGAAAGCTATCTCGAATATCTGACCGCCAACGGGACAGGATCGACCTACCGTAAGAACGAGAAGGGGGCAATCAATCGCGTATTGAGAGAACTTCCATTTCGCACGCCTAACGATCTCGATCACGATATTTTCGTTCAATGGTTATCGACTGCAACCGGACGGAACGGAAAACCTCTCTCAGGTCGAAACCGGAATCACTTCCGCGACGCGATGCTACGGTTCACTGAATATCTTGTGAATGAGAACTACCGCACGACCAACCCGTTCAAGAAAATCAAAACCGTGAACGAGGCAATCGGACGCGAAACGAAACGCAGGGCATTCACTCAGGATGAACTTACCAAACTCTTCGAGGTTACTCTTTCACGACCCTTGAAGGAAAAGCAAACGATCCGACGGGGAGCAAGGAAAGGGACTCAAGCCGTGAAGCTGCGACCGGAAACCGTGACCCGTTGGACATCGGTAGGGGAAGAAAGGTATCTCATTTACCGCACCCTTCTTTTCACTGGCTTGCGTATCAACGAACTCCGCACGCTGACCGTAGCACGAATCGACCTCACCCCGAATCAAGAAGCTATTCATCTCGAAGCCCACAACGAGAAGAACCGACAGGGGAATACGATTCCCATTCGAGCCGACCTTGCCCAACAGTTACGGGACTGGATCGACGAAAGAGAGAAAGAGCCGACCGACCGCCTTTTCAGTGTATCGGGAACGATCCTAAAAGTTCTCAACCACGATCTCGAAGAGGCCGGTATCGAGAAGATCAACCAACAAGGGGGCAAGCTGGATATTCATTCCTTCCGCAAGACCCTGAACACTCTTTTACGGGTTCAAGGCACGCACGATGCGACGATACGCCGAATGCTACGTCACACCGACGAGGGGATGACCGATCTTTACACCGACGATAATTTCCTACCCGTAAGGCAAGCTATCGACTCTTTACCCGCTATTGGGATGCTTTCTAAATGTGCCACCAAATGTGCCACCAGTAGCGACTTTGGGGGGTATTTTGGGGCATCTTTTGGCAATTTGGGCAATTTGAATAAGAACGAAAATCAGAGAGATGATTCTTTGATTCTCGATGAGAAAAGCCTAGAAAACACGGGGATTTGTGGAGAGACCCACGAAAAAAAGTCAATCGGGCTGACAGGATTTGAACCTGCGACCTCTTGGTCCCGAACCAAGCGCTCTAGCCAAGCTGAGCTACAGCCCGTTGAAGGGGAATATACTACCTATTACGATTGTGAAGTCAATGCCGGTTTTTTGAGGGGCCGTTTTGAGATCGATTTCATTTAGTAGGGAGTCTGAGAATTTCACAAAGGTTCAGCGATCCCAATAAAAAAGGAAGCACGCCGAGAAACGATCCCGACGTGCTTCCCAGCGGAAAAGTGGCGTCCTCAACGTGAAAACTGTCCCACTCAAAGGCCCAAACGCTTACCCAGATTACCCCTTGCGCCTCTTTCTCGGATTTTTCCAATTTTTCTGAACCGTCCCAGAATTCGACTCAAGTTCCCCAAAATGACTCTTTTCTCACCTCTGGCAATAAATGAGAACAATTACCTCAATCAATTCACCAATGATAGCTAGAATATCTTTCCCTCTTGGGATAAAAACCTACCTTAAATAGGGTCGCACAGGTTCAATTGTCCAAAGAGCAACTGCGAGAAAACGGCGGGCACGATGAAATCAGGATTGGTCAGCATGAAAAACTCCACCGAAACACCGACACTTCCTGCAACGGGTTCGTTTGCAGAACGGTCGATGTTGCAACGTCAATTGGCGTTGATGCAGCTGATCACTGATTTGCAAACAGAGTGCTTGTTGGAAAATGATACCCGAACTGCCTTCACGCCTCTGCTTGAGAAGCTCATTCAATTGATGGAATGTCAATTTGGTTTCATCGCCGAAGTCCTGTTCGATGCCGACCAGAACCCGTATCTCAAGACGCATTCCATAACAGATATTTCTTGGGATGAGGTCTCCTCGAAAACCTATCAACAATATGTTGCAACGGGGTTAGAGTTTCGCAACCTGAAAACGCTGTTTGGTCTCGGATTGACCAGTGGCGAGGCGGTTATCTCGAATAATCCTCAAGTAGACCCTCGGCGTGGGGGGTTACCGCAGGGACATCCGCCACTGGATTCGTTTCTTGGTATTCCGATTACCTTTCCAGATCGATTGATTGCCTACATTGGCCTTGCGAATCGGCCCGATGGTTTTTCGGAATCCGATGTGACGTTCTTACGTCCTTTGAGTGTGACTATCGGTCAGATTTTCTATTCGCGAAGGGTGCTTCAAGCGAAGTTCCTTGCCGAGAATGCTAAAAAGGAATCGGACCAATACTACCGCAACCTTGCGAACTCGACTTCGGCACTCATCTGGACTTTGAACCAAGAAAGGTATCTCACGTTTTGTAATGCTTCCCGTCTCAAGTTTTTGGGACCGGTGATGCAAACGGAATCGCAACGAGGGTTATTTGCAGGGGTCCATCCGGATGATGAACCAAATTTTCACCGAGCGATTATTGAACACTTTCCCAAGCGAGAATCGTTCTCGATTGAATATCGGTTGCGGAATACCACAGGGGAATATCGTTGGATTTTGGAAGAGTGTACTCCACAATATGGATTGCAAGGGGAATTTACTGGCTACATTGGATATGGTTTAGATATTACAAATCGAAAGGTTGTCGAAAACGCACTTGAACGATCAGAGAGAAAATACGCAGAACTGGTAAACAAAATTGATGGAATTGTTTGGGAAGCACACCCTCACACCTACCAGATTTACTTTGTCAGCCAACAAGCAGAAAGATTGCTAAGATACCCACTTGAACAATGGTATAACGATCCCAATTTCTTTGCAAACCTGATCCATCCTGATGATCTTTCTACAACCATTAGTTACTGTACTGAACAAACAAGGCTGGGTAACGATCATGTCTGTAACTACCGCGTGATTGCTGCCAACGGTCAAGTCCATTGGTTACGGGATTTTGTTAAAGTCGATCTTGATCAAGAGGGTAATCCGATCAAACTCCGTGGATTACTTGTTGATATTACCCCTCAAAAAGAAATCGAAAATTCACTCCGAAAGACTGAAGCACGTTTATACGAAACCCAAGAACTCGCACGGCTGGGGTATTGGGAAGTCGAAGTTGCTACGAATTCTATCCGGTGGTCACCAACACTTGCGAAAATTTATCAAATCGATATTCACAATCCGCCATCGCTGGAAGAATTCTATCGCGATTACATTTATCCCGACGATTTTGGGGAGTTGATAAAAGCGCGTGAACGGCTCACCCTCAATCCGTATGACATCTGCCATAACGAATTTCGTGTGCTTCTCCGTGACGGTTCGATAATTTGGGTTCACAATAAAATGTTTACCCAGATGGACGAAAAAGGGCAAGTCACACACGTTGTCGGCACCACACAAGAAATTACCGAACGAAAAATCGTTGAACAAGCCCTGCGAGAAAGCAAAGAACTCCTCGAGATTGCAGGGGAGGTTGCCCAAGTGGGTGGCTGGGACATGGATTTACAAACCCAACAACTCCGTTGGTCAGCCCAAACGTGCCGCATTCACGAAGTTCCGCTTGATTATCAACCTAATATAGAAAATGCCATCCATTTCTACACCCCAGAAGCTCAACCCATTATTCGGGGAGCCGTCGAGAAAGCGATTGCAGATGGGACTCCCTGGAAGTTAGAGCTTCCGTTTATCACAGCGACGGGAAAACGAATTTGGGTTTTTACATCAGGTATTGCAGAGTTTGAACACAACAAGATTACCCGTATTTATGGAGCCTTCCAAGATATCACTGCCCGAAAAGTTGCAGAGCAAGAACAGGAGAGCTTACGAAACCAACTGATCCACGCACAACGGCTTGAGTCGGTTGGCCGATTGGCAGGGGGGATTGCACACGATTTCAATAATATGCTTTCCGTTATTCTCGGAAATACTGAACTCGCGCTTGAACAAGTCACACCCGATCAAGAAATTTACACCGAGTTGACTGAAATCAAAAAATCGGCTCAACGCTCAGCCGAACTCACACGCCAATTATTAGCATTCGCACGCAAACAACCGACCCTTCCAAGAATTGTCAATCTCAATGAGATTATCGGCGGAATGCTCAATTTGCTTGGCCGCCTGATTGGCGAAAATATCACACTCGATTGGAAACCGGGTGCGAACCTTCCGAATATCAAAATCGACCCCGTACAAATCGATCAACTCCTTGCTAACCTCTGTGTCAACGCCAAAGACGCCATTCACGGGCATGGAAAAATCACGATTGCAACCCATTACCCTTACGAAGGAAATACGCCCTGCCAGGCCGAACAGCACCCGAATAAAACGTTTATTGAATTAACGGTTGCTGATACGGGTTCGGGAATGTCTCCGGAAATTGTTGAACACGTTTTTGAACCCTTCTTTACGACTAAGGGAGTCGGACAAGGAACGGGGCTTGGTTTGGCGATGGTTCATGGTATTGTGAATCAGAATGGGGGGTGCATCTCGGTTGCAAGCGAACTTGGCAAAGGGACCACTTTCACGATCTTCTTACCTGTATCGAGCGAATCACCCTCAACATCAGACCACGAAAAAACGACGCGTCCTCAACCGATGACGGCTCGAAAAACGATCTTGCTTGTCGAGGACGAAGCATCGGTACTCAAGCTCACAAAAACTGTCCTCGAAAAAGCGGGCTATCGGCTCTTGGTGGCATCGACCCCTCACGAAGCAATTCACCTAGCAAAGGTTTCTGCAACTCCGATTGATTTGTTGCTTACAGATATCGTTATGCCTGAAATGAATGGGCAAGAGTTAATCGAAGAAATTCACGCCATTCAACCGCACGTCCGAAATATCTTTATGTCGGGTTATCCTGATGAGATACACTCGGAAAATAACATTCAAAATCTCGATGTACGTCTCATCGAAAAACCATTCTCGTCCCATAATTTATTAGCCCTGATTGAATCGACCCTAAAATAATATGGCATCTCTCACAAACCTTTTTGAAGATATACCCCCTTCAAGCCCGGAAGAATTATTCCAAGCTCTTATAACAACAAATACCTTCAAACTCGAACGGATTCTATCATTTGGGCAAGCCTCACCCGACGGGTTTTGGTACGATCAACCCCTTGCAGAATGGGTGGTCCTGCTCAAGGGATCAGCAACACTTCAGATCGAAGGAGAATCGCAAATACGTTACCTTTCACCCGGCGATATTCTGTATCTCCCTGCCCATCAACGGCATCGGGTCGAATCGACCAGTAGCACCGAACCGACAGTCTGGCTGGCATTGCATTACAAATCGTGAGATTTTATCGTTTATCCTTTTTCAATTTCGCTTCCCAATCGCCCAAATAAATTTTGTAAACCTCATACGGGTTGGCACGCGGGCGTTTCTCACGAATTTTGTTCAACGCTTCCTCTCGGGTTGTGCCGTCACGCCACATCAAATAGGCTGCCAAGACCGTTACGCTTCGGTTTATTCCGGCCCGACAATGGATATAGATATTTTTTCCCGCTTGGCGTTCTTGATGAATAAACTCGACTTGTTCCTTCAACCAATCAAGGGTCGGTGGAGGGCCTAAATCGTGCATCGGTTCCCAGCGATGGATTTCTGCCTTATAGGGGTCTTCGGTCTCGCACAGGTTTAACACAACTTGAGCACCGACGGGGGGTTTGGAAATAATCCCGCCAAGAAATATCCCTTCTTCGATTTGCGAATAGTTCTGCTCGGGGTACGATTCTCGCGAAGCATTTGTATTAACTTTTTCCGCAAAAATGTATAGCCCAATAATCACCAATGCAACCAACCCAATACCTAACACCAATCGATATCGTCGAAGAAATGCTCGCATTATATTCTCGCAGTTATAACACCTTAACGCGACCTTCAGGGGTTTTGCTAAATGCGTGGAGCTGCTTGCGGTCGCTATCGAGATGGCGAATAATCAGCCGATTGCGATTCACTTGCAGATGGGTAAATCCGTGAACATCAAGCCCGAATAATCCGCGAGGGCGTGCGACAATCTCATGCGGGCGTGCCCCACCTGCACCGTTAATCACATACGAAGTCGGGTCGCGGTCGAACTCGATGTGCTGCATATCGTGATCGTGTGCCGAAAGATAAAGGGGGACCCGATAATGTTTGAATAACGGCCCCCAATAATCGATTAACGGTTTAGCATCCCGTCGAAAACTATCAGTGTATAACGGGTGATGTCCAACCACGATGGTATACAAAGCCCGTTTGCGTTCCAACTCGTTTTCAAGCCACGTTAACTGCTCGCGTGCTTCCCGTGCTGAAAGCCCGCCGTAGGGTTCTTCGTCACGCGGATCACCCCGTTCAAATCTTCCACCAGTGCGCCCGCCCACTCGCAAAGGCTCGGCAACGCTCGAAAAGTTACTATCCAAAAAGAGGAACGTCACCAACGGGTTACGGGTCGGCCAATCGATTCGGTACCATTTACTCGGCATGGTCCAACGGGTTCGCTTTTGAAATGCCGAATATCCCAACTGGAATTTCTCTCCCCCATTGTGATCCCAATAATCGTGATTGCCGAGAATCGCCCAAACGGGGCCGGGAAAATCCTTCGCGGGGTACATCTCCTCAAAGCCTGTTCGCCAACGATCCGACTTCACTCCCCCGTCCATGTTGCCATAAAAGTTATCGCCCATCAACAGCAGGGCATCCATGTTCAATTTGTTACGCTGCACATAACGAGACATGGCGACGGCTACTTTTTCTTGGCGAATGTCACCCGTCCCGAAATCGCCAATCGCCAGAAAGTGCATATCGTCTTCGGCAAAATCTTCGGCTTGTGTGAATGACGGGTTCATCGCACCCGTTCCAAGTGCCATCGAAGCGCTAAAGGTAAACGAGGATTTGAGAAAGCCCCGACGAGTCGAGTTTTGAGAAGGTTGCAGAGGAGTCATACGCAGAGAATTTTAGAGGAAGGAAAATCCCGAGGCCACAAGTATTATCGACCTCGAAGGATTAGGGGATGCTTAATCTTGGAACGATTCCGAGTAAAAGTCTTGCAGAAATGAGAATAAAATGGATTTGTCTGAGCAAACGCCCCTCAAAAGATGAAAATGAATAGAGTTCCTCAGTTTCCATTATACTCTCGTCGATGTCAAATTGAGCTTCGACCCAAGTTGAAGGAGACGTGCCGAGAAGATCGCTGCACGATGCGCAAAATCGAATGCCATAGATTCTCTTCACGCTAACAGTCCGACAACACCGTGCTTCAAGGATTGTTGCATCGCGGAAGAACGGTTATCTTTTTTCTTATTTCGATGTTGTGATTTGGAGGAATTAAGCAAAGAATATCCCTATCCTTATACCCCTCTTTAGGAGAGAATCATGGTCGTTCTTATCAAAGCCGAATTGCAAATTCTTGAACTTGTCTCCGAAGGAACCCATTCCTACAGCGATATTAACCGAAGACTCACTGAAGGCGATGAACTTCGTCCAAGTACCGTGAGCGGACTTGTTACGGGACTGCTCAAGTGTGGTTACTTGGCCTACAACAAAGAAGGAAAGTTGCACGTCTCCCAAGCAGGGCTTGAGGCGATTTCTGCAACTGCCTTCCTGAACCTTGTTCCTTCGTCAAGCCAAATTTCTCCCGTATCTTCTCCCAAAAGTATGGCAACGATTCTCCAACAAAATGAAGTAATTGTTCTGTAAGGAATCGAGGTTCTGCCCAATCCTACTTCTGGATACTGTTTCGCGGACCCGTTTCTGTTGGTATTCGATTTACAAACTATCTTGCTGACTAATTTGCAAAGCTCGGGTGTGAAATTCGACAAGATTGCATAGATTTCGGAGTTCTGCGAGACCGAATAAGAGACTATCGGGACAGAGAATAAAGGGAGCCACCGTTGCAAGGTCTTTCGGTGCGGTATGAATAAACCCGAAAACAACCCGATCTACTTTGCGACCCGGCGAGCTACTCTCGCGCTCAAAAACCCGCATCAGGTTAATGGTAGCAGAGACGAGATTTTCGGACGATTTGGTTTCGCTTCCCGATGTTCTCGGTGTGCTTCTGAGTTGGGCGAATTGGTTAGTTAGCACTCCGGACACGTCGTAGGATAAAATTTCTATATCCTTGCTTTCGTTCTGCCGAGTCATGTGGTACATCGCCTGCACCTCACCGGTATAGGGTGCTTCCGCAGTCAGTTTGCTTTCCGAAAAAGTCCACTTGCCCCTTCGCCATCTTGGGTAGGGCATATCTCCTCGACTGCGATTGATGTAGTACGCAGACCACGTTGGGACGAACATTCCTTCCGGAGTATGAAAAGGATTGTCCCATTCTTTGGGTGTCCAGGGCGATGGTTTTCGAGCATCCATGTAGGCGTTTTCAAGGTCTTTAACCAATTTCAGAAATTGTCGAGTCCGAGGAAGTTCGTTGTTCTTTTGGTGGTAGGCGTTCAACCAAATATCGAGAGATTGACCATCAAGATTGTCAGGAAGGCTTAAAGAATAGATTTGTTCTTCCACACGCAATCGTTCCAGCACATGAGGCCAAGCCGGAAATAACCCCAATGCAATCCCTTCACGAACTTGAGCGACGACTGCAGGAAATCCTCCGGTGCGAAGACATCTCGTTTGCGGAACCAATTTTGTAGCGATCTTTCGGAGTCCGGGAAGGTCGTCTGGATAATGCAATGATTCCTCATGGATCAGTTCGAGAAGGGCTTGGCCTGTCTGACCTCTGGATTTAGCAGCGAACTTATGAGAGGCATGGAAAATCAAACAGAGTGAAACCCGCGACCCTTCGATTTCTTTTTGTGCTACTCCTGCACCGACTTCAATACCTTTCAAACGTAATTCATCGGGCCACATAATAGCACCGTCGATTTGCCCGTTTTCAAGAGCTTTTCCGGAAGCCAGAAAACGGGCATCGGCTCTTTCGAGTCGAATTTCTGATGGTATGAGTGGGTCGCCAATGGTATTTTGGTATTTGGAATGTATCTCGGGGAAGATATAGGTTGCAACCGCTTCGGACATCGAGACAACGAGTCCTGCTTCTCTTGGTTGGAGAGCCGCGTGCGTGTCGGCATGTTGTTGAGCAATTTTCCTCAGTATCTCCCCCTGTTCGTTGAGACCAATAATCCTGCTCTGGTTCTTGACTCCTTCGGTCCTCAGCAGTTCAACCTTACCTTTATTGATACTTAATGTGGCTTCTAATTTGCGGAGAAAACCACTCAATTTTGCTCCAACTTGTCTCGACTTTTTTAAGGCAACCTTTTGAACCCAAGTGTCGGGCAAAGATTCGTTGGTTTCTGAATCCTCTTCTTCGACGGGGTCGGACTCTTCAGTTTCGGAAGCTACCGTAGCTGGTTCAAAGGCAAATTCTGGGTACCTATTATTAAATTCGGTCGCCAGTTCTGGATTAGACCAAACTTTGTTGATTGGTTGTTTGTTATCGGATTCCGTTTGGGAGGGGGCAACGATTTCACAGATTCGCAGAAACTGGAGCAGATCACAAATTGGTACTTTTGTGTAGTCCATTGTGGATGCTTCTGGCGTAGACTCTGGCATGGAGGC
>VYLT01000264.1_pt1 | contig 12898 bp, 7 predicted proteins | sample 5114261 | NCBI WGS metagenome assembly VYLT01 (sample SAMN12291815, study PRJNA351875) | freshwater metagenome | isolation source: freshwater lake | place: USA: Michigan, Little Long Lake | collected 2011-07-12 | reverse complement strand
TATCGAAGTACAAACTTCGACGGGTGGCTACAAGCTCACACGGGTTGCACCGAATCCGACGCCCAAAGCTCCGTTCGACCGTCCCACGAATGAGCCAGTTGTAACAGCGATTCGCTTAGCTGAATGTTGGAAGGTATCCAATGGAACAACGGAAGATCGTGCCGACCCCGTGAAATTGCAAAAGGTGTTGCAATCCCTTCCGGAATTGTGGATCGAAAAATTCATTCCGAATACCGATCCCCTTTTGGCATGGGGGGCGATGAATGGCATTCTGGAAACCCCTTTGAGTTTCGCTGCCCAAATTGGGATGAATGCAAAAGTTCTTCAAGAGTTGGGGACGCAAGAGAGCTTCGAGAGCCGACGCAGTTTGAACGCAACCGACCCGAATTGCAACCGGGTGACAGTAACCTTTCAGAATGGCGCAACACGGGTTTTGCAAATAGGTGGGACGACCAAAGTCGATACCAAGATTGAGAGTGTTCCTCCTCCTGCGCCGGGCATTCCGCCGATGCCGAAGATCACCGAGATAAAATATCACTTTGCAAAATTAGGTACGAATCCCCTTGTTTTTGAACTCAAAGGGGATCGCCTCAAAGATGTCCTTTTGAATACAAGCGATGCTCCGACCCCTCCCCCTTTCCCGAAGAAAGATGACTTCCCGCCGACGGTAAAGAAGACCAATCCCTTTGAGGAATTGCGTGATCGTTCACCCGTCCGCATTGATAGTGATTCTGTCGAGAGTGTGAAAATCGAACGGGCTAACCAAACGATTTTGCTCAAGAAAACCAAGCGAAACCCGAAGGCCGAAAGTGCCGATGCCAAGCGTGACCGATGGGACTTGGTTGAACCGAGTGCCACCCTTGCCGAGAGCAAGCAAGTCCAAGATTTACTGGCAGCGTTGACCCGTTTCAAATCGGGGCAAGGGGAGATTCTCGATGCAACCGCTTTGCAAGCCCTCGTCGGTGGAGCAGCTGTTGCAACGGGACTTGTTGACACGAATCAGCGTAGCAAATTCACAAAGGTGACGATAACACACGAAGCCGATTCCGGCCTTGCATCGAGAATCATTTATGTGAGTCTGAATGAAACTCCGCCCGGAAAAACAATTCTGGTGAACGAAGAACGCAAAGGTTTGGCCTACCTTGTCGAAAGCAACGATACTGCAACCGTTCAGCGTAACGATAAAGCGTATCGGGCTTTACGATTGTTCGACCTTGCGGAAGGCAATCGCGTCGTTTCTCTCAACGTGACCGGTTCGGGCGAGTATCAACTGCAAGAAGTACCCGGAGCAAAACCGAGTTATCGCTTTGGCGGGACGATTAACCGCGATGCCGATACTCCCCTTGCGGGCAAGCTGTTCGGCGATCTCGCACGAGCGGAAGCGATTACTTTTGTTTACGATCCACCGAGCGAAGCCGAGGTCAAAATAAATATCGAGAATGCCCGAGTCACAACGACGTTGATCAAACTGGTCAACCCATTTGCAGGGCTTGATTTAGACTATCGGATGCTGGTCGGTTCTTACGAAAATGCCCTCAGCACTTACGGGTTAAACAAACCTCGTGCGATTGCCAATGTGATCTTCGGTGGACCGAAAAACGTACCAACTCGCAAACTTCTGATCGGGAGTGAGAAACCCGGAGGCGGTGAGGTCTATGCGAAGTTTGAAGATTCCAAAACCGTTTTCACGATCAAGCAGGATTTAGCCGATTCTATTACCAAAGGAGCATTGACGTTACTCCCGTTGCAACTTTGGGAAGGAAGTTCGGAATCGATATTGAAACTAAATATCACAATTCCCAATAGTACCCCGTTCACATTAAATCAAGCCGAAGGTGCTTGGAAATTAACGGTCCCGCGAGAGTTACCTTTAACAAACTCCGCCGTGATTCCGACCGCAGGGGCACTGGCAACCATCAAGGCCGACCGCTTTGAATCGCTGGCACAAGATAAACTCGCCGAATACGGGTTAGATATGCCCGTTATCAAATTCGAGATGACCGCCGAGGAAGTGAGCAAGGATGCAAATACCCCTAAGAAAACCGTTCAACGCACATTGAGCTTCGGTAAACCAACCTCTGATAATAAGGGGCGTTATGCCATTGCAAGCAATACCCCCGGCGTGCTGGTGTTAAGCGAAGCCGTCTTCCAAAGTGTGAACAAAGGCGTTTATGATTATCTCAACAAACGAATTCTAAGTGTTGACCCGACCAAGATTCAGAAGCTCACACTCAATAGCAAAAACGGTGCCTTGACCCTCATCAAAGAAGGGACCGACTGGAAGGCCGAAGGCAACCCGCTTACGCTCGATAAATTCACACTCGATTTGTTAGTGAATACGATTACTAATCTCGAAGTCCAAAAGATCATCGATTTTGAATCGCCAGAAAGCCTCAAGAAATACGGGCTTGATGCGGAAGCCAAACCAAACCAAATTACCGTTCAGTTAATGGAGAATAAATCGTTTGTATTGAATATCGGAAACGAAGTGCCCGATGGTTCTAATTCCCGTTATGTGTCGGTGAATGGGACATCGGTTATCGGTGTTGTCGATCTCGGTGTTTTGCGCCGAATCAACAAAACGCGACTTGATCTTGCCGACCGTAGCTTGCTCAAGTTCGATCCAAATGATCTTTTGACTCTCACCCGTAAGATGGGGGCCGAGACCTTTGTTGCAAGCAATAGCGGGACGGCGTGGGAGGTGACGCAACCTCAGAAATTTGCATGCGATAGTATCACGTTCGAGGAACTCACCGAGCAACTCGCCGTGCTACGGGCAGCGAGTGTAGAAGAGATTGACGCCAAAGACCTGAAGAAATTCGGGCTTGATACTCCGCTTGCAACGGTTGAACTCGAAATTCTTCTGAAAGGCAAGCCCGTTAAGAAGACCCTCAAAATTGGCAAAACATTGGAAGATAATCCGCAGAAGGGTAGCTTCGCCCAACTCGAAGGTTCGACTTCGGTTGTCGTTGTGGCGTATCGTGTGGTGGAGCAACTGACCGCAAAACCATTGCACTTCCGCGATAAGAATTTAGCGAAGTTTATCTCGGCAGATAAAATCACACTCGCACGCGGGGAGTTAAATTACACCCTCGAACGACCTATGGGGAAATGGGTGATTACCGAACCTGCAAAGGTCGATGCCGAAGATGAAGCACTCCGCGAATTGATTGACGCTCTTGCAAGGTTGCGTGCCGAAACGATAGTCGCCGATAAACCGGCAGACCTCAAACCCTACGGGCTAGATAAACCCGAAAAATGGAAGCTCTTTAACGGCGATAAAGAAGTGTTATCCCTTTTGGTGGGTGGGCCAGAGATTATCGAAAAAGATGGCAAAAAGATTACGGGGTTACGCCGATATGCCAAACTTGAAAAAAGCGATCTCGTTGTGTTACTCGATCTGAAACTTTCATCGCAAATCATCGCCGAAGTCCGCAAACGAGCTTTGTGGCCGACCCTTGATGTTGCTCAGGCGAATTTCATCAGCGTTGAAATCAAAGGGGGTACCGGTTCTTACGAGTTCACAAGGTCGCCTCTGGGTTGGGTGGATACAAAAGACCCGACCAAGCGTGCGAATAGTCAGAGTGTGATATTATTCCTCGACACGATTGCGAATCTTCGTGCCGAACGGGTCATTCAATTTAAGAGCGACGAAAATACCTTGAAGCTCTACGGCTTAAATCCACCCGAAAAAATTATCACAGTGAAGACCGAGAAAAACCAAACGCGATCTTTACATATCGGCCGTCTCGATGACCAGAAACGGATGTATGTCAGAACCGAAGACCCCAAAGGCTCCGAAATCGTAATTTTAGGGGTGATCGACAGCGAAACCTTGAACAGAACACGGGCCGAATTTGAAGCCGCCCCCAAGAAAGAACTTCCGCCCGTGTTGCCGAAAATACCCGAAGAGAAAAAATAAACAGTAAGGGATTACCTTGAACGTCAATTCTCACCGGTGGGCTTATCGGGTTGTGCTGGCCATTTCGGTTCTGTTTTCGATCCTTTCGGCGAAACCTTATGCCCAAAGTTGGAACGATGGTACTCGGTTGGCAATGGTGCAAGCCCTTGTCGAAACCAATACCTTTATTATCGATGACACTATTTTTGTGGGGGAATTAAATCGTCGCAACGCTGCTCGCACATCCCCTTATAATCCAGACGATGAACTTCTCGTTAAGCAAGGTACCAAAGATAAGCTCTACATTGGCGGGCATTATTTCTCGGATAAATCACCTGTTCCCGGCGTGGTGATGGCCATGTTCTGGAAAGCCTTTTCTGCCGTCGGGTTACCGAGCATCCAAGAAAATCCCGGTCTGTTTATTTATTTCCTTACGGTGATTTTTGCAGGGGTGCCAACAGTCTTTTGCACTTGGGCAATCTTAAAAATATCACTGCAATTGGGATTAGATGAACGTCTCGCAAGCCTATTAGCGTTGACGTTTGTGTTCAGCATCGCAACACCCTATGCCGGTTCGGTCAATACGCATATCTTAGCATTAGCGTGCGTCTGTGGAGCTTTTGTGTTACTCACACGGGATAAAATCACGAATTTACAATCGGTGATATTGGGTTTATTGATGGGTTTTGGATACGGGACCGATCTTGGCACATCCCCTGCATTTATTGTTGCGTTTACCCTTTATGTGATTTTTCGACATTCCTTCCGTGTGTTTATCGGGTATTTTTTAGGTGTTGTTCCGCTTATTCTAGTTCACCACTTTTTGAATTATCAAATTGGTGGAACATTCATGCCCGCAAATGCTAATCCGGCGTATCTCAACTGGCCGGGGTCACCTTTTAACGAATCCAATATGACGGGTGGTTTTAAGCACCCTTCGATTGAAAAATTAGCCCTCTACGCAGGCGATTTACTTTTCGGAAAAAAAGGGTTTCTGCTCCATTTACCGATATTACTCTACGCAAGCTTTGCCTCGTTCCGGTTGCTTTATCGTCATGTGCCGGAATGGAAACTCATTCTCTGCTGCCAACTATTTGCGTTATCGACGTGGACAATTTACGCAGTCTCGTCAAACAATCTTTCGGGACTATGTTTGAGCATTCGTTGGTTTATCCCGTTGATCGCACCGGGGTACGTTATCGCTGCCCTTAGTTTGCGAGAGTACCGGCATCATGCAAAAGATGTGCTAATCCTCGGCATCGGGCAGGGAATTCTCGGCATTGAGGGTCTCTACTATTCGTGCTGGTGGGGCAAACTTCTTCCGTTTTATTGGCCGATTGTTGGAATAACCTTGACAATCTGGGGTTGTTTGAATTTCGTTCGGCTGTATCGTTGGGTTGTTCGGCGTTTTCGTAAACTATAAGTATGTCCAAATTGCAACCCCCTACCGGTGTGAAACCCCTTTCGGTGAGCCAGCTCACCAATCGGGTAAAACAAACCCTTGAGACCGATTTCCTTTCCGTCTGGGTCGAAGGGGAAATCTCCGGCCTCGCACGCCCTTCATCGGGACATATGTACTTTTCGATGAAAGACCCGCAAGCGATTGTGAAATGTGCCCTCTTTCGTGGCGTTGGGCTTCGCATTCGCTTTGAACCACGCGACGGAATGGCAGTAGTTGCTCGCGGGCGTCTCACGGTTTACAACCTTCGTGGCGAATACCAACTGGCTATCGAAGAGATTTACCCGAAAGGGGTCGGCGCTCTCGAATTGGCATTCCGACAACTGTTTGAAAAGCTCAAGGGGAAGGGGTATTTTGAACCTGCTCGCAAACGACCGCTCCCAAGATTTCCGAAGCATATCGGTATCGTGACTAGTCCAAGCGGGGCAGGCTTACGCGATATGCTCGAGATTCTGTCGCGTCGTTGGCCTCTCGCCCGTGTCACACTTTTTCCGACGTTAGTACAAGGGGAAGGTGCTGCCGAGCAAATATCAAATGCCATTAAGCAAGCAAACGATCTTCATCAAGCAAGCCATTTATCGTTAGATTATCTGATTGTGGGACGGGGGGGCGGAAGCCTCGAGGACCTTTGGCCGTTCAACGAGCAACCCGTTGCCGATGCCATTTACAGTTCGCGTTTGCCGATCATCTCGGCGGTGGGACACGAAATCGACGTGACCATTTCGGACCACGTTGCCGATGTTCGGGCCTTGACACCCTCGCACGCGGTAACGGAAAATACACCCGATTTACAGCAGATATTGACGTTCGTTCGCGACTTGAAGGGGCGTTATGCCGAATCTCTTCAAAAGAAGTTGGCCCTGTATAAAGTGCAAGTGAATCGTCTTTCGCAAGCTCGGATATTCCGGCAACCGTTAAGCCTAATTCGAGATTACGAACGTCGCCTCGACGACTTGAAGGAAGACTTGCAAAAATCCCTTGAAACGAAATTCGCCTTGCAGCGGACGCAATTACAGGGCATTGCAGGACGTTTGGAATCGCTAAGCCCGTTGGGGGTTCTCGCACGGGGGTACTCGCTCACACAGAATTCTTCGGGTCAAGTCATCTCGTCAATCGATCAGGTTTCTGAAGGGGATGAGATCGTTACGAGATTGCATCAAGGATCGTTTATAAGTCGGGTGGAGAAAAAAGATGGCTGATTTATCATTGGAACAAGCCCTTGTTGAACTTGAGAGAATCTTACGAATCCTTGAGGATGGTACGGCATCACTTGACGAGAGCCTCACGCAGTACGAACGTGGAATCGGTCTTCTGAAATTGTGCTACTCGCAACTTTCGAGTGCCGAGCAAAAAATCTCCATCCTCGCGAACATCGACCTTGACGGGAAACCGAAACTCGAACCGTTCACCCACTCGACCACTCAAACCGCCGATCAATCGGAAGTGAAACGAACCGCCCCTCGACGCCCACCCGACTCTCCGGGTGCTTATTAGAAAATCAGTTAGCCACTCGTTAAAGTTTGCCATACCCACTTTGCAGGGCGTTCGTTTTTCTCATTGTTTTTTCGCTTTCTCCTAAATTCTCTGCCAAAGGTTCAATTTTAGGGGAGGACAGAAAACGAACCGATTTGCTCATTCATTAAAATGATACTCTCTCCTGAAAGTCGGTGTTAGACTAGATACTCTGGAGAAGAGGCGTGACAGAGAAAGGAACGGCAAACGTAGTGAGGTTGTGGGTCATTCCGACCGCAGTAGGGATTATCGGACTTGTTTTGTCCTTAATTATTCTTTGGGGTTGGGAGGTATTGAACTCGGCTCACACAATGACGCTCCTGTTCACGGTTGGTTTTTGGGTGTTATTGTCGATTCACCTTCTTCAACTCAGAAAAAATAGGCAAGAAATGCCGGTTGGGCAAAGCGGAGGGGATACCTCTTCCCGTGCCGAGATTGATACAGAAGCTGAGGAAGCAAATCGGCGTTATCGTATGGCGGTCGATCATGCGTTAGATGCGATTATTACCTTTAACGATCAACTCAAGATCGAATCTTGGAACCCTGCTGCGGAGCAAATTTTTGGTTGGCAACGGGCCGAGGTTGTCGGTGAATCGCTTGATCGATTCACAACGCTGCCGGTTTTAGAATCTGTTTCCAAGTTTGGCGATACGGATTCGTCATCAATACCATTAAAACAAACCAAACAAGTTCTCACAGGTACCAATAAAAAAGGGGAACGATTTACGATTGAGCTTTCCCTGAGCGAGGGTCGGCTTCAAGGTCGCAAACGCTATGTGGCCTACATCCGAGATATTGAGAATCAGGTCCGTGCCGAGCAACACCTTCGCATGAGCGAAATGAAATTAGATATGGCTATTCGAGCCACGCAACTTGGTGTTTGGGACTGGAATCTTGAAACGGATAACACGACCTTTAGTTATCATTGGATGGCGATGCTCGGTTACGAACCCCATGAATTACCGTCACGACTTTCGACTTTCGATACCCTGTTACACTCAGACGACCGCGAAATGACCTATGGAACAGTTGCAAAACTGATATCCGGTGCAATTCCCTATTACCAAATTGAATTTCGATTGAAGCACAAGCAAGGGCATTGGCACTGGGTGCTTTCTTCTGGGCAAGTAGCAGAGAAATCGGCTGACGGGAAACCGTTACGGATTATCGGTAGTCACACCGATATTCATCAAATGAAACTCAACGAACAATCCTTAATTGCAAGCGAATCACATATCCGCAACGTAATGAATAGCATGTTTGCGTTAGTTGGTATTTTTGATTACAATGGCAACATTATTGAAATAAATCAATCGATGCAGGATCGGTTTCGCTTATCAAATGACGACGTAAAGGGAAAGTCCTTTACCGAAGGGGCATGGTTAGGGGGCGATCCGAGAGTCGCTGAACAAATGGCGGACATCATCAAAAGAGCAAACAGTGGCGAAAAGAGCCGTTTTGATGTCGTCCTTTACGATTCCAATCAACGCCCGTTAAATGTTGATTTTCAGCTTGCCCCCCTGCGTGACCCATCAGGCAAAATCACACACCTAATTGCTTCCGGTGTTGAGATTACGGATCGGGTACGAGTGGAACGTGCCTTGCAGATATCGGAAGCTCGGTTTCATGCGTTCTTTGAGCATGTGCCGACACCCGTTTGGATTGTGGATGATAATTTACGTCATCTTTATGTGAATCAGGCTTATTCGGCCCTGTTGAATCAAACGCCATCCGAGGTGATTGGTCAAACACTCAATGAAATAGCCCGTTCCAATTCAATCCCAACGAAGCCTCAAATTTGGGGAACATCCCGATTTTTAGAATCATCGAAACCGACAACCACTCAAGAAGAAGTGATTGACCAAAACGGAAAACGCTCGCAATTCTTGGTGTATAAATTCATTGTTCCTGACGAGACCGAAACTCAGTTGGCAGCCGGGATTGCAATTGATGTAACCGAACGGGAACAAAAGAAAGCACAACTTGTGCAAGCCTTAAGCGAAAAAGAGACCCTTCTTAAGGAAGTGCATCATCGGGTGAAAAACAATCTTGCAATTACGGCAAGCTTGTTAAATTTCCAATATCGTGGAACCGAAAATAACGAGGTCCGATCCATCCTCACCGAAACCCGCTCACGGATTCGGACAATGGCAACAGTACACGAAATTCTTTACCAATCGGCATCATTTAGTGCTGTTGATCTTCGCGAATACACTCAAAGCCTAACGGAAAAGGTGTTAGAAACCTTCGATGCCAACGGGCGTATCCACCCACAGTTAAGTTTAGATCAATTGGTCGTCAATCTCGATCAGGCGATTCCCTTCGGATTGATATTAAATGAGTTAATCTCAAACTCGGTTAAACATGCCTACCCAATGACCGATCCGGGAAACCTGTATATTCAACTAGAAAAACTTGATCCTAACGTCGCTCAACTGACCGTTGCTAACGATGGAGCATCGCTGCCGGATCATTTTTCGATTGAGAATACCAAGAGCCTCGGCCTACGGCTAATTCGAGATTTATCACGCCAGATTGGGGGTCACGTTCAGTTTGAGCGTCGCCCCAGAACCCGATTTACTGTAAAGTTTAGTTTAATGCAACCCCCAGAGAGCTTACCTGTATGAAATCACATCAGATATTAGTCGTCGAAGATGAGGCTATTCTTGCCGGCGACCTTTCGGACCAAATCCAAGAGCTTGGCTACGATGTTGCAGGTATTTCCGATAATGCCGAGGAAGCCTTTGAGACTGCACGCCAAAAACGCCCCGACCTTGTGTTTATGGATATTAGCCTCAAAGGTGCCAAAGAGGGAAAGGACGGCATCTTTGCAGCCACGCAAATTCGCAAGCATTTGGGTATCCCCATCGTCTTTCTAACTGCCCTATCGGATCACGAAACTTTGGGACGAGCTAAACTTGCAGAGCCGTTTGGCTATTTGCATAAGCCGTGCCAACCTCGGGATATTCGCACGGCTATTGAAATTGCTTTGCATAAGCACCAACGCGAACAAGAAGTCGTCCGCAATGAAAAGCAATTTCGGCAAACGATTGATTCGATTGGCGAAGGGGTCGTTGCGGTGGACGATCAAGGAAAAATTGCGTTATTTAATCCGGCTGCAGAAACTCTGACTGGTTGGAAAAAAGAAGACGCTATTGGTCAACCGGTTGAGCTTGTGCTTCCCTTCGTGGAAAAACGTGATACCGAAACCAACACGCCGGAACTTGCCCCACGCGATACCACACTTATTACCCGCGATGGACGCGAAATCCCTATTTCCGAACGGGTCACCGAGGTCGTGTCGCAGGGCGAAAACAAACAACAGGTGGTGACATTTTGGAATCTTAACAATTCCGAAAATTCGTTCCAATCGCTGTTACGGGCACAAAAATTGCAAAGCCTCGGCAATCTTGCTTCAGGGATGGCCCATGAATTTAACAATCAACTCACACCAATTTTGGGATACACAACACTTCTGAAATCGATGATGGTGTTAGACGATTTCACAACCGAGATTTTTGAATCGATTGAAGAATCGATCAATCGTATTTCTAACATTACTCGGCAAATGCTCAGTTACGCCGGCAAGAATCGCTCGGAACTCATTCCAATTGATATTAACTATCTCATCAAGAACTCACACGAATTAATTAACATTAGTGCAACCAAGAAAGTTCACTTTGTCACCAATCTCGGAGAGGACCTGCCACAGTTCGACGCGAACCCACAAGATATTCAACAGATATTGCTCAACCTTCTTTCAAACTCGGTAGAGTCGTTTGAAAACAAAGGGGGACAAATAACCCTTTCAACCAATGCAGGGCATTACACTGCCGAACAATTACGTTCTCCGTTCCTTGAGGTGCAACCCCTCGGCGGTCACTTTGTCCATCTCCAAGTGAAGGATAACGGACCGGGTATCCCTGCGAAATTCGTATCGCAGATTTTCGATCCCTTCTTCACGACGAAATTCCCCGGACGTGGACTTGGTCTTGCTGTTGTGTTAGGTATCATCGGGCATCACAATGGCTCGATTCAAGTGGACTCGAACCCCAACACCGGAACGCAATTCGACCTGTATTTTCCCGTTGCAAAAGTGTCGTAATTTACGAAGACGTGAACTATTCCCCATCCCAATTCAGGCGGGCGGCGTTGAAGACTGGTCCATCGGTGCAGACCCGTCTATAATCCCAGCCCGATTCTGTTTTGACCTTTGTCACGCAACTGAAGCAAGCGCCGAAACCACATGCCATTGGTGTTTCGAGTGAGACGTGGCATTCGCGTTCGTTTTCTTCGCAGAGCTTGGCAAGGGCGTGCAACATCGGTTCGGGCCCACATCCGATAACAGGTCCGGGTGGCATTTCTTCGGCAAGTAATTCGGTGACTCGTCCGTTAAACCCCTGTGAGCCGTCGTCGGTTGCCATTCGTACTTTCACACCGGCACTCAAGAAGTCCTCTAACCCCGCAAGGTATTCTGCGGAGCGAACCCCGTAGAAGAGGGTAACTTTTTGGGCCGTTTGTTTCGGTGCTTCGTTGGCGTAGCCCGTCTTGCCGAGAAGTTGCTTGGCATAGGCAAAGAAAGGGGTCTGCCCAATTCCGCCTGCTACAAGGTTCACATTCTCTTGTTCGCCGAGGTCATAAAAACCGTTGCCGAGTGGCCCCCAGACTTCAATCTCTTCACCCACGCGCATTTCGGTGAGCATGTTGGTCATTTTGCCCACGACGAGATAAACGATATCGATAGCTTCGGGTTCGCGGTGCATGTTAAACACCACATCGTAAAGGGCAAAGGGTCGCCCCAAAAGGGGATCGGTACGATTCGGGATTTTGAGCATCACGAATTGGCCGGGCCGAATGCTGGCAGCGATGTCGGGGCAGTCGATGCGAATGCCCCAAGTCTTGGTTGCCATTTCCTGATTGGAAAGAACCATACCCGTATACTGAAACATTACGCCTGACCTGTGGGAGTTGCTTTGGCAGTGGGCTTCACGGTGTTGGGTCGCGTTTGGGCAAACCGTTGTAAGCTCTGAATTTCCAGCAAACTTAACTTACGCGATTTCCCTTTTGGCAACCGGTCAAGCCAAATCGGTCCAATCGCAGTGCGACGTAAACGCAACACTTTGTGACTGAGTTTGGCGAGCATGCGGCGTATCTCGCGATTCTTTCCTTCGCAAAGAACGATTCGCAGCCAAGTACTTTGGCCGTCGTGTTTGAGACGTTTGACCGATTTCGCTTTCACACGACCGTCGGAAAGCCAAACACCCGTCAAAAGTTGATTTAAGTCCGTCGGTGAAGGGTCACCCGCAACCAGAACCTCGTAAGTCTTCGGGATGCCAAACTTCGGATGGGTGAGCTTTTGGGCTAAATCGCCATCGTTGGTCATCAGCAATAAGCCTTCGGAATCTTCGTCCAAACGTCCAACGGTATAGACTCGTTGGTCCACATGGGGAATGAGGTCGATTGCACGGGGACGCCCTGCCGGATCGTGATTCGTGCACAGGTAGCCGCGAGGTTTATTCAGTAGCCAATAGACGAGTTTCTCGGCGTGGATGAGCACATCATCGACGTAGACTTTGTTTTTATCGGGGTCGATTTTGACACCCAAATCGGTAACTCGTTCGCCATCAACCTTGACGCGACCTGCTTCAATCAGGGTATCGCAATGACGTCGAGAACCTACGCCCGCATGGGCCAAAAATTTATTGATACGTTCCATAACAGATCATTATAGCAGGAAATCAGGGGTCGGGGTTCGGGAATCGGGGTTCGGGAATCGGGAAAGGCAAAAAATCTTCGGCCGAGGACTGGGGATCGGGGATCGGGAACCGGCAAAGGCAAAAGACACCTCAAGTATCGCCCCGCCCCCACGCGCCAAACGCTTCGCGTTTGTCTTGGGACAGGCGCGGCTATTCGGGACGCCCTTTCGGGCTCAGCACTTTTAGGGTTTAGCGAAACCAGAGCATTTCGGGTTGAACCCAAATACAACAAGTACTTAGGTCCTCCGTACCGTTGGCTTCATGTAGCCC
>VYLT01000263.1_pt1 | contig 12932 bp, 9 predicted proteins | sample 5114261 | NCBI WGS metagenome assembly VYLT01 (sample SAMN12291815, study PRJNA351875) | freshwater metagenome | isolation source: freshwater lake | place: USA: Michigan, Little Long Lake | collected 2011-07-12 | reverse complement strand
TTATTCCGGTTGGCGATAATCGGTTGCGCGTCGATTTCCAAAAACCCTTTACCGAACCGCCCAGCGTGCAAGTGAAAATCGTCGAACGCGACGCCCCCGAAATGAAGCTCGAAGTGATCGAACGCCGTGCCGATTACTTCATTGTGCAAACTCCCCCTGCTTCCTTCTTCAAGAAAGAATATACTTTACGGTACACTGCCACCGGTAAACGGTAAATCTTCGGCTCTTGGGAAGTGATGTGCATCTTATCGCATTGGTTGAATCGGTCGATCATGTTTGTTGTCGGTATCGCCTTCGTGCTTTTCTTCCTGCTCTCACCTCGGCTGGTCACACAGTCGAACTCCTGCCGATTCCGCGTGATTTGCGAAGCCGTTGGCGTCTCCCCTCGAAGCTACGCCATGCCGACGGGGTGATTCTTCTTCGCAAGCTCCTGAGTGCTTGGGAAATCCGACGTATTCGCAAAGCGACCCCCCGATTCATTTTCGATATCGATGATGCCGTTTGGCTACGCGATTCTTATTCCCCCAAAGGGTTGCACGACCCCAAACGCCTACGCCGATTTACAGCGATTGTGAAGTGTGCTGACCTTGTCGTCTGCGGGAATTCGTTTTTGCAAAAGCAAGCCCATTCACTCGGAGCAAAAGAAACCCTTGTCATTCCGACGTGCGTCGAACCGAAAGACTATCCCCTTGCAGAACATCCACAAGGCCCAAGTACCCTTGTCTGGGTCGGTTCCTCAGCAACGCTCAAAGGTTTGGAACAGGAACGCAACCTTTGGGAAAAGATAGGAGGTGCTATTCCCGATTTGCGTTTGAAGCTTGTTTGTGATCGTTTCTTGAAGCTCGATTCGATGCCGGTGATAGAAGCCCGCTGGTCAGAAGCCTCTGAGAAAACCGATATTGCAAGCAGTTCCATCGGGATCGGTTGGATACCCGATGACGATTGGAGTCGCGGAAAGTGTGGCCTCAAGGTGTTGCAATATCTCGCAGCAGGGCTACCCGTCGTGACCAATTCGGTTGGCGTGCATCCCGAAATGGTCATCCCTAATCAAACGGGTTTCTTGGCGAACACCCCCGATGAGTGGATAGATGCCATTCGAGAACTATCGGAAAAACCCGAACTTCGTCGCACCCTCGGTAGCAACGGGCGGAAGCTGGTGGAGGAACGTTACTCGGTCGAGAAAGGGGCCGAACTTTGGAACGGGGCACTTAGGGGGTTAGCGAAAATCAGCAAGCCGATTGAATGGCACTTTGCTCCAAACGTCACCCCGTTTGAATTAAATCTCGATGTCGAAAAAGAGGCAGGGCGTGTAACGGTGATTAAGCACGGCAAGCACCGCACGGTCTACAAGGTGATGCTTGCGAATGGTCAGACGGTCTATTGGAAGCACTGTCGTTTGAATGGTCCGCGTGCGTGGTGGCGAGAAATACTACGCGGTCCGAAAGCCCGTTTGGAATTCGATAAAGCCCTTGAGTTACACAAACGGGGTATCCAGACGATTGAGCCGTTAGCATGGGGGAAGTTTCCGGGACGTTATCCGAAGGGGAGTTTCCTGATTACAAAGGAGCTTGAAGAGGCTATCCCATTGGATGTGTATCTCGAACGCCCGTTGAGCGTGCAAGAACGATTCGCCGTGAATAAGAGCCTTGCGGAGTTTTTCGCCAAACTTCACCGCGAAGGGATCACCCACCCCGACCCACACCCCGGAAACTTGTTGATAAAGACCGATGGAACCTATTCACTTTTCCCGATTGACTTGCACGATCTGGAAATACGAAAATCTTTGCATCCGGGTTACCAATTCCAGAATCTTGTACTTCTGAATCGTTGGTTTGCCCTTCGTGCAACACGGAGTGATCGACGCCATTTCTGGAAACACTATTTGAATGCGGTCGGCCCAACCGAGCTCACTCGAGATAACATCCGGATGATTGAATCGATTACTGCCGAATCCAATTTCGATCTCTGGGAAAAGCGAAACCTTCGCACATTGGGTAGCAACCGCTCGTTTCAGAAAGTACGGCGGGGGGACCTTCGTGGGCACATGATCCGAGGACTTCCTACGGAAGTCCTCGAACCTCTATTGCAAAATCCCGACGCTTTCTTTGAGACGGGAAAACTCCTGAAAAACTCACGTTCTTCTGCCGTCGCCGAAATCTCATTCACAATCAATGGGGTGACTCAAACGTTTATTTGGAAGAAATTCAAGCTCACCCACTGGTACGACACTTGGACAAACCTTGTGCGATATTCTCCGGTTATGCGAGCGTGGCGTAACGGGCATTCGCTTGCTGAACGTCAATTTCCTACGCCGACCCCGTACCTTGTGCTGCAACGATATTCCGGCAATCGTCCCGGCGAAGGGTACATCCTCTGCGAGAAGATACCCGATGCTCTTCCCCTTAACGAGTGGTGGACAAAGACAAATGAGCTTGATGCCCGTCGCACGTTACTGTTTCAACTCGGTATACTCATCCGCCAAATGCACGAACGAGGGTTCTTGCATCGTGACCTGAAAGCCCCAAACATTCTTGTCACGAAAACGGGTCAACTGGTGATTCTCGATGTAGTCGGCGCCCAACGACGATACCCATTATCAAATGCAGATAGACTCAAAGATGTTGGTAGACTTGCGACGAGTGCATTGATGCTCAAGGTGAGTGCAACGGACAAACTCCGGTTTGTGTGGATGTACACCGGCTGGGGGCTATACGGCAAGGGTGGTTGGAAAGAGTGGTGGGCAGAAGTTGTCCAATGGGTACGCTTCAAGATCGAAAAGAACAAGGAGAAGGGACGCCCGTTGAGTTAAGTTCGTCCTACCCCCTCGGTAAATGCAGCACCAATGGTTCTAACGCATCCGCGAGTTTCTCGCAGGGTACATCATACATCAAATCGGTTGCGATCTTTGGTTGGGGGCCAGTTTTGCCGTTGATGTAAACATGTGCTGCATCGACGACTTGGTTATTCACACGCGAACGACACCCTTGCAAGCCGATGGTGCTGACTTGGTGTAGGCCGCAGCTTGAGGGGCAACCCGACCAATGGATAGATAGGGGGAGGACTTTCCTTCCCTTTGTGCGGTGCTCTAATTCTCGTGCGACGGAAAGGGCATAGGCTTTGGTGTCGATGAGGGCTTGGTGGCAATAATCATTTCCGGTGCAGACCACAAGCCCTCGCATGATGGGCGACGGGTCGAACGAGAGTTCTTGCAAAATCGGTTCAAGTTTGAACTCTCCGAGACGGCTTTCGGGAATGTGCGGAACAATCACGTTTTGGCCGACGGTCATGCGTAAATCGCCGTTGCCGTATCGTTGTGCAAGATCGGCAATCGCTCGCATTTGCACTGTGGTAATACGCCCTGCAGGGACGAGTAACCCTGCGTAGAATTTTTGCTCTTCGCCGATGACCAGTTTCTGTGGGTGAATCCCGATGTGGTCGGCGTGCATGTCGGTTTTGCGAAGATCGGCTCCGGCTCGCGGGAGTTTTTGACCCATTCGTTTTTCGATTTCGGCTCGATACCAACGAATGCCCTTATCTTCGAGAAGGAAGTAGAGACGGGCACGGGTTCGCAGTTCGCGTGGCCCATATTCGCGGAAGACATTCGTAATCTCAAGGGTAATTTTGGCCCCTAATTCTAACGGAACCCAGACATCCAACGGGGTCGAAGGTCGATAACCGCCGGAACCTTGCTTCCCGCCGATATACACGTTGAACCCTGCCACACCCTCTCGCTCTGCGGGAAGAAGGGAAATATCTTGGGTCTCGGCGTGGGTACAATTTTCCAGACATCCCGTGATAACGATGTTCAACTTTCGCGGAAGATTGGTGTAGGCTTTGTTGTGCAGAATCGCCTTGTCGAACTCTTCGCAAACGTCAGTCGGATCGAAGGCTTCATTCGGGTTGAACCCACTGATCGCACACGAACTAATCCCGCGAATGCTATCCATACCCGTTTGAACGCTAGAAAGACCAACGGCTTCGAGTCGGTTCCAAATCTCAGGGGTATCGCCGAGAGTGAACCAACGCAGTTGCAGTTGCTGTCGCGTGGTCAGGTCGCAGAAACCTTTGCCGAATTCGTCGCCGAGGTCTGCGAGTGTGCGGAATTGCAAGGCATTGGTACGCCCTCCGATAAAACGAACCCGCATCATAAAATGGCCCGGTGTCGGCTTGCGGAAGAAAAGACCACTCCACTTGGCCCGTTGTTTATCGTCTTCGGTCATCCCCTTCCAGTTGTTCGTCTCTGCAAGTTCGAGAAGTCGAGGTTGAGCATCGAGTCCGTCGAGTTCTTCCTTCATCACTTCGATTTTGTTTTTCGGTTTCGGTGCTTTGGTTGACCCTTCGGGGGCATAGGCTTCGATGAGCTTGGCAACTGTCGATTGACACGATCCGCAACCCGTCCCTGCTTTGCACACCTTGCCCACATCGCCGACACTACAAGCCCCACTTTGAATGGCAAGGACGATCTTTCCCTTGCTCACGTCGTTGCAATTACAAATGCGTTGGCTATCGGGAATCGCTTTCGGGTCGGCCCCCACTTCTTCGCTTGCGGTGAGAAGTTCCAGTGCGGATTGATCGAGTTTTTCACGGGCTTTGAAAGCGTTGAGTAACATCCCCCCGTCGTCCGATTGACCTAAGAGAATCGCCCCTTCGAGATACCCGTCTTTGAGAACGAACTTTTTGTAAATGCCCTTTTTCGGGTCGAGGTGAGTCACGATTTCCACGTCTGGTGAAGTCGGGTTCACATCACCCATCGAAGTGAGATCGATCCCCATAACCTTGAGGGTCGTCCCCAACCGACTGCCGGTGTATTTGCTTTGATTGTGATTCGCAAGGGTGTGGGCAGCGACCTTCGCCATTTCCCAAACGGGTTCGACTAACCCATACACACGCCCTTGATGTTGGGCACATTCGCCAATCGCAAAAACCGACGGGTTCGACGTTCGCAAGGAATCATCAACGACGATTGCCCGTTCGACCTGTACGCCACTCTCTTTGGCAAGTTCGACATTCGGACGAATTCCGCACGAAATAACAACCATATCGGTTTCAAGAATGGAACCATCTTGGAACTTAACCCCGCAGACTTTACCATCTTCGCCAACAAGCTCCGACACACCCAAACCGGTGCGAACATGCACGCCCATATCTTGCATCTTTTTCTTGAGCAAGGCTCCGCCAACGGGATCGAGTTGCGCCCCCATCAGATAGGGGGCCACTTCAATCACAGTCACTTCAACGCCGTGTGCGAGCAACCCTTTGGCGGCCTCCAAACCCAACAATCCACCGCCAAGAACAATGGCTCGATCACACTCGGCAGCGTAGCCTGCAATCTCTGTGCAATCCTCTAACGTGCGAAAGACAAAGACCCCCTTCTGATTCGCTCCGGTCATGGGCGGGACAAACGGACGCGAACCCGTTGCCAAAACCAGATAGTCATAAGGCTCAACAATGTTGCGTGTGCCGACCGCTTCCCGTTTTTCGAGATCGATCTTTTCGACGCGAATCCCTGCATGAACCTTCACTTGGCGTTCGTGGTACCAATTCAAAGAGTTCGTCCAAAGTTGCGAAGGGTCGTGGTCCCCCCCAAGAACGTGAGATAGCAAAATTCGGTTATACGTCCCGTGTGGCTCTGCACCGAACATGCGAATCTCAAATCGCTCCGGCGCAACGTGCAGAAGCTCCTCGACAAACCGAGCCGCAGCCATACCCGTACCCACCACGACAACAGAAGGGCGTTTTACTCGAACATTCATGCTGGTATTCACAAAATAAGGTTAGACGGTAACGGGTTGGGTTGTTTTGCGGGCGGCACGTTCTTGGACTTTGATTTTGAAGACCACCAGATGCAGCCAGATGATGCTGACGCCGGTAAGTGCAAGTAGGGCGAAGAAGGCCGCTTGGGGGGAGCCTGTTTCGCGGCTTAATGTGCCGAAGGCTTTGGGGAGGAAGAAGCCACCCAATGCCCCGAACATGCCCACAAGTCCGCCAACAGCACCGACATCTTTCGGGAAATAGTTCGGGATGTACTTATACACGCTGGCTTTGCCGATCCCCATTCCGACGCCGACGATAAACAGCAACGCCGTGAAACCCCAGACGTTTAGGTTCACCATCGAACTTGGTAAGCAGAGGGGAATCGTTGCTAATGCAATCGCCCACAAGGTCAAGACCGTGACTGGTCGCGGGCCGAATTTGTCCGAGAGATACCCACCGAGCGGACGGAGAAGGCTTGCAGGGAAGATAAACAGGGCCGTCATCAAGGCTGCTGTGCGAAGGGCTTCATCTTTGGGAAGGTCGCTATAGAAGTTGCTTACATAGTACGAAGGAAGCCATCCCGAAAGTGCAACATAGGCACCGAAGACCACCACATAATAAAGGGAGAATCGCCACACTCGAAGATACGCCAACGGTTTGAGCGTTTCAACGAGGGAACGGCCTTGCCCCGGTTTGCGATCCATCTTGGGAGCAATCAAGATCACCGCAACGGCCATCACTACAAGCAAGACCGAATAGAACACGGGTATCACACGCCATCCGCCCGGAATCACTCCGCCGAGGTATCCCCCTGCTGGCACAAGAGTGAATATCCCAGCGTAGAAAAGCAACAGGAGTTTCGTACCCGATGCCCCGACGTTACCCGCCCCGAACACACCGAGGGCAGTTCCCTTTGAACTTGCGGGAAACCATGCCGAGTTCCACGCAATGCCCACCGTGAACGAATTCCCTGCAAGGCCAAAGAGTGCAGCACAGATCAGAAGTTCGGGGTAACTCGATGCCTGCGAAAGCCAATAGGTCGGGATTGCAGAGACGAGTAGCAGCAACACCATCATGTTACGCCCACCGTATTTATCTGCCCAAATTCCGAAATTCAAACGTAATAACGAACCACTTAGAATCGCGACTGCAAGCAACCATTCAAACCGAATGTCGATAGTCTTTTTCGCTTCTTCTGCCGAAAGGGTGCTTGCAAGTTCGCCGAGCATCAGTTGCGGATCTTGCTTGAGTTTCACCCCAAGCACACCGAGCATCAACCACACGGCAAACATAATCGTGAACGCAACGGTCGAAAGCCAAAGCACCCGTTGACGAGGCCCCGCCGGTTCGATGCTCGATACAGACATGAAACGAAACTCCTAAGACGACGAACCGAAAAAGCCGGGGCCGAAGACCCCGGCTAAGAGAAAGCCCCGTTGGGGCTAAAGACAGAAAAACCGTTGCTTGCGCACCGGTCTAACAAAACCAAAACACCTGCTTTTTAGCCCCAACGGGGCTTCGTCTTAGACGGGGTCTTCGGCCCCGGCTTGCTTCGCCAGCGTTTATACCGGTCGCAGTTCGCCGACCGTTCGCGGTTCACCACTGTCTCCACTCCCCACGCTTGCGACTACCTTCACCAACTGCGCTGCACAATGCTTCAACTCGGGTTGCTTCGAGATTTTGTCGAAGGCCGAGGTTGTGAGGTAATTCAGCGAGTTACCCTCGCCGAATAAATCGCCCCAGTGGAAGGGGACGAAGATCGTTCCTTGTGGGATACCTTCGTGAACGACGACGGGGAGTTGAATGCTACCGCGACGGGTCGATATTTGTACGGCATCACCGTTTTTGACTTCGAGTTTGTCGGCATCGGGTGGAGCGATTTCGACGTAGGGAGCCGGATCGCGTGCCATGAGCTTTTCAGCTTTGCTTGTGCGAGTGAGTGTGTGCCAGTGGGCGTAGATGCGACCCGTTGTGAGAACGAATGGGAATTCGTCGTCGGTCAATTCTTGTGGGGCTTGGTGTTGGCGTGCAAGAAAGACTGCACGGGTATCTTGTGTGGGGAATTGTTGATCGGTATAGCGTCGTTTTGTGCCGTAGCTAAAGGTATCGGGGCAAGGCCATTGCAACGAAATCCCGTCGTTCAAGCGGGCCGAGGTCATCCCTGCCATGTCGCAGGGACGGCCTTTGGTTAACCGAATGAACTCATCCCAGACCTGCGAATTATCCCGATAATCAAACGAGTCTCCGAAACCCATCTTGGCAGCGAATTTCGTCAGCACTTGCCAATCGGGGATGGCTTCGCCGGGTGGCTCCCACATCTTGGGAGAACGGGAGACCATTCGTTCGCTATTCGTGCTTGTCCAAGATCGTTCGCCCCATGAAGCAACGGGCAAAATCACATCGGCGAGTTGAGTTGTTTCTGTGGGGTGATAGGCATCGGACACGACGACGATTTCGGCATTCTCCAACCCGCGACGCACTTGATGCAGATCGGGAAGAGAGACCATCGGGTTCGTAGCAGCGATCCAGATTCCCTTGAGGGTTCCCTGTTCGAGAGATTGGAACATCTCAACGGCACTAAGTCCCATTTTCGGTTGGATGGAACCCGGATTCAGACCCCAGAACTTTTCGACTTCGGCTCGGTGGATTGCATTTTCTGCAAAACGATAGCCCGGAAGCTGGTGGCACAAAAGCCCACACTCACGGCCCCCCATTGCATTCGGTTGACCCGTCAAAGAGAAAGGTCCCGCTCCCGGCTTCCCGATTTGACCTGTAAGAAGGTGTAGGTTTATCAGGGAATTGTTCTTCCATACTCCAACCGTGCTTTGATTCATCCCCATGCAATAGAAACTCAAAAACCCCTTCGATTTTCCGATGAGTTGGGCAATCTTGGTAATCGTCTCCAACGGGATTTGCGTTTCTTGCACAAGGTCGGCGAGAGGGGTTTCCATCAGTTGGGCAACGTATTCGATAAACCCTTTAGTACGCATCCCGATAAAGTCTTCGTTGGCCTGTCGATTCTGAATCAGCAATCGGCCAATCGCATTCAGGAAAGCAATATCCGAACCCGATGCAAGGGGAACGTGAATATCGGCAATCGCAGCGGTTGCGGTCTTGCGCGGATCGACGACGATAATTTGAAGATTCGGGCGTTCCTTTTTCTCTGCCCGTATCCGGTCAAACGTCACCGGATGAGCTTCCGCCATATTCGAGCCGATAATCAAAATCACATCGGCATAGTTAATATCTTCGTAACACGTCGGCGGGCCATCGCTCCCTAAGCTGGTGACGTAACCTGCCACCGACGATGCCATACACAAACGGGAATTAGAATCGGTATTGTTCGTACCAATGAAGCCCTTGAAGAGCTTGCAGATAAGGTAGGACGTTTCCGAATCGAGTTGCCCACTGCCATAAAAGGCAACGGAATTAGGGCCGTGTGTTTGAATCAGGCTTTGGAAACGGGAAGCCACATGATCGAGGGCACGATCCCACGAGGCACGCGAAAAGCTATCGTTACGAGAGTTTCGCAAGAGGGGATACTTCGCTCGATCTGGACTGTTGACCGTTGGCCCGAGTTGCGCCCCCTTTGCACACAATTTGCCGAGGTTGGCTTGAGCGAGTTCGACCCCACGAATTTTCGTGATCTGCTGACCATCCCCTTCAACGCGAAGTTTACAACCCACCCCACAGTAAGGGCAGATCGTTTCACCCAAAATCGCCAAAGGTAAAACTCCATTTTTGAAGTTGGGGTCTTCCTACGCAATCACCATACCAAACCTAACGAAGTAGGAAACTTCGAGAAAAACCCGAGAAAAGAGATATTTTGACGTCGAGATAATTTTAACGAGTGCCCAGAAGTGCAACAATAACTGCTACGAAGTGGGGCATACATGGAAGGCGAACGAGCGTTGCAAACTGGTGCGGGGTCGGTTATATTAAAATCAAGAGCCATGCGTTGGAGAAGGCAACCAATGACTACCTATTTTACCGATCAAGTTACGACATCGAAGAATCAGGATGCGGAATCGAGTGATCAAATCGAGAATTTCCTGAAAGAAATATACACCCTTTCAAGTGTTGGCGAAACGGATGATGCAGGCTTTAAGATTTTCGACGAGCTTGACCAGCTTCCTCAGAAAGGGCAATTTGATCTTTGCGACGAAATGCTAAAACGAATCGACGTGGACTTGCTCGATACCAAACTCATGAGATCATTTTTGAGTATTACATTTCCTGCAAAATCGAAACTCTCAGAAACACCGGCACTTTTCAAACGAATCGAAACCAAGATGATCCAGATACGAGGGGAGGGAGAAAACGAACAAGATTATCGGATCGCTTGAGTAGCCCAAACATGGAAACAAGCCGTTTTTGTCACCCGCCAGACCCTCCGCTTGCCATTTTCATCATGCGAACGCAGGACGGTTCGCATACCGGTCTTCTGTTTCAATTCAATGATGCAACGATTATTCAAGACCTTCTCTGGCACGAAAAATTTCGGAGTTCACCTTGCGAAAATAAACCGCATTTTGTGACCGTCGTTCTGGAACCTGAGCAAGAACGCGACGTGCGGATGATGTGTAAACTCATTCACGAACGACAAAACCAAACAGGATCAACCGAAAGATATCGTATCCCGTATGCCTTCAGGTACACCAATAACGCGCACATCAACCTAGCTACAGGCTAGGTGAATCTTGTTTCTGTCGAGTACACTTACGAGTAGATGCCAGCCAACAAGTGGCTCAACAGAACTGGAAAATTTTGGGAATTCCATTGTAGCCTGTTGAGGTGAGCAGAATGGTACGCTAAGCTTTTGCTTCACAGATTCTTCATTATTGCTTTGATAACCGGCTTCCTAAAAATTAATTTTTGCATCGCTACGCAACCGAGTTGTGACTATTTGGTTGAGTGGGTATAATACTGATGGTGGTGAGTGTTTGGGTTGCAACCATACAAAGATTATTTGTCCAGAGGAGAGATGCTAAGTGAGCGAGGGATCATTAACGGATCACGAAAAAGAAGGCGTCAAATTCCTCGACCGTGACTTTGCACAATGCTTTCAACAGATGCGTCACTACGATGGACAGATTGTAGATATTTGCAAATTTTCCTTCACCGGCTACATCGCGGTTGTTGGAACAGGTTTAGCTCTCTACAAACACGGCAACGAACGAAATATCGACTATACCCTTCCGTCAGTCGCTATCTTGTGCTTGGCGGCGATTTTTGGATTTATTCTTCTTGGATTGGTTGTACGCAATCGGGTGTACTTTGTTATTGTTGCTCGGTATGTCAACGAACATCGCGGATTTTTTCTGAAAGACAAACCGCTCGGATTTGCAAACGAATCAAAGATGTTTACAAATTTTGCCTATCCCCCTTACTTCAGTTGGTTGAGCTCGCAATCTTGGTTGATCTACGTGATAATAGCGTTGAACGCAGCAATGATTGCTGTGGCTACGTTTCTTATCTGCATTGAGAACAAATCCGATTATTGGCTGTGTCTGCGGTGGGGTGTTTTTATGTTTTTAAGTCTTGCGGGAGTGCAGTTATTCACATCGGTAAGGTACCTTAAAAAGCGAGATCAAAAATCTGCTTCGGTCGCTTTATGGGGAAATAATCAGAATAGCTCCAACGTTGATAACCCACCCACGAATGGTTCTGGAACCGCTTTAGAACATAATGAATCCAATCGAAAAAGTCTACATCGAGGAGAATCTTGATGATGCTCGAAGTGAAAATTTGGGACGTTGATCACGGCAGCGCCGCATACATCAAAACGCCAACCGGTAAACATATTGTTATAGATCTTGGGGTCGGGGATATGTCGTCAGGGACAGAGTTCAGTCCCCTTACTCAACTGTGGCGGCATCAAATTACACAAATTGACCAACTGATTATCACACACCCACATCGTGACCACCTCGACGACATTGGACTAACGTCACACGTTAAACCTATGAGACTCTTCGCAAACCGAAATATCCTCGAAGAGTACATCAAAAACGGTAACAAAAGTACCGATCAAGACATCATCCAACAGTACGCAAACCTTCTCAGATCTTACAACAATCCGGTTCCTGAGGCAGAGGCCCTTAGCAACACAAATTTTTGGGGCTGTGAAATTCAAACTTTTACCCCCGTTTATTCTGGCCCAAACTTGAACAACTACAGTCTTGTGACCGTTGTTGGTTATGCGGGATCGAAGATCATCATTCCTGGTGATAACGAAGGAGCTTCGTGGAAAAGTCTTTTGGAACAACCAAAATTCGTCGAGGCCATCAAAGGAACTGACATATTCGTGGCGTCTCACCACGGCCGAGAAAGTGGTTTTTACGGTGAGCTTTTCGATCACTTTAAGCCCTCTTTGGTAGTCATTTCCGACACGAATCACGGTGATACGAGTGTCACCGGGAACTATTCTTACCACGCCACAGGTTGGAAGGTTAAGAAAGGCTCAACAGGTCAACTTGGAGCCACCAAAAGTTACTGTTTGACAACGAGAGTTAACGGCACAATAACGATAAAATGCGGTCAAAATCTGAACCAGAGAAATTATCGGGAAGTCTCCACAGAGATTTAGCTGTCAAAAACTTCAAAAAACGCTTTCCCGACGCTAATTACGTCATAAGAACAAGTTGTTGCACCACAAGTTACCAAACCCAGATCGAAGCCCAGTATCTTATATTTATTGGTGACCTACTTCGGTTCCAAAAAGCTCACATAATCAAATGCCCGATCAATCCACGATTGAAGCTGCTCGTCTTCCTCAAGGGCGACGAAATCGACTAGCACCCAACCTCGCATCGGTTTGCCTGTCGGGTCGAATTCGGAGACGTAATCCTCGAGAAGGATTTCTTCGTAGCGATCAGGACCGACTCGCACGATGAGGGAGTCTTTCCAAATGCCGACAAGGATGTTCCCGTTCAGGAAAAAGCAAACCCCGCCGAACATCCTTTTTTCAGAAATGCCTGCCCGCCGACCAATCAGGTCACGCACACGATCCGCTAAGATTATGTTAAAAGGCATCTCTTGGACCTACGACATGATTTCGTTCAGCAAGTTTCCATGCACGTCGGTTAAACGACGGTCGAGGCCGTTGTAGCGGACGGTGAGTTTGGTGTGGTCGAAGCCGAGTAAATGTAAGACGGTGGCGTAGAAGTCCCAGACAG
>VYLT01000262.1_pt1 | contig 12948 bp, 8 predicted proteins | sample 5114261 | NCBI WGS metagenome assembly VYLT01 (sample SAMN12291815, study PRJNA351875) | freshwater metagenome | isolation source: freshwater lake | place: USA: Michigan, Little Long Lake | collected 2011-07-12 | reverse complement strand
TAAATCTGGGTGTAAGAATCGAGTGCCGGTCGCGGATTGAGAAACACCATACCGCAACGCCGACACCGCACCGCAAGGAAGCTATCGGGACATGTGCGATATTCAAAGTCTTCGCCAACCCCTATCGGGTCAACGTCTTCAACACCGCACAGACAACAAAGCGCAGGTTCAGTGCGAATGGGTTTGGTGCATTCGACCTTCAGAGGTGATTCAAGGAGTGTGTTCATAAGTTTGGTGGGAGGCAGTAGCATCATCGGCGGATGATGTATTCAATCATAAGAACGGATTATTAAAAGAGAATCCGCCAAGAAATTTGAAAAGATGAAAGAATAACTTATGATTCGAGGCGAAATGCTATCGGGTACGGGCGAAGATGTTAGACAGAGTAAAAGGGAGAGGACACGGGTTGAGATGTGGGGTGAAAAGGAGGGCACGAGGAATCGACGGAGCGAATACAATGAACCGTGTAGCTTCAAAGGGTGATTAAGATGTCGAAACCTATTTCCTTACTCTTGGTTCTGTTGTTTGGATTTCTAAGCAGCAAATTTTGCGTGGCAGAGGGGCCAAAGGAATCGGTTGTCTACCGAGGACTTCGGGGAATCGATGCTGATAACGTTCGCCACTTACAAGTCGATCAATCAGGTCGGTTGGTTTCAAAGGGAATCTTCCCCTATGAAGACAATGCCCTCAAAGACATACTCAAACAAGTTACTGAGGGAAATAGCATTTTGGCCCTCAGCATAATCCACGCTGATAAGACTTCGATAAAAAGTCTTGAATCAGCTATCGACAGAATCGAATCCCTTTTGCCAAAAGATTCAAAGATAACGATTCACGTGATTCGTTAAGAAACCGAGAGCCAGAGGAGAAAAAGCATGGCGAAAATTGTGATTTCTTTTGATCAACCCCCAGACCAATCTGACGATACACTCCATTTTTCAAATCCCGGAGCCACAGCATTCGGTAAGGGGTTTGTAGAAGTAACCCCCGAAGACTTAGACGACCAGATTCAAGATCAACTCAAGGATATGAAAACCCAAAAGAAGGGGATATTCCAACTCGTTCTGCGCCTGAAAGGAGATTGTGAGATAAAGACAATCATTGCGTTCGTTGAGCGACGAGCGAAAAAGTTACCGAAGGATACTCAACTTGTTTTGTATTTTGATGTCAAGAAATAGAACAAGTTAATCTACACCCATCATCCCGTCACTTCCCAGCCTTTGCGGTATTCCTTCTTGATAAGAGCGTCGGCTTCGGGGAGGTCTTTGGCTTTGAGCTTTACGGCATCCCATTCGATGGCTTTGCCGAGTCGGAAGGAAACCACGCCGAGCAACACGGCTTCGGTGAGGGTTCCGGAATAGTCGAAGTTGCAAGTTGTCGGTTTACCGGCTTTGGCAGCTTCGATCCATTCTTTGTGGTGGCCGATACTGTTTGGAATGCTCATGTCAGGTTTGGCTCCTTGCAATTCCTTTTCGATAATCAGGTAACTGCCGTATGTTGCCAGCATCGAGCCTTTTTCGCCAACGAACAACGAGCCATCACCCCATTTCGGGAAGTTGGCATTCTCGAATTGTTTGGGTCGCTTGCCCCCGTCGTACCAAGTCAGCGTAACAGGGGGGAGCTTCTCGCGTGCAGGGAATTCGTATTTGCAAATGGCATATTCCGGAGCCGTGATCGGATCGGGTTTCGGGCCGGTTGCTTCGACCTTCGAGGGGTGGCGCAAGTTCAACGCCCAGAATGGTAGGTCCATATGGTGGCAGGCCATATCCGCAAAGGTTCCGCCGCCGAAGTCCCAATAGCGACGCCAGTTAGCAGGATGATACCCCGACGAGTAATCGGTCTGCGGAGCGCCACCGAGCCACAAGTCCCAATCGATATTTTCCGGAGCCTTCTCGGTCTTGGGGCGTGTGCCGTTGCCCGACCACCCCTTCCCAACCCACACATGCACTTCTTTGACAGGCCCAATTGCACCTGCTCGGATCAATTCCACGACGCGACGATAGTTATTCTCGGCATGGATTTGCGTTCCCATTTGCGTGGTGAGCTTTTTCTTTTTGGCAAGTTCGTTCAGGGTACGAGCTTCCCAAACTGTGTGGGTCAGGGGTTTTTCGCAGTAGGCATGCAAACCCGCAGTGAGGGCTGCATGCGTCACGTGAAAGTGTGTGTGGTCAGGGGTTGCACAGAGTACACCGTCGAGACCTTTTGCTTCGATCATCTTCCGGAAGTCTTGATAGAACTTCGCCGTCGTGAAGGTCTTTTGAGCATCAACGGCTTTGGATTTATCGACATCGCATAGGGCAACCACATCGGCCCCTGCATTCTTAAGTTGGCCCCAGTTGTACTTGCCTTGACCGTTCGTGCCAACTACGCCAACTCGGAAACGCTCCGAGGGGAGTTCCTTTTTTTCTTGGGAACAGGCAATCGGGATCGCCGATGCGTAGGCAGCCGAAACTAAAAACGTGCGTCGATTCATCATGGAGAGAAACCCTTGTGAAAGAGTAAATTAGAGGAAGGCTCTTGTGCAGATCATTTCATCGGCGATTGTGGAAATGGCAAGAAGGAAAATTCGGGTGGGCAATTATCGGGGTTCGGGAAAGACGGAGGACAGAAGGCATTTGGTTAGGTATCATCACCCGCGAATCCGAGAAGTATCGCCCTGCCCCCCTCACCGGAAACTTCGTTTCCGACTTGGGACAGGCGGGGCTATTCGATACCGGGTCTACGCCCCTGAAGCATTTGTTGTTTTTGGGTTCAGAGAAAATTCTTCCGGTGTCGTGATTCCAAAAAAATGCTTAGCCCGTTAGGGCGTATCAAGTAGCCCCGCCTGTCCCAAGTCGAATGTGAAACATTCGGCGCGTGGGGGCGGGGCGATACTTCGCGGACTTGACGTGTCTTCTGCTTTCCCCGAACCCCGATTCCCGATTCTCGCTCACCCAAGACTCGCCCACCCGATTTTTCGGTGCCTCCCCTGCGGCTATCGCTTCGGTTCGATTCCTCCGCCTTCGTACACAATCGTGCAATTCGGTAGCGCAGCCCCGATAGCTTTGGCTCCCGTTTCGCTGATTTTCGTACCGCTGACCTTGAGGAGTTTCAGCCCCTTGAATTGTTTGAGGGTCTCGACAGACTTATCATCGAGATTGGTTTTATCAAGGATCAATTCTTCGAGTTCTGGGAGGGTCGAAAGAGTGTCCAGTAGGTTTGCAGGGAGAACGGCACCCGAAGCATTGAAAGCTTTGATCTCGGACATTTGGGCAAGGGCAGCCAAGACTTCGGGGGATAAATTAACCTTCTCACTATAATGAATACGTAGAATCGAAAAGTCTTTATCGACGACGTCTGCGAGTTGTTTTGCGTTCCACGCTTGGTACGGTTCTCGGTCAATCGGCTTGATGAGAAGATTCCCCTCGTCGATCAGCAGTCGTGTCAGTTTCAATCGTTCCTCTTGGGTGAGGGGTTTATGCGGTTGAATAACGATCTTCTCGTGCGTGATTTGGCATTGCGGAAGCTGCTGGGCTAATTTCTTGATACCTTCGACAGTCACTTTGGTTCCAACGAGGTCTAAGAATCGTAGGTTACTACAACCGGTGAGTTTAGCAAGTCCGGCATCGGTGATCGTTGTGCCTGTAAGTCGAAGCGTTTGCAGCTTTTGATGATTTTCGATAACACTCATTGCCTCGTCGGTGATTGCTGAGCGGCCAATAAGTTCTAGTTGTTCGAGGTCGAGGCAGTTTTTCAAATGGGCGACCCCTGCGTTGGTGATTAGGGTTCCACCCAGATGAACCGTTTTCAGGAATTGCCAATTCTTGATCGCTTCAAGGTCGGCATCAGTCAGTTTGACATTCGTCAGATTGAGTTCTTCTATCGTGCGAATATCGGCAAGATGTTTCAAGCTACTCCCTTTGGCTTCTCTCGATATCAGGCTGATTCGCCGAAGGTTCTTGCATCCTTTCAGGTAGGCAAGAAAATCGCCATTGAGAGGACAGCCCGAGAAGCTAAACCCTTGCAAGAATTTTGCATCCTTGAGAGGTTCCAGATCGGTGTCTTTTAGAGTCTTTTGATTGACGATATGAACGCCGTAAATCCCAAAAGGGGTCTTGGGAAGCTCATCAAGTTTTTCAATCATTTTTTTGTCGGGTTCGATCAGAACCTTACCGCCGAGTTTGATGATATGCTCGGCAAGTTTGCGTTCGTTATCCCCTCCCCAAGTCGGTTCGATTTTCGATTTTTCGCCTTTCTCATCTACCTCTATCAAGCAACCGGGCAAGGACTTTGCAAGCTCGTTAAGTTTGGCTTTAGGCAAACTTGAATTCTGAATATTCAACTTTCGGAGGTTCTGACAACCTTTCAGGATTTCTAATTTCGGATCGGTAATCGGGATATCGAAAATCGCAAAGGATTCTAAGAAGGGCAATTCCTTCAATCGAGTGAATCCGGCATCGGTAAATTGAGGAGGCCCCATCGCTCCCATTCGGAGCGATGTAAGTTTCTGGCTTGCGAGTAGAGCCTTGAGAAGCTCGTCATCGAGATCAATTTTTGGCATCGATAATTCTTTGACGTTTTTGCACAGGGTCTTGAACGCCTCAGAAGGTTTACTGGGGCTTGTATCCCGTAACGAAAGGGCTTCGAGCTTCGGCAATGGAGGAACAACGGTGAGGTTTATTGACGTTACAGGCGTTGAAGTCAGCGAAAGTCCCTTCAATTCATTCAAACTCTTGAACTCCTTGAAGAAGTCGCCTTTGACTTGGGTGACAGTTAAATCAAGGAGTTCGAGCTTCGTGCAATTCTTGAAAGCGACAATCCCCTCGTCATCGGTTTTGGTGTGAGAGAGTATCAAGGTTTTCAGTGTCGAAATTCCTTGAAAGGCCAGCAAATCCTTCGACTCGAACACACCTCGGTCCAGATTGAGCCTTTCGAGTTTGGATTGTTTGGCAAGGATTGCGAAAGTCTTTGGGCCGACTTTTGTTGCTGGGATTTCGACAATTCGCAAATTGGTACATTGACTGAAACCCGCAACAAAACCATCATCGGTTAGTGGACTATAACCGATGTTAATTTCTTGTATGTGCCGACATCCTGCAAAAACCTGTAGTTCAGCCTCTTTGAGTTGGGCTTGATTGAGCAATGCGAACCCGTAAAGTTTGAAATCTCCTTGAGGAAGTTGGTTCCCATATCCCCCATCGAGAGCAGTTTTGACCGATCCACCGAGTTTAATCACAAATTCCGCAGCCTTGCGATCTGGGCTTGTAGCAACCTTTGGTTCAATCATTCCGCCATCGAAGCTGATCTTGCATTGAGGAAGGGCATTGCCAAGCTCTTTGGCACCCTTTTCGGTCACCTTTGTTTTGGTCACGTCGAGTTGTTTAAGTTCCTTGCAATCCTTCAAATGGGTGAGACCCGCATCGGTTATTTTTGTATTCACAAGGGTGAGAATTTGGATTCTTGTATTTTTGAGGTGAATAAGTCCCTCGTCAGTCACGTTCGCACTGTCCAAGGCAAGGAAACTCAACTGAGGAATGTCTTTCAGGTGGACAAGACCCTTATCGGTAATTGGAGTTGCCCCAAGGAAGAGGGTAGTAAGTTTGTCCAATTCCTTGAGGTGTGCCAAACTATCATCGTTGATCTTTGTTTCTGAAAAGTGAAGGTGAACGAGATTTTTGAAGCTCTTCAAGTAGACAAAACTTTCACCCGTGAGTTGAGTCCTGTTCGCGTAGAAGTATTGCAGTCGAGTACAATCTTTGAGGTGTATCAATCCTTCGTTCGTGATAGAAGTCCCACTAAGATCGATTTGATCAAGATTACGGCAATTTTTGAGGTGAGCGAGACCTGCATTTGTGAGTTTGGTGTCACTCAGGATAAGTTTCACTAACCCGTCACACTTTTTGAAGAGAGCGACGTCACCGTCTGTGATTTCGGCTTTGCCAGCGAGGTTTATTTGTCCTACTCGGAAAGCCACTTTGGGAAGATCGCCAACCGCCCAGATTTCCACTTCGGAACCTTCGACACGCACCGGTCCTCCCTTCGCGATAACAAACTCAGCAGCTTTGCGATTTGCAAGAGCTTCTCGTTCAAAGTCGGTGAGGGGTTTAATCACGCCCCCATCAAAGGTAATGGTGCAGTCCGGCAGCTTCGCAGCAAGGTCGCGTACACCTTTTTCGGTGACCTTCGTTTTGCGCACAACAAGTACTTTAAGACCGACGCAGCCACCAAGTTTTTCAAGACCTGTGTCGGTGATCGTTGTGTTATCAAGAACGAGATGCTCTAAGAATCGTCGATCTGCCAATTCTGCAAGTCCGGCATCAGTGATTTTGGTTTCACCGAGATCGAGTCGGGTCAGAAGAATACAAGGCTTAATCGATGTGAGGCTCTTATCGGTAAGTTGAGTTTCTCGGGCCTCAAGCCATTGAAGATCCGGCCAGTTGAAAGCTTCTGAAAGAGCCTTATCGGTGATATTGGTTGTCGCAAGGTAAAGATGCGTAATCAAGTGGCAGTCGATGAGGTTGGTAATTCCTTTATCGGTGATTTTTTTTGATTGTGACAAGTTCACACGTTGAACCATCAGGGGTAATCCCATGCCCACATCAGTAATCTCAGTGTTAGCAAAGACAATCGAACGGATATTCTTGGTTTTCCCATAGGGAACTTGATTGTCCACAATCGACTTAGGGCCAGTAAATTGGAGCGAGATGGGTTGTGCGATTTTGGGTAATGCCGCAAGGTTGGCTACCTCCACACTCGACCCCATTAAGACAACCTTTCCACCGATTTCAAAAGTCTTTTCGATAGCGAGTAGGTCGTCAGGTGTGAAATAGGGCTCATAGATTTTAGCATCATGTACGATCCTGCAATATGGGAGAGCTTTTGCAATCTCCTTTGCATCAGCCTCAGTAAATTTTGTCTTCGAGATAAAGAGGGAGGTTAGGCAGTGGGCGTTTTGCAACAGAGGCACGCTTTCACTACCGATATTCGTTCCATCAATTTGCAACCTTTCAAGTCGTTGAATGACTCCTGATTGCTCGAGACCTTTGGGGGTGATACTAGGCCCGTTGGCTACAAGGGTTCGCAAACGGGAACTCTTGCAACCCGCAAGAATCACATCAACAGCATCTGTTTTGACCCCACTCAAGTCGAGGTATTGGAGTCTAGGGCTAACCACAACATTTTGGAAATCTCCTGCGGTGACTTTGTCACTCATTCCAAGAACTAACTTCGAGAGATTCGGTTGGCTAATGACGTGTTTAATGACCCCCTGAGTTGAGCCGATCCCCCCTATCTCAAGGTCTTCAATAAAGGGAGCTTCTTTCAAGAAAGCCAGACCTGTATCCGTGATTTTATCGCCACGAATGACGACGTTCTTGAGTTTGGTACATTGTCGAAATGCGGGTAAACTTCGATCCGTGATGTTTGCCCCCCACAGAAACAGGGATTCTAATTCGGGTTGTCCCGCAAATCCAAGAAGACCCTCTTCGGTGACTTTACCTTCGTAAAGGTGCAGCAAAGTAAAATCTGTTCGCTTTTGGAACTGGGCGAGACCTTTATCCGTAACTCCGGTGCCCTGAAGGTGAAGGTAACGAATACCCGTCGAGTTTTGGAAGTGGGCAAGACCTTCGTCGCCAATCGGGGTGTAATCGATTTGAAGGGCGGTGATATTCTTGCAATCGGCAAAGACTCGGAAGTCTTCGGCCTTCAATTCTTTTTTGCCGATCTGCACGCCCGTCAATCGAAAATCACCTTCGGGCATATTTCGTATCCAAATCCCACCCCTGTTGTGATTCCCATTGATCCAAATTCCGCCCCCGTTATCAATGACAAACTTGGCAGCCTTACGATCCGTATCGACCTCAATGGGGTCGATTTTCTTGGGTTCAGTCTTCGGATCGATTTTCTTCGGGTCTGTCTTTTTCGGGTTGGGTGTGACGTTTTTTCCGTCGATCTCAATTTTGGAGTCGTCGGGAACTTTGACCTCGGTAGTTGAGCCATCCTTGTTGATGATCTTGATAATAATCACCCCGAGGGCGATCATTAAGAGGGCAGCGAATCCCAAGCCCGCAATCAGAAGTCCTTTGCCTTGCTTTTTCTTTTTCGGGTTGGGTTTCGGGTCGGGTTTACCTTTTGGAGTCGGAGCCGAAGGGGGAGGTGATTTTGACGCCGGTTCTTCCTGCTGTTCAATTCGGGTGACGCTGGAATCTTCCAGATTGGCAAACGGGTTCGCTTCGGGAATCGCCGTTACTTGCAGTGGAGCATAGCTTGTTTGAGAGGGTGTTGCTGATGGTATCGCCTGCGTTTGACCTTGCATAATTGCCCGTAGGCGTTTGACGACCTCGTCGGCAGTTTGCGGACGAGCTTCCGGCTTCTTGGCAAGAAGCTGGTGTGTTAGTTGGGCAAGGGCATCGGGTACCGTTGGATTGGTTTCCTGAACGGGTGCCGGCTCTTCGGTACCAAGTGCCATTAACACTGCCATCGTATTCGGACCTTCAAACGGCAATTTACCCGTACACAGACGATAGAGTAACACACCGATACTAAAGAGGTCGGTCCGATGATCGACCTTTCCGCCTCGTGCCTGTTCGGGACTCATGTAAGCGGGAGTACCGACAATCGCTCCGCTTTGGGTCAGTTCGACCTCGGCATGCACGGGTTTTGCCAACCCGAAGTCAAGAACTTTGACCCGACCATTGGGAGCTTCGAGCCAGAGGTTCCCCGGTTTAATATCCCGATGCACAAGGCCGATTTTGTGAGCGGCTGCCAAACCCGCCGACGCCTCTGCAACGATTCGCATCACTTGATTGAGGCTGAGGTTTCCTTTCTTTTTGAGGTACTCGTTTAACGGGTAACCTTCCAAAAACTCCATTGCGATATACGGGACTCCATTTTTCTCGTCGGCTTCATAAACCGTGACTACGTTATCGTGTTTGATACGGGCGGTTGTGCGAGCTTCGCGGAGAAAGCGTTCCTTTGCGGGTTGATCGGTAGCGTATTTGGGAAGCATCACCTTCAAGGCAATAGGGCGATCTAAACGGGTATCAATCGCCCCATAAACGGCCCCCATACCCCCGCGACCCAATTCACGAATAATCCGATACGGGCCAAGTACACCGATTTCGTTCGATGCAATAGGCGCAGCAAACCCTAACGCCGAGTGTCCTGCCCCTTCGCTTGGCACGCCAACTGTCTCATCGACGCGAGATTCAAGGATATCGTTTCCTTGTTGTTCCGTTTTGGAATGATTTTGTGAAGAAGAGGCCATCTTACTCCCCGGCGGGTACAAGACACACGTTTGAGTATCTATTTGAACTAATTTTAGGGGACGGGAAGGGAATTGCAATCATCTTTCAAAAATCGAAAAGCGGGTATCCAAGAATGAGGATTCGTAAAGATTTCTTGGTTTTGGCACATCAAGCAGGTTAATAATCGGGCATGCTTTTTCCGAAACTATTGTTGTTCCTTCTATTTGCAAGCACATGGGGAATGGTCGGCCTGATTTGGATAATCCAGATCGTTCACTATCCTCTTTTTGCACGAGTCCAAAATGATTTTACCAGCTACGCCACCGAGCATGTGAAACGAATATCGTGGGTCGTCATTCCTCTGATGATCGTCGAATTATCATGCTCATTGGGTTTGCTTATGTTCTGGCACTCATTTGATTCTTTTGAACAAACGCTCTTGGTGATGGGGTTGATAATGCTAACCCTCGTTTGGGGATCGACTTTCTTTTTACAAGTGCCATGTCACGAAAAAATGGCTCGTGAACGTGATGCCCAAGTCATTCGCAGATTAGTCAGAACAAATTGGATACGCACGCTCGGTTGGTCGATTCGTGGAGTGTTGGTGTTTGTATTGGTGTTTACTTTTGTAGGATAAGCTTATTCCGACGGGTCCGACGCAACCGATATCGCACCCCATCCAATACTAAGAACACCTCGGACTTCCCTTGAAGAAGCTCAATCGCGTCGATCTCATTGAGGTTGGCATCTGGGGCTTGAGAATCAAAATCGTCTTGATCGTCTCTGGCATCGGATTCGCGTGGCGTAAACATACGGCTCCCCTTTGTTGAGGATAGGATAGGCTTATTGAGATTCAGTGTCAATAGAGAACTTGAGAAAAATGTTGGGATTCGGTGAAGGGGGCTTTTGGTGAACTGTGAGGAGGCGACTTGTCTTTCCCCTCTCCCCTTGAGGGAGAGGGGCAGGGGTGAGGGGTAAAACTATGGGAACACCCAGTAAGGATACAATACCCAGAGACCTGTTTTTATGGTCGTTGGGAAAAGGGTTTAGTTGTCAGGGGCAACTGAGCTTTCCCCCTCACCCCTGCCCCTCTCCCTCAAGGGGAGAGGGGAAAGGCAGGCTGCCCGGATCCATCAAAAATGACTTGTGGAAACATCATTCCCAATAATTGAGAATCCTTCTCAACTACTGAGCCGAAACACCAGATTCACACTCACGGGTAACTCTTGCGGGTCGTGGGTGACCAGAATCAGGGTTTGCGTTGGTTGGAGTAACCCTTCAAGAACACCTTTGAGCCGTTCGATAGTTTGCCAGTCGAACCCTTGAAAGGGTTCATCCAGAATCACAAGTTCGGGGTCTTTGATAAGGGCACGGGCAAGCAATACAAGTCGCTGTTCGCCAGCAGAGAGGGTGGTGAGAATTCGGTTTTCGAGATAGGCCAAACTGAGACAATCTAATATCTGAGAAACCTTCTGACGTTCGATGTGTTCCAAAGATCGTGAATAGACCCCGTCGTGAAACCCTGTGCCGATGGTTTCCCAAACGGATATTTCGCGTGGAAAGTACATTTGAAATTCAGAGGAGAAAAAGCCGATCCGCTTTTTCACTTCCCAGATCGATTCACCCGAACCCCGATTGCGACCGAAGAGCTTGACCACATTGGAATACGCCTGCGGATGATCGCCGACGACTAAACTCAACAGGGTCGATTTACCTGAACCATTCTCGCCAAACAGCACCCAACGCTCGCCGCTTTTGACCGTCCAAGAAACCTTGTCCAGTATCTTTTTGTCGCCGTATTGAACGCTGATGTTTTCAAGTTCCAGTATCGGGCTTCCCGCAGACGAACCCGTAAAGGGTTCGGGTAGGGTTTGCCTTTGGAAGGAGTGTGGAGAACTTTTGGAAACGCTCACAATCTGCTCTTTATCGAAATGTGTAACGTGTGTGCAGCAAGCTGGGATTTCTTCCTTACGGCACACGATACCCAGATGCACTCCCGCCTCGCAGAGCTTCTGTAAGATGCCCGCAAGGCGTTCCCTTCGCAATAAATCGAGACCTGCAAAAGGATCGTCTATCAGGAGTATTTCTGGCTTTTTAAGAAGTGCCCGTGCAATGCGTAACCGGCGATTCTGTCCCGTCGAAAGTGCAATTACCTCACGATCTAACAGGTTTCCCAATTCCAGAAGATCGATGACCTCTTGCAATAACTGATGATCAACCGTTTGAGCATCAGTTAGGAATTCTCGAACCTTCAAGGAGTCTTGTACTTCGACAAAATTGAAGCGTTGTTGGTAGAAGTATTTCGAGGCTTGGAACTGACCGAGGTTTTCTTGAAAGCTCACCCGATGGATCGAACGCGAGAGGTTTCTTTCACCCGTTACGGTTCGTAATGTGCCATCAAGAATTTTCAAGAAAGCACTTTTACCCGATGCAACAGGCCCACAGAAAGCCCAGCACTCGCCGAGGTACCACGTCCAAGAAAGCCCTTCAAAGATGGTTTGATTGTTGGGAAATCGTCCCGTAATCCCGCTCAACTCGATGAGAGAACTCACGACGATAGGCCCATTGCAGATTCGGTTTCTTGACAGAGTTTCTGGCATTCTTCAAGGGTTGGAGCTTCGGCGATGATTCGCACAATCGGCTCGGTGTTAGAGGATCGCACATGCACCCATCGATCCTTCCAATCGAAACGCAACCCGTCAACCGAGTTCATCTCTGCTGTTGTGAAATGTGTTTTCAACCGGTCGAGAGCAGGGACGAGTTGGCCTTGCGGGACGGTCACTTTGGTTTTGAGCATCTTATACTGGGGTAACTCTTTAACCAACTGCGAAAGGGGTTGGCCGGTCTCCGCAAGCAATTCCAGAATACACGCCATACCGATAAAGGGGTCTCGTACCCAACCGACTCGCGGGTCGATGATACCCCCATTACCTTCACCACCGATGATCGCTTGGTTCGCTCGCATCCCTGCAACCACATTTGCTTCGCCGACGGCAGTGCGGAAACATTCGCAGCCAACTTCGCGTGCAAGGTCTTCGTTCACCCGACTAGATGACATATTGATGACGACTGTACCCGGTTGACGTGAGAGGCGAAACTTCACCGCAAGGGCAAGCGTGAGTTCTTCCGAAATGCAATCGCCATTCTCGTCAATCAAAGCAAGACGGTCAGCATCGGGATCGAGAACAAACCCGACGTTGCACTCGGAAGATTTCACTCGTTGAGCAACGTCTTGAAGGTGGGCAGGGATTGGTTCGGCTTCGTGCAGGAATACTCCGTCGGCGTAGCAGGCTTCGGCAACATATTCGCAGCCGAGTTCTTCGAGAAGCCGAGTCGCAAGGGGTCCACCTGCTCCGCCGTTGGCATCGACAAAGGCACGGATACCCGATGTTGAAATCAGCGTTGGAGTTACGCATGCCATCACTTTTTGGATATGGAATTGGCCGACATCAGGGGGTACGCGAACCTCTTGGATTTGGTTCCACGTCGCAAAGTTAAACTCACCCGATTCAAATATAGCCTTGACCTTCTGGCCCCTTTCGGACGTGAGAACTGAACCATCGCTCCCGAACATTTTCAAGCCGTTCCACTGACTTGGATTGTGGCTTGCAGTAATTTGAATCGCCCCTTTCGCTGACGATTGTTTGACTGCCACACCGACAGTGGGCGTCGGTGCAATCCCGATATCGAGGACTTGGCACTTGGTCGATTGAAGACCTGCGAT
>VYLT01000261.1_pt1 | contig 12980 bp, 13 predicted proteins | sample 5114261 | NCBI WGS metagenome assembly VYLT01 (sample SAMN12291815, study PRJNA351875) | freshwater metagenome | isolation source: freshwater lake | place: USA: Michigan, Little Long Lake | collected 2011-07-12 | reverse complement strand
CCCGAAGGCTACTGAAACCGTAAAGGCCACGAGCCGGGAGCGTTAGCGACCGGAGTTGATAGCGTAATCAACCCACTTTTCTTTTCTCCAACTCTCTACGAAAAACCAGTATAGTCCTTGCTCGAAGAGCGGACTAGAACTACGGGTATCACCAACCAAACTCTCAACTCTCTTTACCTTTTGTCTTTCTCGGTCCCCAGTTCTCGGCTCTCGGTTCACGACGCCTCGTTCACGCACCACTTCATAAGCAAGCACCACTCCAGCTTTTGCACTTGCTTCGCAAGCTCCTCCTTTTCGCTGCCCGTGTTGCGGACCTTTTCCACGAAATCGACAAAATCGAATGGGCTTGTATAACGATAACCAAGCTCAAGAGATTGCTCTGCAAGGGTTTCGAGAACGGGATGAGCGCCGACTTGGCGGAACCAATACTTGCTATTGAACGGGTCGGGTTCGCGTCGGTGCATGATGGCGTGCCAAAATGCTCCTGTTGGGCCTGAAATTTCTTGAGACAGGGTGTGAGATTCTTCTAAAAAATCAAACCAGAGCCAAAAACCTGCCAAACAAGCGTCCGCAAGGGTGCTACCCTTTGGGAGGAAATCTTCGCCTTGGAGGGCTTCGATTTTGGGTCGAAGTTCCAACACGGGTGAACCGGGTCCGAGTTCGGGTGTCCGGTCGAACCAAATCTTGCGGGTTGGTGGACTGAAAAAATCGGTCGGAAAACTCATAAAGGTACGATTATTCGGGTTATAATGGTTAGGAAAGCAAGGAACTTGCGGATCAATCAGTTTGATACCCCTCGGTCCAAGCTGTATACTAGATAAATGGAATCAGTTAGGCACCTTGAGCAACTACGTGCGGGGAGTCGTTTATGGCCCTGTCCTTAAATATCGGCAAATGTACGAATCTCGGTAACTACCGAGAGAACAACGAAGACGCCATCGAGCATCGGGTCTTTCCGGACCTGACGGTCTGTGTCGTTGCAGACGGGATGGGGGGGCAGGCTGCCGGTGAAATCGCCAGCAAAAAAGCCGTCGATATTATCCCACGCGAATTACGAAAATCGCTTACCTCTGGGGTCAACGCCGAAGCCACAAAGGTAATGATCCGCCGAGCTATCGTCCAAGCGAATGAAGAAATTATTCAAATGGGTGCCCTTGACCGCGAAATGAAAAACATGGGCACGACCGTTGTGCTTGCGGTCTGGCGTAAGGGTGCCGAGATGTTTGTTTCGGGTGTGGGTGATAGTCGGGCTTACGTTGTCCGCTCGAAGAAGATCGCTCAACTCACCGTCGATCATTCTCTTGCTCAAGCCCTTGTCGAAGCCAAGACAATCTCTGCCGCAGAAGCACGCGAACACAAATTCCGCAACGTCCTTTGGAAATACCTCGGTAGCAAAGAAGTCGGTGACGGTCCCGATGTTCCGGTTGTGCCTGTTCAATCGGGTGACCGCTTCCTGCTTTGCACGGACGGTTTGCATGGGGTTGTTTCGGATGATAAGCTTTTGCAGTTTATGATGTCTCAAGCCGATCCCCAAGCCTGTGCCGATGGCCTTGTGACGCTTGCCTTAGAGTCCGGTTCGCGTGATAATGTCTCCTGTATCGTTATTGATGTTGTTGGGTGAGAATCCCGTCTCGCTCACCTTTCCCTGCGGGAGCTAATCCCCGAATGCTCTACCGCCATTTTCGCAACACCGACCCCCCTTTCTTGCTACTTGCATGGAACGAAAGTTTCCTTACGCGAGGGGCTGCGGTCGCGTCCAACCTTGCGACGTTCGAGCGGTATGCCCTCAATAAACCTTACTTCGACCCCGAAGGGTTAATCGTCGCTTGGGATGAAAGCAAAGACCAAATTGCGGGCTTTTGTCATGCAGGGTTCGGCCCGAATGCGGAAGGCTCTGCGGTTGATAAAACTCGCGGCGTAATCTGTGCTATCGTGGTCAGACCTGAGTATCGCAGGGGTGGCACGGCAGGCGAGCTTTTGCGACGAGCGGAAGCGTATCTCGCACATAACGGTTCAACATCAATCCTTGCCGGACCAATCAAACCAGCCAAGCCTTTTTATGTAGGTCTGTACGGCGGGAGTAACGCACCGGGAATGCTCCTAAGCGAACCGGGGGCTCACCCATTCTTGACAAAGATGGGTTATCTACCGGAATCACAAACTTTGGTTTTTCGACGACGTTTGCAAGGCGCTATCAATATCGTCGATACTCGATTTGGGCAACTCGCCAAGAAATACGAACCGCAAGTGATATCCGGTTACAGTTTCTCTTCTTGGTATCGCGAGTGTTGTATGGGGGCCCTTGAGCCGAACGAGTTTCAACTGCAATCACGGCAAACGGGTAATTGGGCTGCCCGATGTCTCTTTTGGGAAATGCGGGAATATCAAAGTAAATATGGGACCATGCCTTCGGGCATTATCGATGTCCAAGTTCGGCAAGAGTTTCGGAAACAAGGTCTTGCCAAGTACATGCTCTATCAAATTCTCAAATATCTCCAAGAAATTCAAACGGGTCTCGTCGAAATTCAAGTCAACGAACCCGACACCGCAGGTATTCGCGTCGTGCGTGCGTTGAACTTCGAGCATGTCGATACGGGCGTTTCGTTTCGCAAACATGTCCCCGTTCCCGGAGAATATCTGGGATGAATGAATCTCGTTGGGCCAAGCGTTTCCTAATTCTCGCTGCCGTTTTCTTTTTGCTTTTCCTGCTACTCGGTTGGCTGATTACTCCCCCTTCGCGTGTCATTGAATGGGATGAGAACGCCAGCAATAGTGCCTTTTCGTGGTGTTTCGCCCAACCAAAGATATTTGCTTTTGTGGAAGATTGGTCGAACCTCGGCACAAGCCCTTTTCTGTATTATCTCGGGGCAATTCCGATTATCTTCCTGTTGTGGAAACGTGAGATGTTCCTTGCGGTGCTATTCTTTGCGTTTGAAGTTGCCACACGACGTTTGCAAAGCGATCTCAAATTACAATTCACCCGCAATCGTCCCTTCCGCGAAGAATTCCAACAGCTGCCCGATTACACGTTCCCAAGCGGGCATGCCCTTGCCACAACGACAATTATCGCAATGTCCCTCTTTCTGGTTGCGGTGTACTGCAAGCCGATCAAGCAACGGGTGTTGATATTTGCTGTGGGGATTTTGTTCGTAGTAAGCATTTGTGCAAGCCGTGTTCTCTTGGGTGCGCATCATGTGCTTGATGTGTGTGGTGGAGCAGCTTTCGGTCTCGCTTGGGCCTTTCTGGGCTGTGCAGTCTGCGAATGGCGACGCCCCAAACTCATCCCTCCTCCCAAATGGAACCCAGTTACCGACGCCCCCACTTTGCCCAGAGTGGATTCGTAGTCGGTGGGAAATTCTTGGGACTGGAAATCTTCGCGACGCTCCTTATAATCGAGTTGGGGCCAACTCATTACCGGAGACACTTAAACGCGATGACCCATCCTGCGAAGCTGGCGTTAGAAGACGGAACCATTTTTACGGGGACAGCTATTGGGGCTGCCCAAGAAACGACAGGGGAAGTTGTTTTTAATACCAGCATGACTGGTTATCAAGAGATTCTTACCGATCCTTCTTACAAAGGTCAAATCGTTACGATGACCTATCCTCTGATCGGGAATTATGGAATCACCGAAGAGGATGACGAGTCGAACGGCCCCAAAGTGGCAGGGTTTATCGTTCGTGAGTTGACCGAAATCCCCAGCAATTTCCGGTCGCAAATTAGCCTGAACGATTATTTAATCAAGCACAAAATCACCGGCATTCAAGGGATCGACACACGGGCTTTGGTGCGTCGTTTGCGTTCGGGTGGAGCGATGGTCGGCATCATTTCGGCGACCGATTTGGATGACACGCGACTTGTACGCCGTGCCAAAGCTCTACCCAAGATGGAAGGCCAAGACCTTGTGAAGGAAGTCGTCCCCGTTGGTGAATACATCTGGCAGAAAGCAGGACTGGCCCCCCTTGCACAATCGATGATGCCCGTTGGACTGAAGCCAACTCATCACGTTGTCGCACTCGACTTCGGTATGAAGTGGAACATCCCGCGATGCCTCACCGAAGCGGGTTGCAAAGTGACGGTACTCCCCGGTACGGCCTCTGCAAGCGACGTGCTGGCCCATAACCCGAACGGTATTTTTCTCTCGAACGGCCCCGGCGACCCAGCTGCGGTCGGCTATGCCATCAACACGATCAAGGGATTGCTTGGCAAAAAACCGATCTTCGGAATTTGTTTGGGGCATCAGCTCATCGGCTTGGCACTTGGGGCTAAAACCTTTAAGCTCAAGTTCGGCCATCGAGGAGCCAACACCCCTGTCTTGAACCAACGATCTGGACAAGTTGAAATCACCACCCAAAATCACGGCTTTGCCGTTGATCCCAACTCCCTTCCCGCCGATGTCGAAATCTCACACGTCAATCTCAATGACGAAACCGTCGAAGGTCTCCGCCACAAGAAGCTCCCGATCATGTGCGTGCAATATCACCCCGAATCCTCCGCCGGCCCCCACGACAGCGCGTATCTGTTCCAAGAATTCGTCGAAATGATGGGATAGGGAAGAGTGGAAAAGGAATAACCTATGCCAACTCAAGATGTTTGTCGCGTTTTGTTCTGGAACGTAAACCGAAAAAAATTCCCCAGTTTAGTTTCCAAGCTGGTCACTTCAACCCAAGCCGATGTCGTTGTTCTTAACGAATCGGGAATGAAACCAAGTGCGTTATTGAAAAAACTAAAAACGGAGGTTAGTGAGACCTTTTGCTTGCCTGATTTCGATAATTCGGACAGTCGTTTTCACTGCTTCGGGAAGGATCAGTCTTTGTTTTTAGAAGAAATTCATTGTGGCGCTCGCACGAGTATCCGCGTGCTGAATCTTGGGGAGACTTCTATCTTACTCGTTTTGGTTCACGGAGCCGATGTCCGAAATTATGATATTGAGGCACGCCAATCGATCATGCAAAGGCTTATGGATGAGGTCGCTTGGGTTAAGGAAAAGGAACAGCATAACCGCATTATCATCATTGGTGACTTTAATATGAACCCATTTGATAAACCGATGAATCTGGCAATGGGGTTCAATGCTATGATGACCAAAACCTGTATTCGTTTAGGAACACGAACCTTTAATGAGGAAAAGTTCGATTTCTATTACAACCCAATGTGGAGTTTCTTCGGTGACAGAATCGATGGACCGTCAGGAACAACGTATAATACCTCAAGTCAGGGAATGTACGGATGGAGTATGTTCGACCAAGTTTTGATCTGTCATTCGATTGTTGATCGATTTCAGAAGGTTGAAATACTGACACACGCTGGCGACGAAAGTTTGGTAACCTCGCTTGGGCGTCCCGATTCGGAGAAATCATCCGATCATCTTCCCATTCTGATCGAGTTAAAAAGGGGATAACATGCCGACCTTTTGGCCAGAGGATATCACTGTCGAAGACCTTGCTTCTCCCGAAGAAATTATCGAGGAGGCAGCCATCGAATGGCATACTCGTTCCAATGGGAAGCTCACTCTTGTCATGCAAGAAGGACAATCAGGTGAAGATGAGGATCAGCGATTTTTGTACGTCCATGCACAAGTCGTCGCAACGAAAAAAACGGTGACCCTGTTTTCGATTTTGCATCGAGAAGGTTTGTTTTATCCCTGTCGGCTTATCCCGAAAAATTCACCAATTCCAAACTTCCTTTTGAGAGACTACGAAACAGGTGGTATACCGAGATCTCCGGTGAAAGTGATCGACCCAATCGTTAAGGTGCATCAAAAATGGGTGTGCGAAACGCCGAGCGAATTTCGGAAGGAATTGGCCGAGGTCATGCGACTTCCGACAATCAAAGCCGAAATCATTAGCTTGCTATCAAGTGGAATGCGCAAGAAATTGGATAATAACCAGAACGGTAATCACACATCAAACGACGGAACTTCAGAAGTCGAGTAACCTCAACCCGCTTGCAATGGAATTTGGCGTGCGGCGTCGGCTATCGGGCCGAGGATGTTGAGCATCGAGCCGAGTTGCGAGAGCCTTACGCCGTAGCGGTCGAGGAATTCGTTGAGGGCAAATTCGTTATCGATGCTGTCATCTTCTTCGGTTGCCATTCGTGCAAGTTCATCGACCATTTGCACGAATGACTTTTCGAGTACGGGGAGAGCTTCGATACAATGTTCGCCGACGTTCGGGAATTCGTCCGACCAACGTGCAAGGAAATTCTGCCACCGGTGCAAGTTATCGAGTTCCTTGGTTTGTTGCATCAAGGTGAGTTGGGTTTTCTGAACCTCGATCAGTTCGCGTAGCAGGTCGTTGGTATTGGTTGCGGTGTCGTTGGCCTTTTGCGGTTGGGTGTGGTTGGGATTTTGTGGGGGGATGATGAATTGAAAGTGCATAACGGTCGGTCAACTCCAAGCTCTTGTTCTTTGTTGTTCAGGTTATTATAGCCGCTCGATGAGTTCCATCTTCCTGAACGTCTTCTCAAAAAATATAACGAGAATGTGAACACTGTCCAACCCATTTTGCAAATACCTAAAGAAATCCTTTTGCAGATTTCGCAACAGGCTCTTTCAGAACGCCCAAACGAATGTTGCGGTTTGCTTTCTGGCCGTATTTCTTCGGGTTTTGCACACATTCAGAGTTGCTACCCTCTGCTGAACGTCTTGCAAAGCCCGACAAAATTTCTTTCTGATCCCAAAGGAATGTTTGAGGCCCAGAAGGAAATGCGACGCCGTGCCGAGACCCTTTTGGTTGTTTATCACTCACACCCGAACTCAGAGCCGATCCCATCTCTTGAAGATTTGCGAAATAGTTTGTCCGAATCGGTCGCCTGTTTGATTATCGGCTTGGAGGAAGATATACCCGTCTGGCGTCTCTGGTGGTTAAGCGAACACCACTATTTTCCCGCCGAGTACGAGATTGTTGAATGACAAAAAGAGGTTGAACCGCAAAGGCGCAGAGCCGCAAAGAAGGCAGAAAAAAATATCTCGCCCGTTACCTCAATTTTTTACTTCCGTCTTTTGTCTTCTTTGCGTCTCTGCGCCTTTGCGGTTCAATTCTTCTACTTTTCATCGATCATGGTTTGCATCAGCAGTCTTGATGGTGCAATATGCCGAAACACAACCTTTCCGATTTAGCGATTTTGGGTGGAACGCCTGAGTTTGATAAACCCCTTCACGTTGGGGCACCGAACATCGGTAACAAAGCAGCATTTTTGGAACGGGTGTCGGATATTCTGGATCGTCGCTGGCTTTCTAACGGGGGACCGTTCGAGAAAGAATTCGAGAAAAAGGTTGCCGAACTCGCAGGCACGAAACATGCCATCGCGACTTGCAACGGGACGCTTGCTCTTGAAATTGCGATTCGCGGAATGGGTTTAACCGGCGAAGTGATTGTTCCGGCTTTCACCTTCGTCGCCACTGCCCACGCACTGCAATGGCAAGAAATTACGCCCGTTTTCTGCGACATCGATCCCGTCACTTGCAACATCGACCCCGAGCGTATCGAATCGCTGATTACCCCAAAAACAACGGGTATCATCGGCGTTCATCTATGGGGCCGTCCGTGCGATACCTCGAAGCTCGAAGAGATTGCCAAACGCCGTAATCTCAAGTTAATGTACGATGCAAGCCATGCCTTCGGCTGCACTCACTTGGGGCAATCGATTGGGAGTTTTGGCGATGCCGAAGTGTTTAGCTTCCATGCAACCAAATTCTTGAACACGTTAGAGGGTGGGGCTGTCGTCACCAATAACGACGAACTCGCTGCCAAAATTCGCCTGATGAAGAATTTCGGTTTCGTTCAATACGACAAGGTTTCGCACGTTGGCACAAATGCAAAAATGAACGAAGTCTCTGCCGCAATGGGTGTCACATCCCTTGAGAGCATGGACGAGTTTATCAAAACGAACTATCGCAATTACAAGCTCTACGAACATCATTTGCGAGGGATTCCCGGTGTCCGTGTGATGGACTTCGATGAATCCGAGCGTTGCAATTACCAGTACGTCGTCTTAGAAATCGACGACCTCACCACATGGATCACACGCGACCAAGTTTTCCATGCCCTCCACGCCGAAGGGGTACTCGCACGCCGATACTTCTACCCCGGCTGTCACCGCATGGAGCCATACAAATCACACTTCCCGCATGCTGGGCTATTGCTTCCCGAAACCGAACGCATGTCGGGCCTTGTGCTATCGTTGCCGAATGGAACCGCAGTCGGACCCGATGAGATCGAACGTGTCAGCAACCTGATTCGCTACATGGTCGAAAACGCCCACGCCCTCTCAGACGCGATGGGCAAACTCCAAACCAAACAACCCGAACGCCCCACAAGCCAAAGCGTTCATGTCAGCGTACCGGGTTTGCCAAGCGTTGTGCCAAGCCGATAGAGCATTTTTCGTTTCCTTGTTGTGATGGGTGTTCCCAAAGAAATCGGCGAACCGGCGATTGCTATCCAATGCCATCAAGTCAAGGAAAAAGGTATCGGGATTGAGAAACGACTAAATAGCAGTTTCAATCGAGAAAATAAGGTATTTTTGTGATAGAAGCACGGTGGGACGAAAAAAGGATAGTGTGGTCAGTAAGATTCAAGTAAGTTTCAGAAGACCCTCTCCCAAGCATGGGAGAGGGCGGGGTGAGGGTTGAACACTTCGCGGTTATCCCGTGATGATAAAACACCAAATAACCCGAGAAAAACAGGTCTTTTTGTGGCGTATCCTAACTGAGTTTTCCCGCAATGTTCAACCCTCACCCCGACCCTCTCCCATGCTTGGGAGAGGGAGTGGTTTCACTCACCTTCACCCGGTTTCTCTCAAATGACTATTCCTTAACTTGGTGGTATTGGATGTGAATCGCCGGGTTTCTCAAGGAAATCGTGAAGAAAAAGGCTTGCGTGAATAACCCGGCGATTTACATGGCCGGTTCGCTGATTTCTTTCGTTTACACCCGCAAGACTGAATTTGAAAATACTCTAGAAGTGAGAACAGTCAAATACCCCTATCCTGTAAACGTTGCTGCAACCACGCGGGGGCGTTTGCCGAGGTCTAGATACGAGCCAATAATCGTTCCGCCGGAATGCTCAAAGATCAAACGCACGGCGGGTTCTTGGGTGTGACCTATTTCGACCATAAGCACCCCATTGGGTTTGAGGAACCTTTTGGCGTCGCTGGCAAGTCTGCGATAGTAGGTCAGGCCGTCGGGTCCGCCATCGAGTGCGAGGCGGGGTTCGTGGTCGCGTACACCCGTGTCGAGATCAGGAAATTCGTCTTGGGCGATGTACGGCGGATTGCTGACGATCAAATCAAACGTCTCACCTTCAAGGGGAGCGTACAAATCGCCTTCCCGAAAAGTGACTCGTTCCTTTAGGCCAAGAGCGTCGGCGTTTTTCTGGGCGATTGCCAAAGCCTCTGGCGAAATATCGGTGGCAATTGCTGTTGCTTGTTTGTTATTCTTGAGAAGGGCAAGGGTAATTGCACCGGAACCCGTTCCGATATCGGCAAACGTGGGAGAGGGAAGTTTTGCCAGAACCTTCAACCCTTGATCGACAATCACACCCGTATCGGAACGTGGAATCAGCACGGCATTCGAGACAGCAAGCGGGATGGAATAAAACTCTTTCGAGCCGGTGATATAGGCCGCAGGTACGCCAGACGCACGCTGTTTAATCATACTCCGAAAGCCATCTCGCACGGAATCGGCAGGAATCTCGGTGTAACGGGTAAACAGTTGGATACGCGAGCATTTCAGAACGTGAGCTAAGAGAACCTCGGCTTCGAGTTTGGGCGATTCAATCTGTTTCGATTGCAAGAATTGGGTTGTCCACTCCAACAACCGCCGAATCGTCCAAACCTCCTCACTCATCGTCTCTCCTTGATAAGGAATGAATCATTCCTCTGAGTGTACCAAACCGGTGCTGTGTCTTACAAAGTCGGGCGGTGGAAAAATTCCCTACCCCTTCGCCCGACCGGCTTTCTTGCGATCCGATTCCTTCAGCAGCACCTTACGCAGTCGCACGGCGGTTGGGGTGATTTCGACCAGTTCGTCGTCTTCGATGTACTCGAGGGCAGCTTCAAGAGAGAAGACGCGAGGTTGTCGCAGACCGGTCTTGATTTCCGCGCCAGCCGAACGCATGTTGGTGAGCTTCTTTTCTTTGCAGACGTTCACCGGAAGATCGTTCTCACGTGAGTTTTGGCCGACTACTTGGCCTTCGTAAACCGCTTCCATTGGTCCAACGAACAGGTCTCCTTGTTCTTGCAACGATTCGATAGCAAAGGCCGTTGCTTTTGCTGTCTCTGTTGAAACGAACGCCCCGTTCGGACGGTCGGGGAAGTTGGCTTTCATCGGCATGTAGGCATGGAAGTTATGGCTCATCAAGGCCATCCCTTGCGTAGCGGTGAGCATTCGGGTTTTCATGCCGATCAATCCGCGAGCAGGAATAATGAACTCGATGTGCGTCATGTTCTCGCCAGATTCCATCTTCTGGCATTCGCCTTGCCGTTCAAGAACAAGGCCCATCACGGCTCCAATCGTGCTATTCGGGGTATCGATCACCAGTAGCTCGTAGGGCTCGTGCTTTTCGCCGTTGACTTCCTTAATAATAACTTTGGGTTTCCCGACGGATAACTCGGCATTCTCGCGTCGCATGGTTTCCAGCAGTACCGAAAGGTGCAACAAACCCCGACCGGAGACGATGTATTCGTCCGCTTTTTCGGGGTTTTGGCGTACCTTTAGAGCGACGTTGGTTTCGGTTTCTCGGAACAGTCGCTCGCGGAGTTCGCGGCTGGTGAGCGGTTTCCCTTCAAGCCCAGAGAATGGCGAATCGTTGATCCGGAAGACCATATCGAGTGTGGGAAGGTCAATCGCCAGAGGGGGCATAGCTTCGGGTGTTTCTGGGTCGCAAATCGTGTCGCCGATTTCTGCATTATCCAAACCGACGATAGCACAAATATCCCCTGCCGAGATCGAATCGACTTCGCGTTTAGCGAGTCGTTCGTATTCCAGCACTTGAACGACGGTGTCGTCTTCAATCGAGCCGTCTTTTTGCTTGACGAGCTTGATTCGTTGGTTCTTCTTGATCTTCCCGCGATTGACCTTACCGACTGCGATACGCCCGACGAAGTCGCTATATTCGAGCGAAACGACCTGCATTTGCAACGGGCCATCGACATCGGCTTCTGGGGCGGGAATGTATTTGAGGATCGAGTCGAATAAAGGCTTAAGGTCTTTGGGGGTCTCGTTCATGTCAAGCGTCGAAATGCCGTTTTTCCCTGACGCATAGATCAACGGAAACTCCATTGTCTTGTCGTCGGCTCCGAGCTCAAGGAACAACTCGAAAATGAGATTGTGAACATCGTTGATACGGGCATCGGGTCGGTCGATCTTGTTGATCACAACGACAGGTCGCAGCCCTTTGGCGAACGCCTTACGCAAAACGAAACGGGTCTGCGGAAGCGGCCCTTCGGCGGCATCGACCAAAAGGAATACGCCGTCGGCCATTTGTAAAATACGTTCGACCTCGCCACCGAAGTCGGCGTGGCCGGGGGTATCCATGAGGTTGACTTTGACCGCCCCAAGACGGATGGCAATGTTCTTGGCGAGGATGGTAATTCCTCGTTCGCGTTCTTGGTCGTTCGAGTCCATAATGAGGTTGAACTTTCCGCCCATGAGCTTATCAAGCTCTTCCGAACGAAAGTGCCCCGATTGGCGGAGCATCTGGTCCACCATCGTTGTTTTGCCATGGTCAACGTGGGCAATCACTGCCAAATTCCGAATGTCTTCTCGAAGCATTGCTACTCAACAAAAGGGAAAAAACCAAAACCTAAACAGGTTTTTCAATCAATCTGCCATTATAGCAACCCATGCTACTTTGGGTTGTGATGTTTTGAAGATTTTTACATTCCGGCAACCGGTCCCGAAAACCGACGCCCGATTCTCGGAATTTTTTTGTCAGGTTTTGGCGTCCTTTCTGAAAATGGGGGTATGCAAGATCGTGGCGATTTCCTGAGACTCCTGCTACGGGCCGAACCGGACCTGCGGGCCTTTATTGGTTCGCTTGTGTTCGATCCGCACGAACGTGAGGATGTCTTTCAGGAAGTGGCCCTTGTCGTTTGGGAGCAGTTTACCCGTTACGATCCCGCCCGACCTTTTGGAGCTTGGGCGCGAGGAATTGCAGGTAATAAGGTTTTGCAGATGCGGGACAAACTCGCCAAACGCCCGATCCCGTTGACAGCAGAGCTTATCGATACAGTCCGTGTGGCCTTCGATCAAAGCGAAGAACTCGAACAAAATCGGGTCGAAGCTCTGCGGAAGTGCTTGGAGAAATTGCCGACCCCTTCACGTCAATTGGTGACCTTGAGGTACGAACAAGGCAAACCGTGTGAGGTCATTGCAACGGAATTGCGTGCCAGTCTCGATGCGATTTACAAAGCCCTTTCGCGGTTACGTCAACGGCTTGAAGTTTGTGTCGAACAGCGATTACAAACACCAGTGAAGGGGGCCACCCCATGACCTACCCTCAACGAGATTGGAGCGACGAACAACTATTAAGGTATCTCGATGGGCAATGCCCACGCGCTGAGATTGAAAGCCTCGAACGCGATTTGATTGCAAACCCCGCCCTTGCCCTCCGATTGGCAAACCTGAGCCGTTTTGAGACCCAAATGCGTTTGGCCCAACAGCTACGGGTCAGCGATAGCATGGCCCTATTGATTCAGGAACTCGAAACACGTCCGAAAGCTCGACGTTCTTATAGCCCTTATTGGATTGTAGGATCGGTTGCCGTGCTCGTGTTAGCAACCGTTGTGGGGTTAGGGATATTCTTTTTCTCGAAAGGTCTGCCGAACCCGAACAACCCTCCTTCACCGAATGCAACGCCGATTTTGGCCCAAGTTGTTCGCGGGGAGGTGCGGGTGAATGGTCGTAGCGAAAAAACCGTTCCACTCGATCAGGTCTTTTCAACCGATACCCCTGTTGTGATTGAATTCGCTGACGGCTC